>Ga0056124_1001022_pt1 | contig 9955 bp, 6 predicted proteins | sample WorMetHEROISLAND_2_FD_70069 | JGI IMG/M metagenome (GOLD analysis project Ga0056124, IMG submission 70069) | Marine gutless worms symbiont microbial communities from Max Planck institute for Marine Microbiology, Germany - Olavius sp. 4 HERON ISLAND | ecosystem: Host-associated > Annelida >... | reverse complement strand
GACTACCACGTGACTTCACTGTTATTCCTACGTGTTACGTGTCCTTGCAGTCTTAGGACTTATGCCACGTTAAAGTTCATTCGTTCATCATCATCATCATCATCATCAACCCTAACCCTGATCACGTTGAAAAATGGCACACCGGTTACTCCTGCCCCGGGTAACGTTCATACAAATTTTTTTTCTGCGCGTTTTAGTTATCGAGATAGGAGCCCGCATGCGGCAGACAGACAAGTAGAGAAACGGACAAACAGACGGGCAAGACCCGTACTGCGGCCTATTAGGACGGCGGCACAATTAGTGTACAGCGATAACACGGAAAGTGCCTGCGTACGCAATATGTAAGGCCTACAGGCAAACTAACTGTGGATTAGTTGACTGCGGGAAAGTTGCTCAAAGTCATTTGCTTAACGGTATATCACGTCACATAACAACAGCATTACGACAGCTAGTACGCGCTTAGCACTACGCGCACAAAAACCACCAAGCGTTCAGTGGACGACGCGTTGAATAAATTGTGACACGATGCACCGGTGGTTAAAGTGGTTTATCTGAAATCGCGTCGACAGCACCATACATTACCAACACGACCGCCTTGCAGCTTCCATTTTGCGTTTTGTGACCTTCCAGCCTCCTAGTAGGCTAAGGTGTATGTCGTCTTACTGCGGGCTCACAGTAAACGAGCATAACATCCCAGCGGCGTGCTGGACAACTTGTCGACAGCAGCCGGACACGTCCAGCCGGAGTCAGATAAGAACAACCAAACATTGTAACAGAGCGCGATGCCAGGAACCGAGTACACAGCAGTCCATGCATGGGCCACCGGCTGAATGAGTGACGAGCGAAGGAACGTAGACTGAGGCTAATGATTTATGTCTGCACACTTGTCATCACCGGCAACAACAAAACAATGCGCCTTTCTTTCTCTCCAAGTCTCAACGCATGACATACTGCCGAACATTCTCTTTACTGGCTGCTGCAAGATCTACATACATCTTATACCCTAATAAATATCGACAACAACCCAGTCTCCTGACTCCTTCGTGAACAGATAATAAAAATAAGTAACATAGGTGAGAAGCTTTACGCAGAAAATGACGCAAATACTGAACTGCGCAGTTTGAAGCCAAAGGTCGAGGGCGTGGTTTGGGTTGTTGGGGAGGGGCAGCGACCTCGCAAACATTATAACACCGCCCTAGACATTATAACTCAGCTAATTTTTGGATCACAACAATGGCTCATCAGTTCCAATAAGTGAGAACCCTGACGAATCAGAATACTGGAGGTCGACAGAATTTAGGTTTCGGTTTCGGCTGAAAGTAAAATTTCCGCTTCCGGTCGACCTCTACTGAATTCTGTATGTTCGCGGAATCTGGATACATTGGAGGGGGGATTCGCCTTGAAGAGAGATCTGTATAAAACACACACGTGGTCAGACCTGTATTTCGGATGAGCGCTGGAAGCCCCGGCCTCTGTCCAGCCGTTGAAGTCCAGCTGATCGTCGTCTGAAGCCGTGGCGACGTTGACAATGACGACGTGCAGAGTGGAGGTTGTGGAGAGTGACGGCCACCCGTCATCACTAGCACGCACTAGCACCGAGAACGTCACATTGTCTGTACTACCGGAGTCCGTAGAAACGATCGCTTCAACGCCACCACCGACACGCATCGTCAGACGACCTGATGTCCGACCTGTACACCGTGTACAGTGTAGTCAGGTCAGTGTACAGAGTGGCGCATCAAAAAGTAAGCGCCTAAGTTTTTGTCATAACTACACCGAATATCGATTGACCTATTTTCAACTTTTTTCACCCATATACTCTGCAGAAATCTGCAATTAAGTGATCGCAGCCCAAACGCGTTGCTGCACTACCTTGTGAATCTAATCAGCTGTAGAAAAGTGCGTTATAAGGTTATACCGTAACTTTCCGTAATCTAATCTAATCTAATCTAAAACAATTTCATATAGCTCCAGAAATAATGTCACAAACTGCGAATCACGCGTATTTCACGATGCGTTCAGGCTGTAATGGTTAGTGTATTTCAAGTTTACTACATCTTAAGATGCGTTGAAAATACAGAAACGTAGGAGCTAGAGTTGGACTAACGAGCGACTGGACTATACACATAAATGAGCTACTGACGCCCCTCAGACTCGGCGCGTTTCCACTTTCCCGTCGACATTGTGCGCTATACAAATTCTCTTGCGTACTCACTTAATAATCCGACGTTACCGTATTCTAATGTCTGTATGTCATAGACATGTCTGTAAGCTAAGTTAGATGCGACTGTAGCAACAGACCGATTCTGAACAGATGTGACGCTGACGCTGCTGGCGATGAGCTGACGTTGACGACGTGGTAAGTAAGCCGGGCATTAGGTCCGTCGTCAGCATCAGTCGCCTGGCACGCGGCGACCAGCAGGTGCCCTCGACCGGTCGTTGACACGGCGGTCGACGTGATGTGGACTGTGTTGTTGACAGAGTTGGGAAAGATGAACGAAGGACTGTGATCGTTGACGTCGTCGACGTGCACTGTCACGACCGTCACGTCAGAACGCGCTCGCACCTAACAACACCAGCAACTATAGTAATAATAATAACAGTAATGACACGCCAAGTACCGACATGTATGCAGCCATCCGTGTCGTACACGCTCACTGCAATGCGCCTAGTGTGTAGCGGGCGAAGCCACCCGACGCGCGTGAGCCGGTGGCCGTAAGTAACCGTGTACGTGAAATACGCATCATTTTCTGGATGTTTTTGACGACCGATGACGTCAAGCTTCTACTTTTTTTGAGCTGGAAATCGGTACACAGACTACCCCCAAGTCTGGGGAATACGCCAATTTTCGTTTATCTATGCCTTTTTGTTTTCGAGTTAGGAACCCACGTGCGACAGAGAGAGACGGACGGGCAAGACCCGTAATACGGCCTATTGGGACGGTCGCATAACAAAAGTATTACAGGCCACAAAAAGTTAATGTTAGTTTAGCGGCATTTTTTGATCGACGGTCGAACGAGTGATAAATGTTGTCGAGCGAGTGTCTGTCTCTTACCGTATCGCTCTGCGCGATGACTGACATGCGGTACATGCGGCGGCGTTCACGGTCGAGCGGCAGTGCTGTGCTGATGTGTCCAGTGGCGCCATCTATCGTGAAGTAAGCCGAGTCCGCGTCATCCTGGCGTAGTCTGTACGTGAACGAGTCATAGGGTGCTGAGTCCAGGTCCACCGCCGATACCTGACCCACTACCGCCCCTGTAACACCACAGACTTACGTACAACATCCTATAGATACATAGTTATACTGGTAATAATAATAATAGCAATAAAGACCAAAGCAACTTCACACTAGGCGACATCGTTTAATTAAACAAAGTCTACGATAGATATGCATTACTTATATTTGCGGACTGGGGAGTCAACAGCGCGCCGTAACAAACCAACCCCCCAAGTCTCCTCTACCCAAGGAAACTAAGGCGCCAAACTCCATCGCATTCCATCAAACGGCTTTAGCACGGTGCACGAGTGTCACAGACAACACGTTCGGACAGACGGACGTACAGATCAGTCTACGGCTAGATCTGTCGCAATATGTCGCCATTAGGGCGTCCGGTCGCGAACTATCAACAGATAAACTCTTAGCTATATATAAGCAGGCAAGCAATTGCGTACATCTACTATTCTTTGAGTGAACGAATACTGACCAGCGGCGAGATTCTCAGTCACAGTAAAGACATAGTCGGCGCGAAGGAACGTGGGTGACTCGTCGTCAACGTCCGAGATATGAACACGCACAACGGCACTACTAGTGCGCCTACGTCGAGCCGCACTGGCCATGTCTGACGCCAGTACACCGAACTCTACCACGTCAGCGACCTCGCGGTCCAGACCGGCCAGAGTGGTGACGATGCCGCTCTGAGGGTCCACGTGGAAGCGACGTCCTGCGGCAGTGCGTCCAGAGTCAGAGCGCCGGTCCAGCAGGTAGGTGACTTGTCCGTTGTCAGCCGAGTCCGGGTCCAGCGCGACAAGCCGCGTGACTACAGTACCCCACGCACTGTTCTCCGGCACCGTAGCCTCGTACACGCTCTGCATCCAGTGAACACGTTTTGTTATGTCTGAGCAAACTCATATATGGTTGAAACAGCAACTGATGAACTACGTAAATGCATCAATCAACCAAGTTGTTCATCGACGTTTCGGTCGCAGCGACACATAGCGGCGAACAATCAATCCGAAGAAGACAACAACGATTGCCGAAACGTCAACAAGCTATATTGTCAATTTGTAATTTGACGAATTTGCGTAGCTTAGCTTCACTACGTGTTGCAGTTAATGCACGCAGTTGATACATACATACAAGCATGACGCTAATAGTTAGTGAACGAAGTGAAGGTGGCTTGATGGCGTGAAGGTACTTAGGTGAAGGTGTCGTGAAGGCGTCGAACTTATGACCAAGTGATCGCGGGTTAATAATAATAATAATATTATAATACAAGATTTATATAGCGCCATGGAGTCCGAAGATACAGAGGCGCTTAAAGATACAGAGGCGAATTCGAATTCGACTCCCGGTCACTAACAAGTGGTTACTACTTGGACGGAAAACTGATTTTCTGCGGACAGGTAAACCATCTCGGTATATAACCAACCACCAAGGCAAACTCAGCGTTCCACCCCTCCAGGCAAGGTAAATTGAGTAGGCTACTCTCCTGGTTGGCTGGGATTAAGGTGAGGTGCGTTCATCTGTGTCGCGTGATCTCGTATGGCATGCAGGTAACGCTCCGTAGCTCTGAGACAGGTTCCCTGACATGAAGAGTGATAGATTCCTCAACCATCGAGACATTTCGTTTAGATCAGTCTGACCTGGCTGAACTGAGGCGCGTGGTCGTTGACATCTCGCACTGTGACGGTGACGTTGCGAGTGGTCGAGCGCGCTGGCACGCCGCTGTCATGACACTGTATAGCGACGTCAACGCGGTCATCGACCTCACGGTCAAACTGACGCACAGTCTCCAGAGTGTACTCACCCTCGTAGATCTCAACCAGCGTGAAGTCTTCCTCAGAGCTCTCACCTACAGAATACACAATACGTATACTCAACAGCAGTAAAAGGCAAGTTGACGGCTGCTGAAGTTCGGTGTTTGCGGAGGATGTCATGGACTGAGAGGAAAAGTAATGACAAAGCACTAGAAGAGGCAAAGGTACAGCGTACACTAATGAAAAGAATTCGCCAACGGCAACTTGATTTCCTGGGTCACGTCATAAGAAGGCATGGTCTTGACAATCTGGTGGTGACTAAATCAGAATTTATCAATCAGGAATTTTTAAAGTGATCTTAGTAATAAAAATACTGCTAAACCCACTGAATACTGGTAAAACCATAAAACGGAAATAGTCAGCAAATAGTCGGGAAAAGAGTTTCGTGAAAAAGCGCGTCTTGAGTCGTTGACGAATTGTTTTGCTTACGAATTGCCCTTGGTCGTCAGAGACATATGTGTTATACCTATAGTTAAGAAATAAAAGACTTAAATAGAATCTGAGCGAGTTGCTGTTTGTGGCGCCCCTGTGCTACGGATAAGGGGCGCCTTAGCAAATGATATGATGTGATATGATATGAAATATGAATAGCGACTCGGCGGAAGTCATGTTGTCCGGCAGGACGTTCCGTGGGCCGACAACGGGGAAAGCCTGGTTGACGACGGTTGTCAAGTTGACCGGAGGCACTGCCAGACTGGAAAGATAGAAGGGTGGAGAGCAAGGGGGGCTCCAGAGACTGAAATATCTGGATAGTTTGTGTGCATCGTGCATGAAAGGATAACGTGAGCCCAACACAGCTCATCAGGGCTTCGGGGGACAGAATGGTCGCAAACGTCGTCAACGACGGCACGGCACCGCAACAACAGTATCCATATATACACACGTCAGTTCGTATAGGTTGCCAAGGTGGAAGCAATGTTAACTGGACTTAACTAATCGCACTTGCATATTACGTACATTATTGCACGACGGTTACACCAAACTTTGTACAACGCGTTCCCCTGCAGTGAGCGCTTGGCAGTATAAAAATAAACAACTGCGGACATTCTTTGATGACAATTTCATTATTTGTCTTGAAAATAATTGTGAACTAATGAACGAATGAACGCGAACGAATAAATATTATTATTTGTTATTTCTCAACTCTACCATTTGTGGTGAATAAAGATTTTCATAAATTTGGAACCAGATTCCTCTCCACAACAGAAACCATTTTTTCAAAGAGCTCGTAAGACTTATCTAAATGTTTCTGCAAGCCTATAGACATTGTAAATTAATGCGCTGCCGGTCTCCAATGATGTAGACAAGGCACTGAAACATTCATGACTATGACTATGAACGAACGTTGCGTTTGCATACCGCTTAGTTCGCACGACACGATCCCGTTACGCCCGCTGTCGGCGTCGGTCACGGTCACGTGAGCGACAAACGTTCCCGCCGGCCTGTTCTCTTCCACTTCCGGTTGACCCGTCCCACCGGAAATGACGTCGTCGTCATGATGGCTGCCGGCGCCGCTCATGGCGTCGACTGTGATACGCGGCGAGTGACTGTTGACGTCGATGACGCGGACACGCAGCGACGCCAGAGCAGGAAACGGATACGGACCGGCATCCTCGGCGACGACACTCAGATGGTACTCGACTTCCTCGTCGCCGGGCGAGTAGGACAGTGACTGCAGCAACACGACGTTGCCTGTCTGGCGGTCAATGGCGAACAGATTGCCGTACGTTGCGGCAGTGCGCGTCGAGAACGCGTAACGCACGTGCGCGTTCTCTCCCGTGTCGTTGTCAGTTGCGTGCAGTCGCGCAATCGTCGTCCCGATGGCCGCGTCTTCCGGTACGTCCACGTGGTACTCGTCCTGCTCAAAGTGCGGCGCGTTGTCATTCGCGTCGCCGACCATGACGTCAACGTCAACACTTCCGGTTAGCGGCACGTGACCTCGGTCGACCGCCAGCAGTTGCAGTCGCACGCTGTCGCTCGCTTCTCGATCCAACTGCCGGTACAGCTCGAGTTTAAGCTCACTCACCTCGCCGTCCGGTCTCCAGCCGGTGTCGACCGCTAACCGGAAGTGGTCGGTCGGGTCGTTAAGCCGGTACTCCACCGCGCCGTTTTCTCCGATGTCGGGATCGGTAGCGAGCGGAAGTAGAAACGTGGCGCCGGGCTGCGATGACTCGGGGACCGTCAACCGGAAGGAGTTTGGTGCGCCGAGGAAGATGGGTTCGTTATCATTAGTGTCTATGACCGTCACCTCAGCGCGGATGATCTCGAAGTACTGGGCCGGCTGCACGGCCACGTCAATGCGGACCACACACGGCGTCGACTGACGGCTACAGATCGCTTCACGGTCGATGACGTCAGCTGTACGTAGCTCACCGGAAGTCGCGTCGACCCGGAAGTAGTCGGCCATGCTGCCGCTGTAGCCGCCCAGCCGCAGTAGAGCGAACCGGAGTCTGCGGAACTCGTCAGTGGAGTACTTCCGGCGCAGCCAGTCGGCGTCGTCGCGCAAACTGGCGATCAAAGTCCCGACCGGAAGTTGTTCTTGGACGCTGTATGAAAGGAGAGTGGAGCACCAGGTTACATGCAGCTGGTACACGACCAGCGTCACCAGCAGTAGACATGTTGACGCGAGAACTCCGGTCATGTTGAGATGTTCCGGTGTAAACTGCAGGCCAGTGCCGTCACCGTCGACGTCGATCAATGTTGCCACTGTCTATTGTGTTACGACGCTCTTCATTCGACAAAACAGTGTATTATATTATTCCGCTGACATGTTTCCGCAGTGTGCCGGACACGGACTGAGGAATCTGAAAACATTTCAACAGACAGTTCACAAACACCAGATAAGACTAAGAGGCGTATATATACCACATTGTTTTTTTATTTTGATGAATAAATGAAACAAATGAAGGAAAACATCTTTCTTATGAATTCTAGCCAATGGATAAATTATAAATATAAATATAAACACACTGCGCTAAAATGAACAACGTACAGTGTAATTACGTAATCTTAGCTAAACAATGCGGTAAAAAATTTCGCAAAACGAACTGCTCGTCTTTTAGGCAGTTCATACAAACGACCATGTTACAAATAGTTAGTAACAAAAAGATCACGTTTCGGTGGCACCCTGAGCACAAGACGACTGTTGGGACGTTTCAGCTGCTGGAACAATGTTTTGTCAACTGTTCTCGACGCTCGGTCAGTCAGTCAGTCAGTCTTATTGATGTCTGCCGACTAAGACGTGTCTTGCTGATCGAGACACACAAACTGAATGGCACAGCGGCTGTCAGTACTGACTCACTGCTGGAGTAGAATAAGGACCGTATGCTTAGACCTACTGAATGAATACATGCACTAGTTGAATAGTTCGTCTGTGTATCACGTGGTGTTAGCCAGCAATCTGTGCTATATGACAGAAAAAAAATATTTCTGTCGTAAGTCAAACTTTAATACTGTGCATTTTTTGTGTTTTAATAAGAAAACGAACTTAATTCAAACTTTGGTATGCGTAATGCAAATAATTATAGGTCGACTAAGGATCTAAGATTAGAAGGCAAGACATTAATATTTCACAAGGTAGTGCAGCGACACCTCTGAAGTGTGGTGAGATCTTTAGCGACTTTACTGCAATTGACTTCTAAGTATATCAGTGATAAAAGCTGAAAACCAATCAGCACTTGGCGAAAATATGTTACACGAGTTTGGTGGCGTTTTTTCGGCGCAGGCCACACGTGGTCACCGTTTGGGTTAACATGCATATTGATTATTGTACATTAATTAGCAATTAAATATTAAACAAAACACTTTACCTAAACGTCGACGTAAATCTCAACTGCGGATGGATCGCAAAAACAGCGAGTCGGTGAACAGTAAGTGAGATGACAACTTAGAACTTACGGAGACCAAACGAACAGTTGAACACGAGAGCTACACGCTCACTGTACGCTGACGACGCCGACTGAATCAAACGTACGAATAACGAGTTCAGAACTGTTGGCAGCGCTACAACACGTAAACGACCGTCCGTCCAACGCAGTTCTGTGAAGACCTGGAGTGTAGACCAGACCCCGTAGAGCGTACGGCTGTAGCTATACCTACCGCAGTCGAGCAAGCAGTGTCGGTGTTGTCAGTGTGCAGCTGCTGCAGGGCGAGCGTGCGTGTGTGCGTGAGCGTGCGTCGTTCTCTGGTTACGTTGCTTCGACCAATAGCGACGACGTCTGCGCCGCCAGCACTCCAGTGCTACAGTCGACACCGCACCGACAACACGACTCGACGCTGCCTCAGCCGTGATTAGCCGGCGCGCATGTCGCCCAGCAGTCACCGGAGTCATTTTTTTCAGGTCCATGTCTAACCCTTCCTGTCGTATCTTCTCCCTACTCCCCTACCCAGGGTCCCAGACACGGCGCTGTTACTTCTACACTGTGTCTCAAAAAGGATCCCCGACCTTATCGATTGTATAGCTTGAGGAAGGATTATACAGATTTTAATAATTTTTGGAAGGAATATTCATGACACAACTGGCCATCAAATGACCATTCAATTTCCCTACTTACCCATCGTCTGCTTATGCACTAGCAAACACAACAAGCAAAATAATACATTGTGGATCGTTGTAAGAATACAGATTTTAATAATACACGGCAAAGTGGCATCAATAAGTTAACTAGGCGAGGTGGGCTATCGGTATTCTGGCAGTTGCACATTGTTTTTCTAATATTGCCTACCAGAAATTAAAAACGTGTGCTTGAATTTGTTGAAGTTATTATCCGGAATATTGTCAGCTTTCGAAAGCAAATTTTACATGTTTTTAGTACAAGAAATCTGAGCTAATGCTCATGAGACGCGCGACAGCATCAGTTTAATTTCAGCGAAAATTCACTCTTAAGTGTGCGTCGCAGCCCAAAAAACGCTAAAAATT
>Ga0056124_1001021_pt1 | contig 9957 bp, 7 predicted proteins | sample WorMetHEROISLAND_2_FD_70069 | JGI IMG/M metagenome (GOLD analysis project Ga0056124, IMG submission 70069) | Marine gutless worms symbiont microbial communities from Max Planck institute for Marine Microbiology, Germany - Olavius sp. 4 HERON ISLAND | ecosystem: Host-associated > Annelida >... | reverse complement strand
AGATCCTGAAACTAGAGTCTTTGGGGCAGCCGACGGTGAAGATTTGATGATCCTAGCTTGCACCGTTTTTGCCTGATCCACCCGTGTGACAGACGGACAGACAGACAGACAGACAGACGGACAGAATTGCGATGGCTAAGACGCGCTATAGCAGTTCCTGCTGTCGCGCGTAAAAATCGTCCGGGTCATCGGTGCGTAAGCCCCACCACCACGCCAAGGTGGCAGACCTCGGTGGGGCTGAGAGGTGACGCCAAGATATTATTTTTTGACTTAATATGTTGACGCCGGGCTTCAAAATTTCGGCGCATCCGTACGTCGCGCCTCTGGATTTTGGGCGTATTCGTTGATTTTTTGGGCGTAATATCCCATACGTCCACTAACCGTGTGGGTCCGGTACGGTGTTTCGTTATACCAATTGTGAATTTTGTTTACTAATTATTTGTGGCTAAACGTGAAAAAGTGCGTTTTAGTAGTTTTGAAGTATAGTTATTAGCTGTGTATCTAGATCTAGCTGTATTGTGATGGAAGAAGGCGATGAAGAAGTTGATGTCGGAACAGTTTCAGTTTCTAGTGAACTTGTTGAACATTCTTCGCCGTCTGCCAGTGACAAGCAATGCAGTTCGGTGACTATTGATCAGATGGTTCGAGACTTCATTATTGCGAAGACAATCGGGATAAAAGGCAGCGGCGATCACGGTGTCGATAGCGTGAAAGCAGGAGATCATTGCCGTAAAGGACACCACAAATTGAACAAAGACAAGAAGAAGAAAAAGAAGAAGAAGAAGCATAAATCTCACCGGAAGGATGGTAGTTTGAAACACGGGCGTCATCATCATCATCATGGAGATCGTAGGTCAGAAGATGCTTCAAGTGAAAGCAACTCAGGTGATAACAACAAAGAACAACATAAAGAGAGCAGTACAAAAGACACTATTGGTGAAAGAAGAAGTGTTGAACCTGCAGAAACCAGCAAGAAGAATGTTAGTCCATTGACGCCAATAAAACAGAGTGAGGAGTGTAGGAACCGTTCTGCAACAAGTCCAAAGTCTTACAACTCAAGTGAAGCTAAACACGTTTTATTGACTACTACTGTATGTAGTAAATGCTCGCATTGCATGCCAGTCAACACCATCTCCGAACGAAAAATGAAAACAGGTGAAGTACAGTGTCATTGTCAGAGTGTGGTAAATAACAAAAATGAAACAGATCTGCCACAATGTAAAGAAGGTGATACTCTGGCTAAGTCAATTACATCTAAATCAGATGGGGAATGTCGTACTCATCACACCAACTCAAAAACTAATGCTTCCACCAACAAGTGTGTCACTGAAGCACACAGGCATACTAATGAAAGTAGAAAATTGACAAAACAAGACAACATCATTTCAGTACCTTCAAAGAGTCAACAGTATACTGACAATAACAAAGTGTCAGAGTGTGGCAAGAAGCAGCATTCCAGTGCATCATGTAGACATGGTCAGGATGTAATAGATTGTGATAAATCAGGCAGCAGTAGAAGGAACAGTCCTTCACTAGAGAAAATATCTGACAGGCATAGCTTGTTAGCAGAAGATTGTAAGTCTGATGATGTAGTATTTGTGAAGAAAGTTTCGGGATATGAGCTCTGTAAGTCAAGTTCTTCTAGAGAAACTTTGTCAAACATGGAAAAGTCAAGTAGAGAGCAGAAGTTGAGTTGGGGCAGTAGTAGAAGTGTGAGGAAACGTAGTAGAAGCAAGTGCAGGTATGACGATGAAAGCAGTGATGATGAAGAAGTCTCAGTGTCAAGGAGTAAGTCCAAGAAAGACCGGAGACATGCGAAAGACTCTCCACCTGTGATTTTGTTATCTGATGATGACATTGACATTCTCAGTGATGAGATGGTGGAGAAACTGCATAAGAGGCTGACGACATCGATACAAAAGAGCAAAGAATTGCAGGCTGAGCGTGACCAAACTGTAGCACTGGCTAATTCAGAGACAGTTAGTGAACCAAGTGCCACGCACAGTTCTGAATTGATAGATGAGCATTGTGATAGTGTGAATGTGCAGACTGATGCTGTGTCTGATTTTATCATCCCACCATCGGATTCAGCAAATGTCGATGATACATCACATTGTGAACTGGCCAGTACAGATGAACAGTCTGCTGCAAAGTCAACAGCTTTAGGATTGCTTGGCAAGAAGACGCTGAAGTTTGGTTTAAAGATATCCGAGTCAAGTGCAGCCTGGATATCTAAGGGTATCAAGTGCAACAAAACGACTGGTAAGAAAGTGCAATCCTGCTATATGCTTTAATGTTTTTACGTGTGACAGCACATAGTGCTAAGCGTGTACTAGCTATCGTAATTCTGTCCATCTGTCACAACCCAGTACCAAACCAAGCCCAGGTGAGATAGAGACTCCAGGTTTTCCCACATGCTAGCATAGAGTCTAGTTTCTTGTGAGCAAATTTCATGCAGCTCAGTGAGGAGATTTCCCCCGAACGAGGGCATCAAAGAGGGTAGGTACCCCATAAGAAATCTTTATTGTACTGCTGTCTGCTCATTTAGAGTGCGAACGGTTGCAGATAGACACAGACTTGCTGCTTATCATAACAAGCACTGCTAAAGAGCTTTCCAGGGGTAGTAATGTCTATGATGACCTTGAACCCCAAAAATAAGTGGTTAGTGAATTTTTCACAATTTTCGGCTGCGACATACATTTCAAGAGTGAATTGCGCCAGAATCACTGGAGATAGACCAGTACAACCTGCATATAAAATTTTCAGCATTAAACATAGATTTTTAATAGTCTACATTTTGACCCCCTAGGTTCAAGGAGTCCTCCATATGGGGGCATCAGATTTGGGTATCCCTTTCAAAATGCATGATTTCTGCTACTGTCAACTAATCTAGCATGAAAATGGTTGCAGGTAGACACAGATTTGCTGCTTATCATAACAGGCGTTGCTGACGAGCTTTCCAGGGGTACCAACGTCGATGACCTTGAAGTCCAAAAATAGTGGGTTTTTAGTGAATTTTGTACGACTTCAGGATGCATCACATATGTGAAGAGTGAATTGCGCCAAAATTACTTTAAACTGATGCTGTCACGCATTGCATGAGCATTAGCTCAAATTTCTTGTTATCAGAGCTGTTATCACTGACAAAAGTTACCTTAGAAGTTCAAACTATAGAGATGTGTGTACTAAATGATCTTGTCTGCATGCCACTGTCACAACATTCATTCCTGAACAGTGAACATGTGAAACATTATAGCTTAAGTTATTGTTGTCTGCAGAAAATTTCTGGGTAAGTATTGAGGAAGTCATGTCAAGGCGATTGCTGGGGCTACCACAACAAATTCATGAGCTCAGCCAAGGCATTAGTCCAAGACTTTGATCTTAGACTTCACTTTAAGCTAACTAGTGTTGTGTGGTTTTGGTACTTTTTGAGGTTAGATATCCTTGGTTTAAGTTCTGTCTGATTACCAAAGCCATCCAAGTTGGATATTTTCCCCAGATATTTATTAATGAAACCATCATACCAGTCTGAGTAACGTATAAGTCCATACAATGAATCTCTTTGTATTGAGAGCATGTTACACACCTGTTTCAGATTGAATGCATCAGATGGGGGCTGTGATTTTGTGCTACTCTCAGTGTAACTAGTTTAGGCTTTGTGTTCCATCTATGACTGTCGGACTCAAAAGATTTCATTGCAGGATTGGAAAAATTGTTGACATTTTTGGGGAGTTCTATGGTTAATTGTGCACTGACGAACTCGTTTGTGATAGAATCGGTTTGTGCTAATGTCGGAAAGTGAACTTGCAAATGTAAGTACTGGTATAAGTGTTGTGAATGTGAACTGTGTCAGATGTCAGCGCAGTAGAACGTGATGTCACACAGCAGGAAGTGTCACTTGCTGTGTCAGATTCACAGAATGTCGGTGCAAAAACTGTGATTGATGATGAAGTGAATCAAACAGCTGGAAACACCGAGAAAGAGTCCGTGATGATGAAAGATACCAAAGACAAAGAAATGGAAGAAGTAGCTGCTGCAAATGATGCTGAGGAATCGTCACAAATGTCAGAAGCTGCAGAAGCTAAGGATGATGGCAACAAGCAGCCAGAATTGTAAGACTGTTTTGTCTTTCTGTGCACTGTTTTCCATTTGTGATAGTTTCTGGTAGAGAACACTGGCATTTGACTCCCAAGCCTAGCATGTCAATTCTGCATACATTCCAGCCATTCCACATTTGGCAGAATTTGTACATTTTTTATTTAAATTGCACCATTCTAGTCGTGATTGCCTGGTTGTCAGTCAATTGTATCCATGTTGTGAATTTTCTTCACCAGTGTGTCAATACTTCCCGGTTTCCATTCCTTGTCAGGGACTTCACTCAACATAGTCAGCAGCCTTATGCACCATAGCCCTTTGACAGATAAAGATGTTTGATCAACATTGCATCTTGTTGTGAGATTTTCGTGATAAATGTCTAGTAAAATTTAAAAAAATTGTTGTCTGCAACAAATCTTGTTAGTGTTCGTTTCTGAATCAGAAGGACTTTGTAAGTAAGTAAAACACTTTCACAGTCTTGCATTTAACATCCCAGCTTGGTAGCACTGAAAAAAATCAGCCAACTCCTGATTTTCAGGCTTAACAGTTTTCCAAGGTAAGACAGTTGCATTGAATAGGTGAGGTGGTTCAGTGGCCTATAGACTGAGTAATAAGCAGTGGCGGCAGTAGTTGGACAATTCACATTCAGGATATTTTCAAAGATGTAGTGACATGTTTTGAGACACACTGTAGTTTGTAAAATATGTATGTTTATTTGTATGCTATAGAATGTCGAAAGAAAAGCCGGGCTCACAGTCACAGTCCAGAGACCGTCATCACGAGTTGGCAGTAAATGACAAAAGTAGAAGCAGAGAAAAACCGTCTGAAAAGTATGTCCAGATTAGAAAGCTTGTCATAATTGTGAATGCTTTGATACCTATCAATAACATTGCTAGTCATGCATCAAGAAAGGCTTCTGGACTGTAAAAATTCTGTCAGTCTGCAAAGATTACTTGTAATCCTGTAGGACCACAGCCAATCCTGTAGATGTGTCAAATGGCTATTGAAGCTGAAGTTTGTGTTTCTATGTGATTGTGAGTCTTGCTGTGCCTTTTCTAGGATACATCTATGAGACTGGAATACTATTGCCACTCTCATGACGTACAGTATAATGCAGTATATGAAATGTCTAATTAATGTTGCCAGATATTGTTACATCTATAAGTGAGAATGTTTAATATGAGTTTAACTGGTCTCTTTTGATATGTTGCAGGGAGTCGAGAAGAACTGAGAGGAGACGAAGCCATTCTCGCTCCAAGTCTAGAGATCGCCGTCATGACTCGACCAGCAAGGATCGTACAGATAAAGAACGATCACATGATAAGTATGTTTGAATTGCATTATTTTGTAGTGTACTCAGTTTAAGTGTATGTTATAAGATCTGTCTCTGTAGGTGTGTGTACATCATCTTTCTGTGCTTTTGGATGACATCTGACTTAAAACAGTGCTGCCTCAACATTGCCCCAAAGTTTGCTTTACGAGACTTTCGAGTATTAGTAGACGCAGTTTCACCAAAGTTTACCACAAATGCATTTTGAGACAAGGAGGAATGCATCAAGTTATAGGATCAAATGGGTGACCAGTGACCACAGGGTCATTCTGGGCTTGGCATAGAGCATGCACGTTAATGTACATAGTGCCATTTATAATAATAATAATAATAATACAAGATTTATATAGCGCCATGAAGTCCGAAGATACAGAGGCGCTTAAAGATACAGAGGCGCTTTACTAATAACACAACTCCAAATCACCCAAATGTCAAGTAAAAGCGTAAAAAGTGTAGTCCTTCCCAAGTCATAAAGCATATAGGGTGGCACTGGTCTCCATTTCCTTAGCCGTCAACCAGTTTACACTTGTTGTAGGTCGAGACATAGTCAGTCTAGGACAACAGAGTCCAAGAGACCGGCAGCGTCATCTCCACCACCGCGTAGGCAAGACTCACAACGTGGGCGTGCATCAACATCACGCCGGTTACCATCTCATTCTCCGTCTTCTCACTCGCGTCAGTCTTTCAGACGTTCACGGTCACGCGAGCCCATGTCTCGACAACCAAGACGTCAGCGGTCACGCTCACATTCCACCGGCGACCATCGGTCAAGGTCACGCAACTGTCGGCCAAATTCACGTGAACACCAGTCGAAGTCACGTGACCACCGGTCAAAGTCACGCGACCATCGATCTCAGTCATACGACCGTCGGTCGAAGTCACGTGACCACCGGTCAAAGTCACGTGACCGCCAGTCACAGTCCCGCGACAGCCAGTCAAAGTCACAAGACCACCGGTCAAGGTCACACAACCGTCAGTCAAAGTCACGTGACCACCGGTCAAAGTCCAGTGACGGGCAGTCAAAGTCACACGACCACCGGTCAAGGTCACACAACCGTCGGTCAAAGTCACGTGACCACCGGTCAAAGTCCCGTGACGGCCAGTCAAAGTCACACGACCACCGGTCAAGGTCGCACAGCCGTCGGTCAAAGTCACGTAACCACCGGTCAAAGTCACGCGACTGTCGGTCAAAATCACGTGACCGTCAGTCACAGCCAAAGTCACGATCTGGAGAGAAGAAGTCAAAAGGAGCTGCTGCACGGTTGAATATTGACAAAGAGAAACTCCGGCAAATTGCCATGTGAGTTTGCACTGTTGTATCTCTTTCATTTCCAAATACTAGTGGTAGTAGTGATAGCCACAGCAATGTATATGATGTTGTCATTGTGGCAATGTCATTGTGAGAATTCACCCGGTTCATTTGACTTATATACACTGAATCATAAAAACATGCCACCGATAGATATTGATCAATTTTTCAAAATTCTTTCACTGGAACACTCCACAAAAATGATAAAACCATCATTAAAGATCCCACCACATCTTAGGCGTTGCCTACACTCCCTAGTGAAATACGATTGTTGTAAACTAGCATGCTTTGTGTGAGCTGAGCCAGTCTTGCTGAGATGTCAACTACCAGAGACATTGCATATGGCAGGCAGCAACTGTGGTGAGAGAATCGAGTTAGGTTCAGAAAGTTTGGCTATAGTTGTTGACTCAAGGCTTTGAACAGTGCCGGTTGGCTGACGACCTTTGGACCAAGCTGATTGGCATACAGTAACATGCCAGTAGTAATGATGATAATGCTGATAATAACTGTTGGTGATGTTTGCAGTAAGAATGCGTATGGTAACATGCCACTTGGTGCTATTCCACTGCCTGAGACAAAGCCAACTGTTCTCACGCTGCCTAAAACTCGAGGCAAATCTGTGAAAGAACTGACAGGTGATTATATCAATTAATTATTGATTAATTAATTAGATTAATATCTGGAGACTGAATCACATCACATTTTGTCAGCAAATCATTTGCTTATGGTTGTGCAGGGTTCCCACTGATCCTTGAACGTTCTTAAGTTTTCCCTCTATATTCAAGGCTCTGGAATTACTTGGACTTTCAAACACTAACTTTGAAAGTCCTTCTATCTGAGTTCCTAGATCCTTGAAAGTCCTAGAATTTTCTTTTACTTTGTAAGTTTTTAAAACTGTAATCTGTGGACACAGTTATTGTTGGAATGATGAGCATTTAGCAGGGGCAGATCCAGAGGTGTCCAGGGTGTCCGGACACCCACCCTTTTGATTAGGGTGCTGTTTTTGAAAGTTACAGTGTCAATAAATATCACCAGGAATGCGTAAAAACTCACCATTTTGATATAAGAAATACAAAAATTTTCTGCGGAACAGCCCCCTCCCCAGGGCCCACCCTATTGATGCCTTCGATGCTTGACCTCTGGTGCCCCTTTCAGATGGATTGGACACCCGCCCTTGTAAAATCCTAGATCCGCCCCTGGCATTTAGTGACTGGAATATTGTTAAAGTGAGAGCTGATATAAGGTGAGTTAAATGTTGAAAGAATGCCAGGTGAGTGTCAATTTAATGATAGCTCGACTCTGAGTGATGAGTATACACATTGGATTAGTCAGACAAAGTACCTACACAAGGCAAGATGCATGCTTTGCAGCGTGAGAGAAAGTCCTTGAAAATTAACGTTTACATAGGAGTTTTTAAAAGTCCTGGAAAGGTCCTTGAATTTCATTTTCAAATATAGTGGGCACCCTTGTTATAACAGCCCATCAGGCAGTCTATTCTAGTCTATGTGCAGGTCGTTTAACATGTAGGACCAGTTAATAATGGGTGCAAATTGTGACGTATGACAATGACGACATTGACAGACTGGCTGCTGTCTGGCACGATCCATGATAGAAGTTGACAAGTTTAAACAGCTAAAAAGTTAAAAATTAAAAACAGTCTGTGTACAGTAGATGGAAAGTAATATTACACTCATAAATGCTGGTGATTTTGGAGGGGAGCTCATAGTTATAGTTAACTGTGTGTTGGTGTTGTCAAAAAGTAGCAAGCATTTTATGAAATTTTGTGGCAGGGTGGCATTAGTCACGTGTTAGATTCTAGCAGCAATTCAGATTATGATTCTCATTTATGGTCCTGAGTCTTTATCACGGAATCTTGTACACAATTGTTTGTTTACTCTTGCAATTCTTATGAACAGCCATGAATAAAACACAGTCCTCGGCAGAGGTTTAAGTTCTTGGAGTGCTTCTTGTTTGTTATGGGCTGCCACAGTAGGGTAGATAAATCAAATACCGGCCTGCCTGACTGTAGTTAAGATGGGGCATGTTTACCTGTGTCAGCTGGCAAGTAACACGGTGATCCCATATGGCAGATAATGCACTGTAGCTATGAGATTCTGTGAAGAGTTATACATGCATTTAACCTTTGTTCTCAGAGTTTGCATGGCTCATGTCTGTTGGTGTAGAGATTTGTAAGAAAATCACTGAGGAGCCAGCAACAAGCATGGATGCTGCTGCTGCTGCTGCTGCTGCTGCTGCTGCTCAGGGTGTTAAGCTCGTCACTGATGACGATGAAAGTGTGTTCAGTGCTTCCACTCTGAAGGCAGCCACAGCAGCCAGCATCATCATGAATATCAGGGTGAGTTGGTCTTTATGTACAGTTGTCATATGTTTTGCAGCCTACGTAGTACGTATCTGCATCAGCTGTGCGAGTTTACATACATGTTTCATGTAGAGCTGTTTGATTGATTGTCAGTGGCTGTTTATTGTATCTGCTGTTGTTTTGTAACATTTTAAGCATTTATGGTTGAACTGTAAGTAGTGTCTTATGTATGATCAGTGTTGGTTTGTGTTGTTGTTAGAATGCTAAGCAGTTGCCATTGCTAAGTGCTCAAGAGAAGGCGGCTAAGACGGCTGTGCTGAGGACAGTGTTCCCCGTGTCAAGTGGCAGTGACCATAGATCCAAGGAGTCAGACTGGGTCCCAGTCACAACGGAAACCACCGCAGCTGCTGCTGCTGCTGCTGCTACGAATACAGACGACAAAGTGTACAATGAACCTCCTAGCAACGTAAGTTGTCTGCTGTTAGTTTTCTATTGTTAGCCAGTTTGTGTTGTATGTGAATATTGTTTGTGTGTCTGAATAGGTAGTTTATTGTTATTTAGGTTTTTGTGTTGTTATTTTGATTTTCTGCTGTTGATTTTTTGTTGTTTGTGATTGCCTAGAAAGACTTGACCCTGAACTGACCTATAAAAGTCGTAGCCAGAACAACGTCTCTGGTGCTGTCGTCATGGCACAGCCACCGGAATCTCGCAACTTCTGTAAAACCTTATTTAAACCTTTGACATTCCAACCTTTATCAGAAAATTCCCACATTAACTTTTTACTTCCAAAAACTTAAAATTTATATAAATTTTCTATCAAAATACGAACGTCAGCAGCACCTGGTTGCTGCACGATCTGGTCTGGTCTGCATCAGCGTGTCATCGGCGAGGCAATCGACCATG
>Ga0056124_1001020_pt1 | contig 9961 bp, 10 predicted proteins | sample WorMetHEROISLAND_2_FD_70069 | JGI IMG/M metagenome (GOLD analysis project Ga0056124, IMG submission 70069) | Marine gutless worms symbiont microbial communities from Max Planck institute for Marine Microbiology, Germany - Olavius sp. 4 HERON ISLAND | ecosystem: Host-associated > Annelida >... | reverse complement strand
TTCATAACTTTCACGGAAGCATACCTGTGAAGCAAGACGGGCATTCTGGACCCTCATACTTGTTGACTCTTTGCTAACCTTCGCCAGCTGTTCATTCAACAATCTGCAACAGTTTAGCAAACCAAACATAATAGCGGCATCCACCACTTTACTGCAAAACACATAACTCAATAAATCAATCACAAGACCCAGCTGTCGTTAAGAAATAGCCGACCGTACTGCCTGGGTGCGAAGGCTTGTAGTTATTTACCTTCGTAACATGTGATATAATGATAACTTCGACACCTTTCCCAAAGACATTGTCGGGCAAACTGCTACAGACAACAATTTGGTTACTATTGACAGCCTACAGGAACTTTCCAACGCCCTATCCAACGGTACCATCACCGATCCCCTACAACATACCGTTTAGCGACAGTACACTTCAATACATATGACAGACAGACGGACGACATGAGGCACATGGGTGTGAACAACTTGCCCAGAGTCGTTACCTGGCAGCGGACTGGCCGGGAGTCAAACTCGTGACCTTCCGATCACGCAACCCAACGCCTTAACCACTCGGCCACCAAATGATGACTTTAGATTAACCATTCCGCACTGTCACTTCCGACTGCATCAAGCCTCGACTCTCAACCAAGTTCGGAGAACGTGCTTTCTCCTACATGCATTGAACGATCTTCCTGATGAACGGAGATCTACCACCAATGCGGCAACTTTTGAAGAAAAAAACATCTGAAGGCTCACTTTTTTAAATTCTGTTTTTAACTACCGTTAGTTCTGTTTTAAGTTAACTGTTTTGGCTGTGGGATGGCCTGATTTTATCTGTCTATCTGCGCACTACAAATACATCACAATGACGACGATTATGTCACCTCTCATTTTCCGACTTCTCGCGTCGGTAGACGGTGAATTCTTCTTGGAGCTGTTTGAGGCTGTTCTTGGTTTCCTCCAACGCCACCAGTTCACGCTCAGACACCTGGGATACTGCAGCAGTATCAGCATCAGCAGTAGCAGCAGGTGCAGCAGCTGATGGTATCGGTGTACTGGCGACGGGTGTGACGGGGCCTGATGCAGCAGCAGGGCGCTGTCACACATCCACACACACAGTTATAGTAATTCTTGCCTTAGACTCTTAAGGCTTATTATCATCATCATCATTAAGTACACCTCACTTTTCAAACTGCCTTAGCCTAGCGCGACCAAACGCCCCTGTGTCTTCAGATTCTTATAGAGCGAGACAGTTTATTCTCCATAACCACAAATACATAATAAAAAAGCAATTACTTGATAACATAAGAGGGTGGCCAGAAGGGTACATTCCCATCAATGCTGGCCACCCATTGTTGTATGCAAAATAACAACACTATTACATAATCAAGAAAAAAATAAAAAATAAGAAAAAAGCAAGTTCACTGCATTCAACGCAATGCACGATAACACACAGGACAATAAACTGTGAATTACATGGCCCTACCTAGAGTATAACAGATGCCGTTGTAAGTTTTCCCTGAATACAGTTGTGGAGTTTATTGATTTCAAGTTATCTGGTACATTGTTCCATATGATGGACAGTGAATGACTGTGTTTACAGTTACACTTTTCGTAAAGTCCTCCCCGAGCCATAAGGCCCATAGGGTGGTGCTGATCTCCGTTACCTTAGCCATCAGCCAGACACCAGTTTACACTGCCAGACCACAGATAGATATGAGGCTAGTACATCACACGGTGTGCCTGTTTATACCCCAGCTTTCACTGGTACTCACCATGCCTACCCATGAAAGGATGGCCAGGCTGCGTTGACCTTCTACAAACTGATAACATATAAAAACAAAATGTTATAACTCACGGGACTGATAACTGCGGGCTGAGTGGCCAAGGTACGGTACATGTCTCTCTGCTGTACCAAAGACTCCACCTATACACAAACATACACCAGCTATAGTCAACCGATACTATTACAGCATCTTACAACATGTCTAAAAACATAATGTGCCAACTTAGTCTCAATGGTGCCAATTTAATGTGCAGGAAAACCGGCCAGAAAAATAAAATCATATATAAACGAACTGACAAAATTTATCAATGGACACCAAAATGACATCCTAGATGGATGAACAATGCACACACAGATAGACAGAAAAAAGACATACATATAACGACAATGCCTCTAGCACTGCCTAACAGGGCACAGGCACAGAAATCGAACCACATGAACACTGAGCACATTTGTGGCTAAGTGGAACTCAGCGGGCAACTTCACTTTTTGACTTGACTTTCGCTGAGCCAATTCGCTGAGCGAAAGTTCAGTCTAAGTATCAACTTAAGCCAAAAAGTGAAGTGATTTCGCTGAGCGAAAGTCTTATGTGCAAAAGTATGGTCTAAGTACATGCTTAGACCGAAGTCTAGTTAAACTCTGGTCTAAGTATGTACTTAGACCGAAGTGAAGTGACTTGACTTCAAGTCAAGTCAAAAAGTTAAGTCGCCCAGTGGATCAATATGAAGAGGAACGAATATCATCAGCTGTACATGGCAGCATAATGTTATACAAGCAACCAACCAGAGCACAGCAATCAAGTCAAACAATTAGACTATCAAACAATCCATCAATCAATTGACCGATCGAGCAAATGATCCATCAATCTATCAATGAGAATGGCTTAGTAGCAGAGTTGCAGCAGCGATGAATGACTACCGACCATCTCGGCCTGTCGTCTCCTTGCATCTTTCATCTCTTCAATCTGCTTCACAGCCTCATCCAGCTGCTGCTGCAGCGACGCCATCCTGCCACACACAACGACATACTTCACTCATACACGCCAAATACTACAGTCCACTCATCAACTCATCTACACTGATCTATCTTCAACGGTAAAGCCTAGTATTCACAAACATGTAAATATAACGTCAGAATTATGTCACCACGAGCGACCAATATTAATTAATCGCTAACTTTCTGCGAAAATCTAAACATTCTCCAGTAAGATATAGAAAGAAATGTGTGTTTTTTTCCGAACACAGTGTATGAGGTCAAAACCAGCTGGAAGTTATTATTAAATTAAATTTAAGCATTACAGTTTGTGACAACAGCATAAACTCAAAAAAAAACAAGCAAAAATATCGGCCCAGTGCCGACATCCTATGCGGCCGTCCACCTACCAATATACACTGCGTTCATATAAAAAGCACAGCACACTTCCATTCTCTTCTACGTCTCTCTGGAAAATGCATGTCTAGGCATGATTGCAAACTTCCAACTGGACACGCTCACGTCCGTACATGTTTCAGTTCTCAAAGCTTTTCTCTAGCCGCTCCCACCATTTGGAATATCCTTCCTTTAGATATTCGCAATTCCCCTTCCATATGTTGTTTTCGTCGCCACCTCAAAACATTTTTCTATAACCTAGCTTTTAGGTCATCTTAGTCCCCACCCATACCCCTTGTGCCTCAGATTCAGCGGGGTTTTCCCGTCGACATTGTGCACACAATACAAATCTACTCACTTACTTACTAAGAAGAGAAGAGCTGCTAGGCTATTACAACAACAACAACAACAACAACAACAGTGGCTTACTTGGTGTGAGTGTTCTCTGCCGCCTGCAGCTCGTGGTCGGCGCTCAGTTCACGCACAACGCTCAGCAGTTTCTGATTCTGCTCCTGCAGCTCTTCAATACTCCTGAACACACCACACGGCAACTGAAACTACGCCAGCAGAACTGGGTCTGTGGGGTGAGTGAGTGAGCGCGTAGAGTTACATGCAACGTCGGATATATGTCACTCCAGGCAATCACTTGTACTGGCATTGACGATGGCAAAAAATAGCAAAAAATCAAACAAACTAACCAAAAAACCTAAATTAAAACCTACATACACAAACACAAAAATATAATACTAGCCAACTAAAGATTCGAACACACACAATCTAACTAAACCAATACAAAACTAAAAACCTGACATAGGGACTTCTTACACCATCCGACCAGGAAACAGACTGGGCTACTCTACAGCTATCCAGACATAGATGGGACAACAACTTCATAAACTTGAGTTCAAAACTCGACCAGTAAAACTTTCTCTACAGGCTGCCATAAGTGCGGTGATGAGTCCGGTAGGTTTTGCTCACTGCGAACTCTGTTGCTGATAACTTCTATCGATGAACTGTTTTGTTTAGCTGAGCAGATTAAACGAACGAGTTATTAACTAAGTGACACACGAAGAACTGGTGCTTGACTTGCTATGAGACTAGGAAAGAATGCTTACTTAAAGGTAACCAACTGGCTGGTGATAACTCCCGACGAGCTGGTAACGTCCATGCTGTCATCTTCCTGTTCCATTCTCACCACTGTGCCTCGCGCCTCTTCCAGCTCACGCACCAACATCCGGACCTCAACACACAATTCCAGCCTAGATCATTTAGACAATCATCATGATATAATTAACACGAGAAATATTCAGATGAACAAAAGATCCAAAGCACCCATTCCATTACTTACCATTTGATTATTAAACCACGCACTGTCCGGAGTGTGCAAATTCATTTAACTCTCACCTATCCTACTCCAGACCACCGTTTAACATAAACATTATTACATTATTACTCTCCGCAGTACCAAAGGCAGTATTGTTTTCAGCTGGGTTTTTCTCTGTCAAACGATATCCCATAAAACGCTGCACTTAGCTCAACGAAATTTTGCGCGAACATGTACCTCAACAACCTCCATAACCCTATTGAATTTCAAAGTCATGATCAAAGGTCAAGGTCACATGGGTTTTTGTGCGTTTTTTTATCTGCATGATACTGTGGTTACCCATGCATGTACCTTGACAACCTCTAGAAGCCTACTGAATATCAAGGTCGTAGGTCAAAGGTCACAGTCATGTGCGTTTTTTTGTGTGCTAGATACTGCGGCTAGCTGCGGAGAGTACTTAGCCGTGAGCAAGGCTTGACAATCTTGTTAACTCTCAATTTAGCGTGGCCCACCATGCAGTATGGATGTTACCTGTCGACCGAGATTATACGCCATTTGTCTGCGAAATAGTGGTCGTTGAACTTCAGTTTAAAGTTTAACCAGTAAATTTCAATTTAACGTGGCTCAGCATGCAGTATGTAGTATATGTGTTACCTGTCGGCTGAGGTCGTAAGCCTGTTGTTTGTGACGTTGATTCTCGCGAGTCAACTCTGCGCTCCGACGACGATCGTCCTCCGAACTCACCCGACATTTCTCGCATTCCTGCACCACGATCAACACAAACTCTAAGACATGCAGTAAAATCTGCTCCAGTGTGGCTTGGTACATAGTGGTTAGTCACTAGACCAGGTTAACTCAGACTGGCCATCTCTCCGTGGGTGGGTGCAATGACTACTAGTGAAACCCAGGGTGAAAACAGGCACACTGCACAATGCACTAGCCACATAGCGATCTTGTTGTGTAAACCAGTGCCTGGCTTAGAGATTAGCGCCACCCTATGGGCCTTATGGCACAGGAATGACTTTACATTTTTTTACACTAGACTCGTGATTAAGAGGTCACTGGATCGATTGTGGGCCAGTTTCTGCGACGCAACAACTTTGGCAAGTTGTTCTCACGTGTCTCTGTCATGACGTGATACAATTTGGTACTGGACAAACAGCAATGACGATCAGACAGTCAGCTGTCTCAGTAGTAACCATTTGGTAGCTACCCAACCCGGAGTTGAACTCATGACCTTTAGATCGTATGTCCAGCATCCTAACTGTTACGCCAGCAAGCCACAAAAAATGACACACTAGTGAATACATCAGGATATCTTACCAACATGGCCGAGTCCAGCTGATGTGTCAACTGAGTCACGGACTGCAGACATTTCTCATAGTCCTCCTTCTGCTTCTTCAACACCGGCGCCTTCTCCTCTATTTCCTATCAAGCCACAACATATATACCAGCTACTTGAAAGTATACCACCAGACAACAGAACAAGGAGAAGATTTTGCATAGGCAGCTAGGTCCATTGCGTGGAAACTTGTCAACTTTTTGGTGTTTGAGCCAGCGCGGGTTACACCCAGTTAAGCCAGCGTACCACCCAATTCGCTCTATTAGCAGCCAGCACCTTTAACGAACTGGGTCAGTCCTGGTAACACGGCCTACTGTTACCCAGAACCCACTGCTGTTTCTTCCATAGCGGTGGCTATAACCATTGTCAGTACTCAATTTTCCTACCAATGGAGGGATGGCCAGGCTGAGTTCGCCTGATTTGATTGGCTTAATACCAAGAGAGTATACCCACAAACAATCACCCATCTCAGTACTAAAACAGCTCCAGCTCAACATCGAGCAACTTCATTGATGCGACCAATGATGCTACTGCTAGGCTAAGCTGCCACCAGATAATAGCAGTTTGACACTATATTGAAAAATATGAGTACAAAATATATAAACAAATATCACATAATTACAGCAAAATCTCAATAATTACTCCAATTAAAGCACGGCAAACTAGCATAAAGTATTTGATCCAACCAGCTATTTAAAATCACCGGATGATAACAGCAAACTGTTCACACTACACCGCCATATAATTTATATATAGATACAAAATACATTAATGAATAAATACCATGTAATTACTGAAAAATCACAATTAATGATTAATCAATTAACCTCAATTAAGGCATTGCAAACTAATGCAAAGTATTCGATGCAACCAGCTATTTAAAATCACCAGAAAACAGCAGTGAACAGGTACAATACAGTGTATATATAAATAAACATCATATACTTACTGTAAAATCCCAATTAGCAATTAACTAATTAATCCCAATTAAGAAGAGTGCAAACTCACGTGAAGTATTCGGTCCAAGTAGTCGCTTAGTCTTCGGTTTTCTTCCTTCTCTGTCTGCAGTGTGCTGCAAGCCTGAACGTACTCACTGTAGATCTGACGACAGACACAACGGCAACGACATACGGCTACCGCGGACTCTAGAACCACAGACTAAGGGCCGACTGTATCAACGCTAATCAAGCTCTACTCAGTTGATTCTACTCAACTCAATGATTCTCCAAAAATCGATATCTGCCAGCCAACAAAGCTAGTCAACGAGGTATGAAGGTGCTGCCCCTCAAATCTGCACACACGGTAGAGACTGACCAACGCTTGCTAGCAAACACCCCACCGGGGATGAGGGTTCTCGCAACAATTTCTACACGTGACAGTTTGTTCCAGAGAGTGGGAGCAGCAACGGGGAAGAACAAGACGAGAATGCAGTAGCAGCTCAGTGCTGATGTAGTAGATCGGCTGCAGATAAACGGGTAGCAATAGGATGAATTGTTTGCACTGCAAGACCAATTCCGCCAAAAAAGCGATCGTTTGAATCAAAAAAAGTAGTGAATATCGGAGCTACGCATACACTTCACATAAAGACTGGACAAACAGCAGTAAAGCAAAACAATGGCAAGCTGACCTGAGTAAGAGTCATGCCGGACTTGATTAGTCGACTGACATTGGCCGCTGCTGATGAGACTATCTCAGCATCATCATGACACGTCAGCTGTCTCTCATGCTGACGACTCACTTCCAGCAGCTCGTTGGCGTTTGACAACTCCTTCTCCATCCTCTCGATCTTTCCATCTGTTGCAAACCGACACTGCATCTTAGGAACGAACGGAAATGTGGGACCTTGACGTTGATTCGTCCGACATCCATGTGGACACATTGGGCCACACTCTACACCATCCGTGTCTGTCAATAGCTGCCACCTTCACTTCCTCAAAGCTAAGCTCCACCTTTTGTAGATCTTTACAGTGCTCCTCCAGTTTGTTCGCAGCCGACCTGGTCCGACCCTGCATCCTGCATGGTCTCACAGTACAACGCTCGCTGTAGTATGCACTGGTGATACCAAATACGAGCGCCAAATTGAAATCCACAACGACGACTCAAACTCTGAGCAAAAATATGGGCAAAGACGAATGTCACCGAGCTAGAAAAAGTATGACGCCAAGTTCTTTGTTTTTCCAAAAGAATCATAGAACTAATGAATAACAAAATGTTCAGTTGCTCACTGCCAACTCAAAATTGAGAAAGAAAGGAGCAAAGATGAGTGTCATGATGCTGAAAAAGAACACATCCAAACAAACATCTTTGTTTTTCAAGAAAATATACACAAAAGCAGCACGCTAACCTGAGAACTAAGTGTACAGAGTATTAACTAAATTTGGGGTGAATTTCTTGGGGTCTTGCACCTGTCCCACCTTAAAAGTAAAAAAAAATTAATGAAAAGAGAAACATATTATATGAGAAAAAAAGTTTGCAGATCTAACATAACAATTTTTATGCTAGGGGTACACCTATGGCATTGCAAACTACAATCTGTCCTGCATACGATGTTCACATTTCCAAATATGCCTATGAAGTTCTGACCTGAAATGACTACAGAGCAGTGTGTTACCTCTCTCGGCAATGAGTTCGTGTGATACTCTATTGTCCTCCTCACGCTCTGTCTGAAGCTCTGTGTACACTGTAAACACATAACACACTGACAGTCAGCTGGCCCATGTCATTCTCAGCGTGTGCTGTAGCATCCCACCATTGTGATTCGTCGCCAGAACAACTGTCTTCTGCCAGCTCCAGAGCGTCGGTCATCGGAATTCCCGTGTCCCAGCAGATCTGAGGAATCCAGGTGGTGAGAGGTCGACCTCGAGCACATCTCCAGTCCAGAGACGGCCGGACACCATCTTGAGCCTTGCAACAGGTCCGAAGGCAACGTGACCGAATAATCCAAGCCTTCGTCTGCGAACGATGGATGAAGCCGAGACCAGACCGGTGCAACGTAAGACTTCATCATTGGAGACGTTAACAATCGTGCCATCCGACGTGAAGAATCCATCGTTGTCGTATGTGGAAGGAGTCAGGCTATGTAAGGGTCCAGGTTTCCGAGCCATAGAGGAGTCCCGCCATCGCACATGTGGAATATATAAGAACTTTCATTGACGTGATGAGATTCGGTATTTTGAAGGGCATCCAGCCTGCTAAACAAACCTGTCATAACAATCCCAAGTTCTGCCTCTCCTAACCAAGACTAACTAAAGAAAACAGGCTCGTAAAAAAAACAAAAAGTGGCGTATTTTCACTAAATACGCAATATAGTTCATCACAGATTCCTGCAAACTTCACGAAGGCCAAGTTGTTATCTGAGATAGACTCATTATCAGGTAACTACTCCACTGATCTCCAAGTGCCTATTCACAGGATGTGCTAGTATAAAATATTGGAAATTCCTAACTGTAATCATAATTTGCACAACTAGTCACTGGAATTGAAAGGTTAAATGTGTGTATAGCTCTTTATGGGAAACCCATCGCAGAGCCACATAGGATCACACAGTGTTACTTGCCACCCGACACAGGTGAACACACCCCGCCTTAACTTAACCGTAGCCAGTCAGGCCAGTACTCGATTTACCTAACCTGGAGAGACGAAAGGCTGAGTTGACCTTGCAGGTTGGTTACACACCGAGATGGTTCACCTGTCCGCAGACAGTCACTCATCCTAGTAGTAACCACTTGATAGCGATCTGACCGGGAGTCAAACTCACAACCTTTTGACCGTTAGTCCAGCATCCTAACTGTTACACCACCAAGCCACCAAGTACTGCACTGTTCTCCTAAGCAACTGTATCCTATAATCACTGGAGTGACAACTTGCATCTAACCAAACAACCTCTCCTTACTTCGATCATACAGAAAAGAAGACTTATGCTGTTTGGACACCTGATCAGAATGGATGAGTCAGCCGATGCCAGGAGAATTCTGACTGCAGTTCCCCAGAGTGATTGGAGAAGGCCAGTTGGACGACCCCACTCCTCCTTGATGGCCACTCTGAAGAACGACCTATCTCTGCACAACCTCACCTTTGAGGATGCTATCGAAATGGCCCTGGATAAGCCGCTGTGGGGACTATTGGCAGCAAGCAGAGCTACGCACTGATG
>Ga0056124_1001019_pt1 | contig 9963 bp, 7 predicted proteins | sample WorMetHEROISLAND_2_FD_70069 | JGI IMG/M metagenome (GOLD analysis project Ga0056124, IMG submission 70069) | Marine gutless worms symbiont microbial communities from Max Planck institute for Marine Microbiology, Germany - Olavius sp. 4 HERON ISLAND | ecosystem: Host-associated > Annelida >... | reverse complement strand
GAATGGTACAATCTGACCTTTGGCCCATCTCTGTCAGAGAATTCCTGACATTTTCGCACATAATATTTAACAACAGCGAAAAGAATAACGACTTGATTCTCGAGTTCGTGTGCTTTCTTGTAGTATCAAAGTAGGGTGGGATTTTTGGTGCACTGTGTATGTTATGAATGGTGACGTGTGTATGTGGGTATGTACATTGTGCAACAGATGTCCAGATGGTTTTACTGGTCATCGCTGTTTTCATCACAACAGCACCAATAGTCATGTTTCTGTACAGTGTAGGTATTTCTGCCTCTATGCATGAATGCATGCAAGCATATTGCACGTATGCTATTTGATTTTATTGGCACGTATATTATTTTTTGTATGTATTATGGCAACGTGCTTTGTTTCTGGATGTTTTCAGTTTTTTTTCACTGAAAATTACACATCGTCCCATCTGTCTGAAATTTCGAAGTTTGTTAATTTTGATGAAATTTAATCTGTAACCTGATACCAAAAATATAACACTAAAAACTCCCGGGTAGTTGGCTTAAGCTACCATTTGGTGTCGAAAAAAACCATATCGAAATTTCTGACAAAGCAGTGCTTCATCTACATTATCAGACCTCTCATTGTGAATATATGCTGTTGGCTTTTTCTGTTGTTGTACATATTTAGTTAGAATTGTGTTTTTATAGAAGTCTAACGTTAGATGTTAATGCCTGTCTAGATGCTGGAGCCTTTGGTGCATGTGCTTTTGCTGATATGATTGTTGTCTTTCATATTCATCACTAATGTATGTCATTGATTTCATCTGGTGTTGTGTTAGTGTGACCATTTTGTTAAAAGTAGTAAGATTGTGATGCTTTTTTATCACTGTTTTCATATCATACTTAAAGCTTAATTTATCAAGGTCTGTAAGAGAGAGTGGCAAAAATGATGAAATATCTTCTAGGGGTGGATTTGGCCAGTGGCGGATGTAGAAATTTTTGAGAGTGGTCAAGGAGGTCCAAAGGGCTGAAAATTGAAGCTTGAAGGGCTGAGATGGGGTCAGTGTTCTTGGTGAGGGGCTCATGGCCAATTCACCAGTCATGATGGCTTTTGTCAGCACTTTAAATGAGATGTTTCTTCCATGCCCGAGCAATCTCAATATTCTGATAATCTGCATTCTGACCATAGTCATTAGTCTTGACCGTCTGTGTGGTCCAAGAGCCCCTGGCCCCCAGATTCACTGCTGGATTTGCGCGGGGAACAGTTGCTTAGATTTTGGTGGACATGAGTATCATTATCTAAATACACAATTTTAAAAAGTATTTTTCATTTATTTGTAGTATGTGGAATGGCAGCACTTTGCTATTGTTTGCCAGATGTCAGCACTATACTGAATTCACAAAATGGAATGGTGGAGGTTTGCATTCTCTCTGTGTGCTTGTGGTTATCACTGTTATTGTAGTTGTTGTTATTGTTGTAGTGATTGTTGTTGTTGCAGTGAACTGGTGGATGGTTAGTGGCAGTGAGAGTCTAATCATTGTCATTATTGCTGTTGGCACTCTACTGTTGGCTTGTTGCCTCATTGCAACGTTATGCATCGCACGGTGAGAGTCTGCAATTTCACGTCTCACTCCTAATGAACTACTGTGACTGTCAGCTACCGCGTAATCAGATCACAGTTACTGAAAGTGATCAATGTTCCGGCCTAATCAGATCATAATTGCCGTTCAATATTGTTGTGAAGGCCAACTGCACAGAGCTATATTAATACACATTGTGTTAATCACGTTGATCATAGTTTCCACAATAGTTAATTTTATGAGTTCAGATTTTACAAACTGCATTGGAGGAAATGCTTATATTGTTACGCTAGTTTTATTTATGTGAGAAAGCTCTGTAGGTCTTACATGCTTTGCTACATGAACATGTTGAGGATGTCAGTAAAAACGTTGCTGGTTAGTTGTTGTTATTTATGTAATGGGCACAATCCATTTGCAGTTTATCTTTTAACTGGCAGATTTTGTTTACTTATTTCAGCTCATACTTAGTTTCCAGCGGGCAATCTCTGGCGTTTTGTTTGTAGCAGGTTTTTGCCTTTCCTGTCACGCAGCCAACAGCATCCATGGTTACCGGTCGGCCAGAACACGTATCAGTCCTGCTTAGTGACTACACACCGTCACGTCAACTCCGATCATCAGACCGCCAACTGCTGTCCCAGCCAGCAGACAACACAGTGTTCGCCAGCTGCGCCTTCAGCTCAACCGCTCCTCGCATCTGGAACAGTTTACCCGTCACCATTCGAACAGCACCATCTTCCAGCACCTACGACGACATCTGAAGACTCGTCTGTTCTCCAACAACACCGCCATTGACTAACTGCTACCATCCGCGCCTACGATTCGAACTTGTTTTTGACATATGGCGCACTACAAATGCTGACTACTTGCTTACTTTAGCATTTGAAATCACCGAATGAAACTATAAGCACGGTGTGACCGGTTAATCTGTTGCACTGCCCTGCACGCCCGACGCAACTCACGGCTCAAGATCTATGGGACGACTTGGATGCGGTGGCTGACTTCCTCGACCTGGATGACGTCTGATGACAAGAGAAGAGCTGTTGATGTTGATGTTGTGTTTGTTTGTGTGCGTCAGGAATTACTGCGAGAGGAAGCGGCAGCGTAGGATAGCACGCAGTGACAGCGATTACAGACCACCTTCACTGCCGGACGGTCATGCTGTCAACGTCGTACATCTAAATGCCGCCATGAACCGGGTACTGTCAACTCATTCATTCGCTTGATCGTTTACCTTACTAAGTACTAGAGCGTGACACGGGGACAGGTATCCATCCCATCCCCGCCCTGCATCACAAATATTGTCCACATCCTCAGCCCCGTCCCCTCATCGTCTGTCCCCGTTCCCGCACGAGCCATTTCCGTGTCTGTTTTATTCAATGACTGCAAAACTATACCCTCTTTTCAGACAAGCTACTATCAGTATATTGTTGAATTTGCATCGTCAGTGACACTGTCACAGCTTCACACTTCACTTGTTGAGTTCATGGACAAACAGCCGCAGGTCATCCACAGCATCAGCACTCAGCTGTCTTACCGTTACCGCGGTATTACCGTACGTAATCTTCCCGTTCCCACGGTATTACGGCACACACGCTACCCATTACCGCGGTAATACTACATATTTGTTTAAAAATTTCCAATTATCGTGGTTACCACAGAAAAACAGCGGTAATGGTTACCATGTCACTCTCTAGTACTTACATACACATACAGGCAGTGCTGTTCCAGACATCGCAGCATAGACTTGAGACAGTCTGCAGCCATTAGCTGGTTTGTGACGATGCAACACTGCCAATCTTTCTTGTTGATACAGCAGCAACACATCTGTTGTTATCTGGTGCTACACTATGTACGTTAGGACAATGTTAAAGTGCCCCCGCAGTGTTACACCGGCATGTTGTCACGTAAAGCATCGTTTAACAGCCACTTTCCAGAAAACCCCCTGATTCTCGTGTATATAAGCAGTTTTGAAGCAGAAAGTTTTTACACGTTATTTTTATAAATCAGTATTTAATCATTCAGTTGGTTTCAGTGCGTGTGAATTATGTAAATCTTGCATTGCCCACTGAGTCTTGCATGAAGCGGTTTATTATTGTCAGAGATCGGCTGCGTACTCAATAAATCTTGCAGCCGATGGCAGCATTGAGCCAATAGCAAACCCGGAGTCGCAGCCTCAACCACGAATCCCAGACCATGAGCTGCCAATCCTCCGTCGTGGTCCGCGGTCTAATGCCTCAAACAGCGTCGCAGCTCGCGGCTCAGGCCAGGTCAGTCTCTGAGAAAATATCATCATTTACAGCAAATACCTGTCATGAATGTTAATTTCTCATTTGTGGGTTTTTACAGATTAATTTACCATAACAACTACAGGATCGCCAGAGCATGTTGAGTAACACAAGCTCCAGTCTGTTGCTGCACTGCCATGCAAAATTTGAATTTTTAGCTGTATGCCTGAATACAGTGCTTATTTTGTATCGAAATGGGGAAAATTGTTTACAGCGAATATCTGTCTGGGTGTTAATTTGTCGTTGGTGAATTTTTGTCTGTCCAATGCAATGCATAGCATTGGACAGAATTTAAAATCACTTGCGTGTCCAGTGTCCATCCGTTCGCCGTCCGTCCGTCCGGCGTCTGTGGACAAGATTGCGACGTTATTTATGGAATGATCTTCACCAACTTTGGCACATAGTTTCTTCGTATCATACAGAAGAAAAGGTTTTTCGCAGCAGTTCGATCCAAAGTAGTATATGCACATGCGTGACCATTAATTGACTGTCACTCACAGCTGTCCAATTTTGTTGAAGTGATTAACGTAGTTTTTGCTGAATAAAGTTGCTTCTGTGTGGATTATTTCAATAAAATGGTTGAATTAGTATTCGCTACGGTATTTAATACACATGTGAGTAGAAAAAGTTAACAAAGCGTCAGAAATATAAGAAACCAAACGATTTAAGACAGGCGAACGAAACACTGCTTAAGAAATTATATTTGTGTTCGCCAGGTGGACGTACTTTCATATGTAGCATTTAATGTTTTTCATGTTCAGTTTGCTTACTTACTATGTGTGCTATTATTTTACGTGTGTTTTACTGTCCTTCGTATCTGTCTCACTTGTCCTTGTTTTACTGCATTTATTGTACTTTATATAGTTCCGTAAATGAAGATTCATTGTCAGAGATTGGCTGCATACTCAATAAGAATGTCAAACCTTGCTCAAGGCTAAGTACTGCCCGCGGGCAACATTTCGTGAATCTGGGCCAAATAGTTCACACAAAAAACACACAAAAACCCATATGACCTTGATCTTTGACCTATGATCTTGATATTCAATAGGCTTCGAGAGGTTGTCTAGGTACGTGTTTGTGCAAACTTTTATCAAGCTAGCTGCAGCAGTTCATGAATTATCGTGTTAACAGAGAAAAACTTAGCAATGATGCTGGAAACAATTATGCTGCTGTCGCTTCCACGGGCAGTAAAAATCGATTGATTGATTGATGGATTGATTGATCGATGTTAATGTTTAGGTTCGTCTGAGTATGCTGAGTAATGCGAGCAGTCAGCTCGGTTCAGCGGCACAGCGCCCACAGCTTGCTGCTGTGCCGTCAGCTGCTGATCCTGGCGTTCAGCATCATGAGCCTCGTCATCATCAGGTCGTCATTGAGCCCACCAGGTCTCAGCGCTTTGTCAACCCTGACAACGAACAGATTGAGCTGGACACAGTTGAACAGGCTCAACTTCTTGGTGCTACCGGTCAGTCGCCAGCTTTGTAGTGAAATAGTTGTTGTTCTTTCGTTGAAAAGCATTATTTATGAATGATTGCGTTCCAGTGTTTTGACACTGTTGGTTGGGATCGGCTGGAAGGCGTCTGGCTTGTTAATGTACTTCGGTATTGTTAATTTGGCCACAGCAAGGACCGCTGTCATGCGAAAATCTTGCTCCAACAATTCCCAAAGTTCGGTTTTTGGTGTCCGGTGTTATCTGGAGTAACAGTGGAAAAAACTGGTCGGTTAAACAAAAATTGCAAATCAGTACTTCAGTTTTAATTCTTTTTTTGCTAGCAGTTAATTTGCGGGTAGATATTGTGGTTTGGTGCGTATTACAAAATGCACAACTTGTTGTCAGCTGTCTTATTTTGTGCACATGGTTCAGCCTGGAAAAAGAACAAACTCTGTTATGGGTTTATTTTTTGTCATTGTAGAAATGATGGATATGCGATTTGTTGTAGTGGAAGACACGCCCAGTCCTCGAGCCTCTCGGTCTTCAACTCTTGCGTGTTTTATGCCGTGAAATGCCTTACCTTCAGGTGGGCAGGTTGTTACACCTGCCCAGCGCTGAGGTCATATCAGTTCGGCCCAATGCGCAACCCCGATGTAACCATAAGGTCACAGTGATCGGCTGTGAAGCCAAAAGAATCACCAGCCCTGGGACTGGTGATGTGTAGTATGGTTGATCATATCATGCGGTCTGCTCTTAGTTAGCTCCTCTCCTTCAGATTAAAAATCGTCCAGGTCACCGATGCATAAGCCCCACCACCACGCCAAGGTGGCAGACCTCGGTGGGGCTAGTTGTTGTATTTTGATACTAAAAATTTCTGTGTGTTGTAGTGGAAGACACGGCCAGCCCTCGAGCGTCGCAGTGTTCACACACAGAGTCTCTGATCTGTGGCATCGTCAGCCCGGATGATGCCGCTACGGTGGAAGCTGCCAGCCACGTCGATGACCTTCTGTCCTCAGAGCCGTCGACAGCGCCTCGACGTCCCAGCTTCACTGCAGCAGCGGCGAGTGAGCAAGGCTCCGCCGCGGCAAGTGACGACTCGGACAATTACCCCGGCTACGACCTCGAGGTCAACTTTGAGAGCGAAGCGGACATGCTGGCCGTCGAGACGTCGGGAGATGAGCTGGAGCGTGGTGGGATCACGACCAGCCACGACTTCTCCGAGCTCAGCAGTCAGCTGACGACCGACCGCGGATCCAGCGACGATGATGACGATGATGACGAAATGTCAGATAACTTATTTGCCAATCGGCACCTGCTTGGTGTCTTCGAAGCCTGCACTGATGGCGGATCAAGTGGCGACCTCTCGTGGGATGCGTCCGCCGAAATGCCGAGCTTCGCGCTTGCCTCGTCGGCTGCTGAAATCCCTCTGCAGTTTTCAAAGCGATGATGGCAGGAATTTCCACTCCGGTGTCCGGGGTTTTGTATCATATTGCGCACTGATGTGGTGTATTTCGGTTTTTACGCTCAGAGCGTTGTTCTAACATGTTTTCAAACTATGGTGTGGCATTTATTTCCGCTCCAGTATCTGGGTTTTTATCAATTTATGCATTGCAGCTGTGTGGTTTATTTGGATTATCACACATTTTAATGTTGTTCTAGTTCTTTCGGAAACCTTTCTTAATTGTAAGATATTTCTTGTCGGAGTTTGTATCGTTGTACAGCAGGTATTGTAGCACTAATCTGTGCTCATTATTTGTGTGAAAATTTGTTCTGCAGATTTGATATGTGATGAATAAGCCGGTGAAATCTTGCTAATAAATTTGACGTTGTTGTTAATTGTAACGTTTAGTAGCACTTAAAATGCATGCTGTGGTTGCGATAAAATCTGATAATGTATTGACAGTTGCGATTGCAGCATGCTGTAATGCAGACAAGGTTGTGAAGTCCCTCATTTTAATGACAGTCTTTACAGCAAGAATGTTATTAGCAAGAATTAAGGAAATGATGTCAGATACAACTGTAGTTTTTCGCTCAGACTTTACCTGAATGGTCACTCAAAAGTGACCCGACCTAAATTGGCTGGTTAAACAGAGAGTGGCACTTCTTAGGACTAGTTTGTTAATGTATGTATTACGGTTGTGGAAATTAACAAGTAATTAATCAATGATATGTTAAAAAAATAATTGATTAATTTTGTTAATTGATAAAAATTTGATTAAAATTTTGGACATGTTAGCATCACTGATCTGCGCTTTTCCGGACTGTCGATTGTAAACTGCACTTATTTCACATGTAGGACATGTCATCAAGATTTCTACTTGTAGGACTATAGTGTTAGTTTAACAGTGTCAACTTTGTATCTTTGACTACACGGCTTATGTACCACATTATCATCATCACTAGTTCGATTTAGCTTTGCTTTGCGAGAGATAACAACAACTAGTAGTTGAATTCTGCAGTTTGTGTGGTCTACCAAAATTAATCTAAATTAATTGATAAATTTGGATTAATTTCTGAAAATTAATTGATTGAAAATTTTTTTTGGATCGATAGCAGCCGTAGTATGTATCCACCGTGTTCGAGTGATGTGCACAGAGTTTTTTTTATTTTGTCTCGATTTTAGAGTTATTCCGACTTGTGTTTGTATTCAGCATGCCGTGGCTGTTGGAGTCGATTCACTCTTGTCTCAGAGCAATACAATTCCATCCAGAATGTTATTTTTCATTGTGTCCGCGTCATGTTTGTATGACATGCATATTGTGCTCGGGTAAAGTTGTCTCCTGTCTGTGATTTTGTGTCACCGTGAAGGAAGTGGATACAGTTCGCCAGCTTCCATTGATAACGTCTCGTCCTGCCGGTGTATGTAAGTGGTGAAAGTTGACTGTGACTAAGACTGGCATGCCATCGATACTAGCAGAAGTGTTCGTCACGTGTATTAGACTGTCATTTGTATTCGCTGTTGATGTCCTTAGTACTTAATGAAGTGAGATTCTAGTAGAGGAGAGTTATCAGTTGTCTGAAAAATTTGGAAATGTTGGGATTTAGCAGCTGTCTGGGAAGGCGGGGGTCAAACTTTTGGGGCAACGCCAGCACCGTAAATTAGCATAATAAAAGGGTAAATGGTGCATAGTAAACATGTCTCAGAGCTACGGAGTGTCACCTGCCATATGCGATCACACAAGTGTCATTACACTCAGGCAGGCATGCCGGTACTTCATTCGCCTACCCTACCCCTAGCAGGCTAGTACAGGTAATGCGTTTGTCTTGAGCAGGTAATAGCATTGCACGAATATTGTCGTTATCTTCATATTTCGTTATGATACTGTTAGACTGTTAGTGTGCATGACTTGGGTAAACGCTACATGAGGTAGAGTGAGGGATATGTCGGGGAGTTTTCACAGTGACTGGCAGGTGGTCAGTTTGAGTTAAATGTCGCCTGGTCACTGTTGAGTCTGGGATGTTTGTGCACGTGGTCTAATGGTCCGTCAGATTATGCACTACACCGTGATATCTCTGTTGCAGCTGTACTGTGTCACTGTTCGTCCTGCCATTTTTCTCTCTAGTTTTAATGGTTTTTTGTTGGTGCCAAACTTGTGTTGACTGAATATATATCATAGAACTACGAATTTTCACAGTTGATATTAGCCGACTGAAGATACAGAAAATGTATGATGGGTGAAAGATGATAAATTTCTGTTTTTGTTCACGAATCTGTGCTCACAGGAAACGATTTTTTACTGATCCGTCGTATGCCACCAGATGCTAAGCATCTGTGTGCACTATCTTTAGATGTTGCAGCATTTTCTGGAAATAACAGTGACAGAATTATTAAATTGTGTCGGAATTTGTAGAAGTTATCATGAAAATCAAAACGACCACAGTTTCGGTGACTCACTGTGTAATGATATCGTAAATTGAATTTATAAGAAAATTGTAACAGACTTCACGTGAGTTTCTCATATGAATAAGTCAGTCAAACGATTAAAGGGATTAAATTATTTGGTTAAAAACGTTTAATTTATCACAACTCTAAAATTTACACAAGCAACTAATGATGAGTCTGGTCTTTGACTTTGCCTGCCTCATTGCACGTAATTATGATGTTAGTAGTTGTGAGTTTCTGTACTTCAATCATATTTAGCATAATTATTAATTTCCGTTTTCGATGTAGCATAGTATTTTGTACCAGAAGTTTAGTAGACGTTTTGCCATATGATATTACCAGCACCAATAACGCAGTTAGTATGTAATGTCGTACGTGAAATTAGCAGGAACACTATTCAGGGAACCCGACTTATTGTTGTATTGTACATTTATAAACTTTTATGACAACGATATTTCGTATATATGTGGATGTTTAGTAGCCGTTAGAAATAGCATACATTTACAGCATTAGTAGATCCAGTTGTCACAGTTGTGGTGCAATGGCAGTTTTTGACAGTTAGCAAACAAAGCATGTAATTATTGTGGACTAATATACAAATAGTGACTGGCATCGAGGTCAATAGTGAGTCTTATTGCCCGAAGTTGCGGGAATATTGCCCAAGTGCTGAAGGCATGCAGGCAATATTACCGCAACTGAGGGAAATAAGACTCACTATTGATCGATGATGACAGTCACTATTTGTTTTGTTATACCTCTGATTGAAATGGAGACGGAATTAATTTAATTATTTGTGTTATTTTACATTAG
>Ga0056124_1001018_pt1 | contig 9968 bp, 5 predicted proteins | sample WorMetHEROISLAND_2_FD_70069 | JGI IMG/M metagenome (GOLD analysis project Ga0056124, IMG submission 70069) | Marine gutless worms symbiont microbial communities from Max Planck institute for Marine Microbiology, Germany - Olavius sp. 4 HERON ISLAND | ecosystem: Host-associated > Annelida >... | reverse complement strand
ACCTTGAACGACCTTGAACCCAAAAATATGGGTTTTAAGTGATTTTTTTTGCTATTTTAGGCTGCGACGCACACTTAGAGTGAATTTTCGCTGAAATATAGGCTACTGGAGATAGACCAAGACAACCTGCGTACGAAATTAAGCTGATGCTGTGGCGCGTCTCATGAGCATTAGCTCAGATTTCTTGTTAAACTAGGGCACAAATGGACCTTAAATAGATCGTGCCGGATTTTTGATATTTGTCCTAGTTTTTGCGTCAGATGACGTTGAACTTGGAAGAAACTTACCGTGTGAGGAATGAGTTGGCCGTCAGTCCCGCTCAGGGCTAATTTGTGTCAGTGTGGCTGATGTGTTTAGGAGCATTTCTTGAGGCTGCGAGATCTGACGGAGAAGGCGCGCAGTGCGTACGCTGAGCTTGTTGCCGACGTTGAGAAGGAACTTGAAGATGAGTTGTTGTCAGACACCGACGACGAGGAGGACTGCGCAGCGAGTCATTCACGGTCTCAGTCCGTCCAATCACGAGCCTGCAGTGAACCCGAGCCCAGCTCTGATTGGCTGGCGCTCGATGACGTAACTAGGGGATACAGCAGCGAGTGTGAGACTGGTTGGGCTGATGATGATAGTGAAGATGTAACTATGGAGCGGAATGATGTTGCTGTCACACTGCAGCAGCATAGCTGCTCTCAGAGCCTTGACTCTAGTCCAGTAGCTGTGTGGCTCACTGATGCTGCGTTTAGTACTGGAGTCTTGTCTCAGGAATTAATTGACTCGGGGCCGGTTTCTGGTTCTCAACCAGTCAGCTAACTAAACTGTTAACTAGCTAGTTAACTAATTACGAGTTTCTGGAACGAATTACCGGCGGTCATGTGTTAGTTAACTTTGAGCGGTCGCTTTCGGCTAGTTCACTGTCGATCAATCAGTTGTTAGCTGTTTGCAGTTCGGCAGAATACTTGTATTTTATACAAATGTTATGCGAAATCTGTGATACTAGTGAACGATGTTACCAAAAAGCAATCCATTTGAGACGCTCAAGGAGAACGCCTGCTAGGCTTCATCAAACTCGTGTCCAATACAGACATGTTTCATCAATTCCCGGGGAACTCTTGTCATAAGTCTTCATAGTTGAGGTACATTTATCTACTTTTGTGAAATCCATTTAAGACGTTTTTCGTTATTCTGTTTTAAGTTTGCAAGCAAGAGGTCTGCTATTAATTACAAATGGTACAGAAGATTGATGAAATAAGCTTGAATAAGAAGCTCTAATGATTAGTTTTATGCAAAGTTGCCATTTTTCTGACATTCATATTTCACATTGTATAGTTTAGCAACGCATTTGTTCAGTCTTTATTGATCATCTTGTCAAATTTTCTGCAGTATGTGCCAGTGAAAGAATGCTGAAAATTGGTTAATGTATTTGATGAGTCATGACATGAATCTTTGACTTACAGTGTATCAACATTTGTGTTTTCATTTTTGTGATGATCAAAATGATGATGATGCTAATGATGTTGATGATATTTCTGATTATTCTTGGAAGTTGGTAAAGTTTTGCTCACATGCATTGTTATAACTGTGCATGGAAGCATTATGGGATGCAAATGATTGACAGGAGTAATAATAATAGTAATTCATTTTTATTATACTATAGTGTTGATTCGTATTGCTTCCTATACTGACTGCCATTCCATACATATCTTCATGTAATTCTTTAAGACTGTGTAGTTATTTTCCTAGGGTTGAAAATATATTGTTACCATTCTGTTATGTGACATGACTTTGCACAAGCAACAATGAGAGGAGGATACACTTTCTCCATTCCCCACCCCACTCGACACCTGCGGCACCTCTCGATCTCTTTCCCCCTGCAAAAAATTTTCTACCGGCGCTCATGCTATAGGCGATTTTTCTGTTGTGTACGTCCATTATCACCATTTATTGTCATGACTAAGCCTGAAAACCGAGTCTTTTTTAACTATCCCGTGAAGAGTAGAAGGCTGAGTTGACCTTGGCACTGGTGCAGGCTGTGCCCGGGGATGTACGGACCTTCATGTTGAAACCAACTGTTCTCAGTCAGATTCAATGCTTGAACCTCCCACATCACATTCAGATGTTGCCGCTAGACCGCTGCAGTGACATGACATTGTGACGTGTACAATGACGTACAGTGATATTATGCGGCGTTCTAATAGGCAGCATTACGTGTCTTGCCCGTCTGTGCGTCCGTCTTTTCCTCTGTCCCGTTTATCCCGTACGGGTTCCTAACTCGAAAACAGAGAAAGCTGTAGGCCTATACAGAATACCCAAAATTTGCGTGAACGTTCCGCAGTGTTAGAGTAACCGGTATGCCAATTGTCAGTTCAAAGTGTCAAAGGTCATATGGGACGGCTGCATAATATATCGGCCCAGTGCTGACAAATTCCCGACATATTTCTTTTCGCTGTCACAGCACAACGCTCGTGTCATAGTCATAGTCATATCATATTACTTCTGGTGCCTTTAGTGTTTTTTTCACATTTAGAGAATTATCAAATTGATCTGAGGTATATAGTGCGTGTGTGTTACTACTGTACATATTTATGTTATTGCGACTTTTGACCATCAATAAATTTTCAATATATAATATTATTGCAGTTGCGTCAAGTGAGCGTAGCTTATTTGCTTTGTTTTTTTTTATCATAGCGGTTGCTGTTATATTACATATTGCTGCAGTGTATATTGACTCTTGAGTCTCAGACTTGTTCTTGTTCTTCTTCGGAGCCACGGTCATACTTTTATTTTTTGAAATGGTACACGAGGTACACAAAACGCACATTCAAATGAGAAAATAAAATAGAAGTAAAGTATAACATAATCTATGAGAAACGCAAGAACCTAGGCCGTAGCCGAGCAATCAGAGCAGTTCTTTTGGATTTCGAACTCGAGGTTTTTAATTGGGCGGCAGGTAGGCCCAATTTGTTATTTCTACTTTGTTTAACGTAGGCCTATATTTCTTTAGAAGAAGAGATATTTGCATCGTGAATCGAAAATGGGAGACACATGAAATACTGGCAGATTTTAAAAATTCTTTTATTGGCACACTCAGCAGGAAATTTGCAGACAAGTGATGATTGAAGATCGCAACGCATCTCAAACGCCGCTTTGCTGCGCTGCCCGTGAATTGTGCGTCTTATTAGTAGTCCTATTCATCAAACTGACATCAGTAGATTTCTGATGGGATCTGTAATGACTGATCACTTAGTTGCACACATTAACTGCAGAGTATGTCGCTGAAGCATTTTGAAATTAGGTCAGTATCTGATGCATTTATGACAACAAACTTTTTATTGGGTCACTCTGGCAGTGAGACGAAAGCCTGTTCAGATGATGAGAAGTATCGATCCGGTTTATCAATGCACGTCGCAACAATATTAGCAGGTGCGACTGCCAATGTCTCGTGAGGCTACACAGATCAGATCAGCATCGATCTCAGGATAGGGCTTAGTAGAAGGCTTAAACATGTCCATTCTTGATGAATTCTGTGATATTTCTGACGAACAACTATTTGACAATATACAGACAAGTTCATCACACTCTACGCAGTTTGCTTCAAACAGATTCCTCAGCCTCACAGTCTTCGTCTTCGTGTCCACAATCCACATCTCGGGATTTCTCTGTCGCCGGCCCGATAACGTGGAACTCACCATCGAGAAATCTGCGTGATCCGGTTCACATCACGATTACTTAAGACATTTTTTCTTACCAGAGTAGGCTACTAATGTAAACAGCGCATTAGGGGGCTTTGATGCACTATATAAGTTCACGTTTTACTTACTTACTTACTTACTCGCTGACAGAAACTTGTCGTGCGGATGCTATTTGTCCAGGTATATTAACATTTGCTTTCACAATAACTGTCCATATGTCTACGCGGCTTTATTGTTAATATTTTTTTAATATTTATAAACTACTTATACGTAAAACCTATGATTCGTCTAATTCGCAGTGTTTATTTGCAGTTTGACAACTATTCAATAAACGAATATGATGATGACGATGTTAACCAAGAGACTGTGACTGTGAGCTCGATGTCATGCCGATCTTGAACGTTTACAAGCAGAACGTCATGATTGTCACTCTGTTTCATCGTCGTATCGACTCGTAGGCTACGCAATTAGCCACTGGCCTGCGACGAGTCATGCTGGAATGAATGTTTAATCGACGCAACGCACCGCACTACATCCGTCTCGCCTCCATCCTGTCGTCTTTCCCTTTCCCGCGTTCCGCGCAGCCTGCGATCGACGTCCGGCCGTATGTCTAATGCGCCACGGACGAGAATGTAATTTCTGGCCGTACGTCGCTAGTCTGCGAGGCGCAATGGGCGACTAAAGCAGAGCTCGGCTGTCCATCGTTCGTGCATCGATCGATACACTGCTATGCCAGTCACTGCTGCTGCTGCTGCTGATGCCGCTACTGTAGCCCCCCGTCCCCCGGCCCGTACTCGTCGTCGCCGTCGTCGTTAGTAGGCAACATAGCTGGTGTAAGCTGTCGCTAATAGTTGTCCATGTACGTTCATTAACATCGCGCTAAATTATTTAGACAAACGTTAGTCGGGCGACAGACAGACGTGTCCGTGTGTGCGATCGATGTCGTCTCACTGGGACCACCCAGCCTATATCTATACCCGCCGTGTGAGGTCTTTCTTGTACGAGTGGGAGTGAGCGCTAGGCCTTGTCGACGGCATGCTATGGTGATAAGTCTGCAGTGTCGATGCGAGCGAGCGACTGTGTATAGACTACGTGACGATGACACAATTATGGACGCGCTGTGACGGAGCCCATGTCACCCGGCTGTCCTCATGTCGGTGTCGCTGTATTTCCAGCGTCCACTACTGCGACTACATCTAGGCCGCCGCCGCCGCCTCTGCCTTCACAACACCAGCAGTGTCGCCATCAACGACCGCACTACATCAAGTTGTTGGTAAGCAACCACGGCGTAGACGTAGGCTGTACAATAAGTGCTGTCAACATAATATATGGGCAGTTTTTGTCCGATAATGAGTGAGTAAGGTTTAACGTCTCTCTCGACACATTATAGGTCATTTCGGAGACGGTCATCCAGGCAATCACTTGCATTGGTACGAGCCGACTGTATTCTGTATTACTTGGATCTAAAGCTGAAACCAGAACAAAACTAAAACTCGCCTGCGATTTTGTTTGAGACAGTTTTGGCAGTGCCTACATCGGTGCATCCGTCCCAAACAGTATCTCGAGCGAGTTCTAGTTTAGTTTTAGTTTGGTTTAGTTTTTTAGTCCCCCACGCCGGCCCCCCGCCCACCCGTAGACGTGGTTGAGTCGATGAGAGCTGTCTATACTTGGTTTCTTGCCTCGGTCGACAATTGGTGCAAAGCAGTCGGGACAATTTGCTCTATTGTGTTAGGTATGATATGATATGATGAATTAATTGCCTATGCCATGTTTTTTTTAATCAAACAAGGAATGAGATCACTTGTGCCACAGTAAAGGCCACAGTGTGTCTTCTCCGTATAACATGATTTTAGTGATGCTGTAAGACATTGGCTTTAGTACCCAAGGTGGCCTTGAGTTTAGAGATTAGGCCAAGAGGCTCGTCCTTGCTCAAGGTGACTGCTCTTGACCTTGACGTTGACTTTATGTTTACTGACCTTTCCGGATTTAATCTACATGTATTTCACGCCAGTGTGAGCAACTAATATATTGTGAGAAAGTATTTAATCTCGTTTGTAGCAATAGCCCGAGCCCCTTTCTCTATTCAACCGTGTACTAAGTGCTGAACAGCATAATTGATAAATGTCAAAGATTCACTGTCAAGAACCTAATAAAAGAAATGTCAAGCAAAGGCTGCAATCTAGTGTAGAGGTGTGCGGAAAGGACTATTTCTGTTCCCATTCCTTCCCATTCCCATAAAACCATTCCCATTCCCATTCCCACCCATTCCCATAATAAAAACCTATTCCCATTCCCATTTTTCCCGATACCACTATTCCCGATTCCCATTCCCATTACCATCATAAAATTTTTAGAAATATCGAAAGCCAAGAAATGTATAATAAGACACATTCAAAACATCAAAACATACATTAACAGGTCACATCGCTATTACGTCACATTCTTATTTCTGATAATTATTTAATTTTAACACATTTTAGTTCAGAATAAAGTCCATCCAGTGTCAATTTAAGCGGCTGATCAGTGATCTAATGCATTACAATAATTTTGGGAATTTTTACACGGGTGAAATATATGCTATTCCCATTCCCATTGGCTTTATTCCCATTCTCATTCCCATTCCCACCATGAGACGTATGGCTATTCCCATTTCCATGGGATTCCTATGGGAATGGGATTCCCATGGGGTTTCCCACTCCCATGCACACCTCTAATCTAGTGCAATATTTCACCAGGCTGCCTAAAACACCTGCTGCATGGGGGAATGCCACAGTTCATATCAACGGAGTTGTGGTCGTCCAACAATCCGGACTTGAATTCAATTGACTGTCGTATCTGTAATTTGGATAGTGTACTATATTGTTACGATCCTCGAGTAGGTTTCTCATTCTGAACTGTGTGATCGCTCAGAAAGTGCCGTTGATTCGCTGTAAACTCTGACATGTATTGGTATAGCGTGCGTTACTTGTCGAGTAATAACAATCAGTTGTTTATATAGTTTCTATTTACATAGGCCTATATATTTGCAGTGACCAAACCACAGGCACCTCCGGCCTCTGGATGCATCGTCCTGCGACAACGGCAACCAAAGAACCCTGAAACGCGCCGTCGCTCCTTCTTGTATAGGCGCTAGCTGCCAATCATTCTGCTACGTCGCCGCCCCTTCCCGGTACAGGGATAGCCCGGACGTCACCGTAGCGCTCCCACTGTATATCTCATAAAATATTATGTCACGGTGTCACCATTCCCTAACACTACTAGATACCCTTTCGGCGACAAAAGATGAGTTAAGCCAGCGGCTTGAAACTTGGTCAGTAATTACGCAGTGCATCAAGGATTAAGCCGTTGTCCGGTAACGAACACGGATAATTTATACGCATGTGCACGACAGCAGGTACTGCTAAGCGCGTATTAGCTATCGTAATTCTTTCTCTCCATCTGTTTGTTACGACCCTGTACTATATCAAGCCCACGTGAGATAGAGACTGTTTTCACCATATGATAGCCAATGATAGCCTAGAGTCTCTAGTTTCTAATGAGCTAATTTGGTGCCGCTGGGTAAGAAGATTACCTTCGAACGAGAGCATCAAAGAGGGGTACTCCCACAAGGAATCGTTATTTTACCACTATTGGCTCGCCTAGCGTGAGAACGGTTGCAGATAGACACAGACTTGCTGCTTATCATAACAAGCACTGCTGACGACCTTTTCGGTGGTACCAACGTCGATGACCTTGAACGACCTTGAACCCTAAAAATAGGGGTTTTAGTGAATTTTTTTCGCGATTTAAGGCTGCAACACACATTTTAAGAATGAACTGCGCCGAAATCACTGGAGATAGACTAAGACAACCTGCGTATTTTTTAGCATTAAACGTAGATTTCAACAGTGCACGTCTGGACCCCCTAGCTACAAGGAGTCCTCCGTACGAGTACATCAAATTTGGGTACCCACTTCAAAACACGCGAATTATGCCACTGTCGACCAATCTAGCATGAGAACGGTTGCAGATAGACACAGACTTGCTGCGCATCATAACAAACATTGCTAACGAGCTTTCTGGGGGTACCAACATCGATGACGTTGAACGACCTTGAACTCCCAAAATATGGGTTTTTGGTGAATTTGTCGCTATTTCAGGCTGCGACGCACACTTTAATTAGAGTGAAATTTTCGCCGAAATTACTGGAGATACAAGACGACCTGCAGCGTACGAAATTAAACTGATGCTGTAGCGCGTCTCATGAGCATTAGCTCAGATTTCTTGTTCTTACTGAGCACAATATATGCCAACTTGCCCATCCTTCACGAGTTCTAGAAACAACACAATAAATGTGAGCGGCCAGCATGACCAGAATATGTAACGGTGATGCATATTCGCGTAGTATAGCATATAGCGTTCGTCGGAACGTGTACGATAGCCTACAACTTAACAGTCGCAAATATCTTCACCAAATGTCTTAAAACGCTCCCACTTCTAGGAAGTTTCACACATTAAGCCTTAGCCCATGACGGACCACGCGCTGTAAAATGCAAGTCCGTAGAGGCCAATGTTGTCGTGCATGATCAAAGCATGGCTGCTGGTAGTTGCCGCAATGAACGCGGCCTAATACTAGTGAAGGAGATAAAAGTTGTCGCGGTACCGAGCACTGCTGTCAGCATTGCGTCGTAAATGCGTCGCTAGGGGGTGGGCAGAAGTGAAACTGTACAGCGAGCAATAAAATCAGAAATGATGTCGGCGCCGAGTGCCGACATGACATGCGGCCGTCCGTCCAGTTGCCGATCATCTCGGGCGTTGACGGTAACGCTGTCAGCAGAATATAAGCGCCAAACGTGTAATATATAAATGTACAAAATTGCCGTTTGTGCACATGCGACAAGCAGTGACTAACGCGTCGAAAACAGCAAAAAATCATAAAGTGATATTACCCGACATCACATCGACCAAGTGTCAATTTGCTGCTAAGTAAAATTATGAAAAAAGCGTTTAGCATCATATTGACAGAGCGAAGAAATTACTAACACGAATAGAGTGTTTTCACTGCATACATAACGTTGTTGATCTCAGGTAACAGCAGGCTTCACGTAGTTCATTATAAACACATCATCAGGAAATCATGCCTCTTTCACGCATCATATCAGATTGCAATGTAATTCAACGGAGAACTTGTTGGGCAGTAAGCAAAAGTTGGAATGGAGTTAAATGTGTAGCAGAGCTGATATTTCAAACTGTCGACCTGTCTGTATGTGTAGACTGTGTAGAGCTGGTGAAGGTTTGGAGATGGAAGGCCAGGAAGGGACGCTACAGACAGTGGAGATTATCAAGCAGCCGGGTCAGACACTCGGCTTCTACATACGCGAGGGTAACGGCATCAATCGTTGGACAGGCGTCTTTATCTCGCGCATAGCGCCTGGCAGCGTCGTCGCCGCGAATGGCGTCCTGCATGTCGGCGATGAGATCCTGTCTGTCAATGGTGTCGACGTGACGCACACGAGGCTCGATGACGTCGTCGTCCTGATGTCGATACCGAAGCGACTCGTCCTCGACATCCGCGTGCCGCGACCCGCCTGCGGTGACGCGCGCTGTGCCAACGCCGCCTGCGGCATGCGACCGACGCCCTTCTACGACGACCCGGCACCCGCTCAGCAGCCGGTCGTCGTGCTCAAGAGTGGATTCAACAACGCCGTGGCGGGCGCCGGACCGTTCGATGACCGGTCACCGGACGAGCCCGGACCCACGTTCAGTCGCGGTACTCTGCGGTACAACAGCGGCACTGGCGGCGTCCGTGACGACGTGTCGACGAACTACGCTCACTACGGCTACACGTCTTCAGGCCCGGGTGACGTCGTCGACTGTGTCGGTAGCACAGCCCTGCACGCGCTGCCATCTCACACGCAGCCAGGACGCTACGGCGGTGGACTGGCGTACGTCGGCGACCCCGCCGTACCCGTGTCATTCGTACCAGCCGCGGCGGGGGTACGCGGCGGTGGTACGTCGTACTACAGCGGGCCCGGCGTTGCCTACTCGACGGTGCCTCGCAGCGCCATCGACTACGCGTCCGACACCGACGTCGGTTACTATGGCGTCGGCGGCGGACGCACAAGTCTCGGCAGTCGGTACGTCATGCGTGGTGGCGGGGGTTCCGCGCCGCGATCAGTACCTCAGGACCGTCTGGATCGTATAACGTACAACGGATACGACGACGGTCGCGTCGGCGCTCTTGTCAACGGCGGTCTGACGCTGGGTGGCGGACGCGCGTCTTCGTTCGACCAATACAACTCTGAC
>Ga0056124_1001017_pt1 | contig 9969 bp, 2 predicted proteins | sample WorMetHEROISLAND_2_FD_70069 | JGI IMG/M metagenome (GOLD analysis project Ga0056124, IMG submission 70069) | Marine gutless worms symbiont microbial communities from Max Planck institute for Marine Microbiology, Germany - Olavius sp. 4 HERON ISLAND | ecosystem: Host-associated > Annelida >... | reverse complement strand
ACCTGCAATTTTGTGAGCGTAATTAAGTATATAAGCTGTGTATACGACTAAAAGTAGAAAATAGTGGCTAACTAACTATAGCCAGCTATACTGCGGTCACGTGACGACAGTATAGCAGGCAGTGCCGTCGCGGAAGGCGAAGCTGTTAGTCTATTTTTAGAAGTCTGTGGCAGCATCATACCATATCATCATCATCGTCATCATCATCATCAATTCATCAGCGACGGCGTCAGTATCATCACTATCCTCACCAGAAACACTGTAATTGCTATGTGACAGTGATAGCGACAATGTGCTGTCACTAAACAGTGACTAGACGCATGATCTCTAAAAACCACAGAAATGTGACAGGGTTAACCGAAACATGGCTGTTAGTGTTAACAAGACATATCCACAACAGACAGACTTATCAGATGCTCTGGTATCAGATGCTCTGGATGATACAAAATGAGATGCCTTACTCCATTATCGGTAGGCCTATAACACTGCCATATAGCAACCAATGTTATACTAATTAGGTAAGTCTAGACAGTAGACCCCATAGCGATGGCTAATAGCTTATGGTGGCTAGCAACCAAGTTTATTTGGCAGCTAGCCAGCTAGCAATGCTAGTCACAATTTTACTGGCTACCTAGCCATGGACTTAATTATGGCTAGCTAAATGGCTAAAAATGGCCTAACGTAACAGACAAATAACATCGGCCATCTTTATTTCTCAGCACGGTGCCGTGCAACGTTATCATCACGGAAAATGCATGATGAGGATTCAAAAATGGGCAAAAATATGGAAATGACTTAATCGATCGCGATAAAAATCTAAATCACCATACGATCACTCACAACTAAACCTTGTGCTCTGGTTATGTACTTCTGTAGATGCTTTTCTCACCAGAAATGATACACACAGATGGACCGACACACACATACATGAACCCGGCTATTGAATGAGCCACAACCTGGTCAAGGGCAGTATAGCTAATAATAACAAAACCTGTTAAAAAAGCTGGAAATGTTCATGTCTAATAAGGAGAAAAGCTTGCTCGCTTTCACAACCTAGAATGCCAATCTTCACCGGTGGCAGACGAGCCGACCTCAGTCTTTGCCGTGAAAGTTTCAGACTCCGGAGAAACTCAAGTCGATTCCAGATCTTCTGCTCAGCTCCTTCGCGTACTGAGCACGTCATCAGTAGGATCACATCACTCTGTCGGCATATACACCACATCACATCTCATTAACACCACTACAGTCTACTACTAGTCTGACATCACTACTACTGCCGCTAAAAGAGAAAGAAGATTTCACACAGTCAGCTAAGTCCGTTGTGTCGGAGCTGTAACTACCACTACCACAACTCACCCCACCAATCCATATATATCTATTGACTGCCAACTCATCATGTGTTCAGTGGATACAGAGATGGATGTCTGATTGTCTGTGTTTCACTGACACTGTGACTTTTAAAAGTGGTCCTTGTACAAGTACACTTACTTGCTTATTAACCACAGCCACTACCACTGTTAGGTTACATCTTGAACGTTCAATTACTGAGAACAAACTACTACTGTCAACGTTGCGGAAAAAGATCACCCACACATTAACTAAAGGTCACATGCTAAACATTTTAGACAGAACTGACAAGTTATTGTTGGAATTACAGCACTTTATTTTGGGGTGCACTTTCGTCCAATGCAGTATAGAACCATATACAGAGACAATTTACACCCCAACGAAGCATTTAAGGAAACTGTGAAGTCAACATGAGAACAGCTGTGTCAGACAACAGATACGTAAGTTACTAACATCTCGTATGTTTGATGCTCGTGTGAAGCCATGACTGAGCAGTATCGACCAAGCAATCTCAGTGTCACTCACATTCATCTGACATCCATATGTCTCTATGAACACTGTCACACACACGCACAAATGCACACACACAGACACATCTACAAGAGCCTCACTTCACTGTATGTGCTCAACTGAAACTTGCTGTTATACCTTCAGCCGTATATCAAACTGGCAAGGAGACCCTGTAGCCACCACCGCTAGCAGTTTTTGTTGTTAGCCATAGCCAGCCAAACAAGAAATCTGAGCTAATGAACGACCTTGAACCCCAAAAATATGGGTTTTAAGTGAATTTTTCGCTATTTTAGACTGAAATGCACGATTAGAGTAAATTTTCGCTTGACATATACTGGAGATAGACCAAGACAATTTGCGTACGGAATTAAACTGATGCTGCTGCACATCCCATGACCATTAGCTCAGATTTCTTATATATTATACCTTGATTTCTCCAGTATTTGTCCAATCAATCTTTAAAGCAATTAACTGATGGTACAGTAAAAATTACTGTAGTTGTGAAACTGTTCCAAATATTACTTATTATGCAGAAAAAAAGAATATTTCCGAAGATAATAGTGACAGCTTTGATCTACTTTCAGAGTATTTGTCCTAGTTCTCAAGCTACTGGAAAGTGGTAGTTTAACTGTGACTGCTGTATCATAGATTCCATCAATCGTGTGCAAAATGGCTGCTAACAAACAAGTAACCTCTTCTGTTATTTCCAGAGATATCAGTCTTGTTAACGTACGGTACAGCCTCATCATCTGTGACGTCGTTACTTAGAGATTCTGCCTTTTTGTGAATAAAGTCCTTCAATGTCGGTCCTTCAACAGAAAGTTCACGTCTTCGTGTCGGTTGTGTGCGGGCGTCGTCTGCTGATGACGACGAACTTCTAGCGCAAAGCTTCCAGCAAGTACATCGGTCGATCCACCGGACGACTCGTTCAGCGCTGCAAACGGAACTCCGGTGCATAAATCGAACATTTCGTCCACTAATTTGCAAAACGTATGACGCACTGCTACTGCAACACCGATACAGTGTGTGAAACATGTCACCGTGTCGCTAATATTATCTAGTTTTATATCGCCACTGTCACGTTGAATTGTTTGTAAACAAACAAAAAGTCCTTCCGGTTCCGATTCTTATGAACACAGACTAAATAAGTAACATGTTTGCGAACACAGGCTACCTACCAGGAATAAATTTTTGTTTCATGCTACATATACCTAGCTGAAAAGTGTAGTCTGAACTACTGTGCAAAAAAAATTGACTACTTACCCATGTTTATCGCTATCGGTTTTTTATCGGTGTTCGTGTCTTATGTAAATCACAAGTCAAAAAGTACGCCATCAAACTTCACCTCTGCTCTCAGTGCTCTGCACAATGGATTTCGCGCTTCCATCATGGCATAATGTGCTTTATCCAGACATTTATTGGCGATGTTCCAGGCCCATGTGTCCATTTTTCCAAAAAAGAGCACTGATTATGAGATATTACTGATCGACATAAAGCCACATAGATCGAAGACCAATCTTTGGAACGCGGAAGTACATAGCGGAAGTACGTATATTGTGGTTTGCCCGCGCTTATTGGGCAAAGCCATGTTTTATGGAGCGTGGAACTGCTATAGTCTGCGAGGCCATAGCCAGTATATGGCGCTGCGCTCGAGCGTTCGTTTCTTAACAACGTAGAAGTTATATAGCATCAATTACCGCATATACACTTGGGAGTCGGAACTTCGGAAGTCTCCACAAATGTGGTTGTTCCCAAAAAGCCAACGATGATAGTAATTTGAATGGGAAAAGTCTTGATGATCAAACCGCCACATCTACATATCAGTGATTTGAATTCTTTCAAGAACAATCTATCTAGACAGTCGATGGGTCTTCATGGACAACCTTATTCGCTGACCCTAGAGGCTGCCCAGTTTTCTGGTTGGCCTCGTCGGGTGAGTTATCTGAGTAGCAGAAATGTGAGTTGCGCGCTCAGCTCAGGTGATCGGATTTTCAAGCTCAATTATAATGTTTCTTCTGTACGGTAACTTATTAAACTAGCCACTTGTCAATTTATAAGTGTACGCAGAATTTTTATCGCATTCATATCGCCAATGTGATCGAGTTAGTAGTTACTCCGCTCACCTGCCGCGAAAAATGGGCGTGGACGCCTATCACGACGGTGCGTTACTTACTGGTTAGCCATACGTCAGCTACGGCAAGCGTCGTGTTGTGGGTGGTTTTGCGTAAATTTTGCCTTTAACAGCGGTAGTTTGCTAGATATAGACGATAATACGTAACACAATTTGTCGTAGTAAAGGACCAGTGCATCAACTACCGAGTGGTGAGTATTTAAAACACATTCTTCAAATGAACTGATGAAAATGCGTGCGTGTCCGTGAGGCGTGTGTCAACAGGATGCGGGCCAAGTAGGCGGTATGACTAATCCAGCCAGTTTGCTAGTAGTTGCTAATTATTGTTGTTGCCGCACGTTGCAAAAGTTTCCTACACTTCTATTTTGGTCGGCGAAACTGAATTAATCGAATAACGGCTTTGAAGTTACTTTGGTTTATTGGATAAGACGTAGTGTGAGTCCGAGCGCCGGCCAGTACATCTGTACCCGCCCCTTCATCACAGAACTTCCAATACTGGTAATGGAATACTAGTTTTACTCTGCACTTTACTTCAACTTCCTCATCTTCATCCAGTTGAGCTACATAATCATAGAAGTAGATGCTACATTGGCCATCGATCTATTGGCATTTCTTTTTCACGTATTACCATCACTGGCTTGTTACGAAGTGTAAGCTTAGGTTTCAGTTAGCTTTGGCTAAGTATATGTAAGGCTTTCATTACAGAACACAGTGAAATTAAGTAATAGTTACAATAAGTCTTGTCATACATCAGAACCAGAAACTGTTAGCAGTCACAAACCGCTAAGGTTCTATGCTGCCACCGCCGCCGATTAGCTAGCGGTTTTGGCAGTTTAGCAAATAAATGACGATCCTGTATTGTATTCAGTGCTGCAGTGTACTAGGAGCTACTAATGTACTGATTACTAGTGAGTGAAGCAGTAGTTTACACTACACAGATGTGACTGGATTGGAAAATGGTAGTTTCTCATATGTCGTTATGAATCAGGTAAAGGTCGTCATTGGGTCTCAAAAATGACAGATGTCTTACCTTTTTAAATCAATAAGCCAGCCACTAAGGCTTAGCAGTCTAACCAACTGCTAGCTTAATGGCTTAGTGGTTTAAACCGCTAAGCCAGCCGTTAAGGCTTCAGACCAGTTGTTAAGGCCTTAGCAACTGGTTCCAGGGACTACATAACCTCCATTTAGTTACCTGAGGTGTCTTATCAATATTTTGTTTCAGATGTTCCTTATTACTTTCACCAGGCATCATCAGAAGCAATGTCATGTGCTAAGTCTAACTTAGCTTAGGTCTAAAATTAAATTTTATTTAACGAACTTTGACATTGGTATTTGATTTGAAGTAGCCAATAAATACTTAGCAGTACAAACTCACACATACATACATGCATTGTGGCTTACTAGTCTGGATGCATTGTTAACCAGACGTGTGTTGTTCACATAATGGTACAAGCCACAGGTGGTAGGATGTGTCCGAGAGATGGCCAATTGTTGATAGTTACATGGCTGGTGGTGCCAGTAGGCTGATGTATCTATGGATATCATCAACAAACAGACCATCAGTGGCCTCAGTAGTATTATTTCAAACATTTCTGTGCCAATTCTAAGCATATTACTAAGACATATTTTGCCTAGAAAATAATTAATACAATCACATATAATTTGTATAAGCCAAAAGTCATTTTGGCGAGTTTTGCTTCCTGATCCGTTCAGTTATGGCTCTGTGCTGTGGCCTAGGTAGCATGAGATATACTATGCACTGTTATGAAGTGTATTACTATGCTATATAAGTGAAGTTTAATACTATATGTAAAAGTATAAAGTGAATTTCAAGGTTACAATAGGACAGCAATGCATCGACTACAAGAAGTGAAGTTTTGGGGTGGGGTACCCTCTGATATGCAGAGAGAGGCATTTCTGAACAATGCACTGCCTTTATTTATGGCAGTCATAAAAGCTGCACCATGAACTATTGAACTATTTTTTACATTATTCACAAATTCGCCAAGGATCTGTTTTTATGGCAGTTATGAATAATGTAAAAAAGATCTTTTGGTGCTACGTCCTGGTCATCAATCAACTCTGGCTTTGAGTTAGCAGTCACCTAACAGTTTAGCTCCTAGTTTTGTAATGTGGAAATGTGTGTATGTAGTTATATTTAGTAATTTTTTTTTATAAAATAGTAAAGACTCCTGTACTGATTCTTCTTATTTTCTTTGTCTATTATCTTCTGCACATAAATAAGCTTCAATTGGTACTGTGTATTTCAGCCAAGTGATCTTATATAGTTAATGTAGAGTAGACAATAGCTGAAGAAATACATCTTTCTGGGCATTTTAAAACAAGTGGGTGCACTAACTTTATGCACACTTTTCAAAGATTGAACTGCGTGCAGATCAAGCCCTCACCAAACGAACTCCAAAGTGTACTAAGTGAGTTCAGTTAACTTCAGTTCATTTGGTTAGTACAGGGCTTCGGTGACTAGCAGATATAGGAGTCACGTAATGTCATGCAAATGCAGTAGCTGTAATACAGGTTCATGTCAAAGTAAGATGCAGTTATGTATTATTATACTTGCTGGTGTTAGTTTTGTCTCATGAGATTCATGTGCTGTAATATGTAAACTGTGTTTGTTTGTAGGAAACATTCATTGCCTTGTGATTGTTATTTATTTCATATTGCTGCAAAATGCCTAAACAAGTAAGTGCATTTCAGCTTACCATCTACTAGCAACTAACTAGCATAGTTAGTTACATTAAAGAACATTTTTACATGTATAATCAGTCATCAGCTGCACAGTTAAGTGTAATAGTACGAGGTCATCATAGTAAGTAAGTAAGTAAGGAAGTTTTAAATATTTCAATAGCGGACGAATGCTGCTTGATTCAATCACATGTAGATGTACAGTATGCAATACACAGTACGGAATAAATGATTGTTGATAGAGTGAAGCTGTGTACCAAGTGCGAGAGGATGACAAGTCAGGACAGCAGTCTCGTTCCTCGTTGTTTGCTTGGCTGAGAAAGGACGAAAAAGTACTAGACGTCAATTGTGTTCTGATGCATGATAGTTAAGGAAGTGCCGTTGCAGCTGTACATTAACTAGTCCTGTTGTGTCTACTTACATTGTTGCTGCTGCTTGACGTTCGTTGTTCGGTGCAGTTAATTCTGTTTGTGCAGTTTGCACGCTAATAACATTCAGTATGTTCTGCTAGTGCCAGTTGACACTTATGCTTACCATGCATTGTATGCTTCTTAGAGCTGCCTCGAGAGTAGTTTAAGTTTGCTAGTTCGCTGTGCGTTGAATTATACAAGTCACACAATGCATGTTCTGCTGCCCCAGTCTACTGCCTTGTGCATGAGCTTGTAGTGAAGTTTGATGCATACATAATTCGCAGTGTTACAGCTATTTGTATGCCGTAGACTCGTAGTAGCAGTTGCCTTCATTGCTTTGGCATGGTTTGTCTGTTCTGTAAAAAAAGTTTAGCTTGGCAATATGCAGATTGAGATGTAAGGGTTAACCTGTGCAGAATGTAATGAGTCGGTTAGACCAATGTTGAGACTATGCACTCAGCTGCATCTGTACATCTGTCTGTCTCTCTCTTTTTGTGTATTTGTCATTTTTTGTGAACAAAATCTTTGAGAAGTTACAGAATGGATTTTCATGAAATTCTGTGAGTGGGGCATGACCCAAGGACCAATCGGGTAGGTTTTGGTAGCAATCCACATCCAGATTAGGATTTAGATTTTATTTTAATTTATGAGAAATTGCCAGGTGGCATCACTAACGCGGATGTGTCTCGCTGTCGATGACTTGTCGTTGTTAATAAGTTCTGGTTCCAGTTCTTATGTGAAGATGATGAGCCACAAACAATAGACATCGGTGGTGGCCACATTCTTGAAACTTTTCTAAGACATTTTCCAAAGATCTTCCTGTGTTAGATGATGTGGGAATTCCAAAGAAGTTTTCTGTTCCGAATTCTTGATGGCTTTCTTTGCGTTTCCAAAGAAGTTCTTTTCTTATTTCTATAAACTAGTTCAGCCAATCAGATGTGCTTGTGCAGACCACATGGTGTAAGCACCGAGTTTAAAAACTTCTTTTGAAAAAGTCTTCGGAAAACTTTTTATTTTGGTACGTCAACGGAAAACATAATTTACACACCACTTTGTCGTTTAAGTTCACCAAATGCAAATTTGTTTTACTTACTCATTGCTGATTTAACAGCAGTGTCGTGTAAATAATATATGACATCACATATGATGTATAAACTAAGTGTCATCAATGCGTACTTTTGTAACGATTTAGTTATTGTTACGCAGCTTTTTGTATGACAAGGTTAGTGCATTTCGACATACTTTCCTAAATTTTTCCAAAGATCTTTCCAAAGAAGTTTCGAAAATGTGCAGCTTTTCCTAACATCTTCCTAAGAACGTTATCCAAAGATGTTTTCCAAAGAAGCTTCGAGAATGTGGCCCCAGGTTTCTAAAATTACACGGCTAAAGCCGAACCATTTGCTGAAACTTAATGTACATCGATCCATAAATGTACTCAATCAAACTCCTAAGTGACAGTCAGTGAAATTATTGTTTAGTCTATTATCATGATACCAATCCTGTTTTTGAATTAGATTGTGTCAAGGTGATCCAGTAGAAATTAATGAATTTGTACAGTGTATTATTGTATATATGATTCCATTAGCAACATACAGGCACATGGCGTGTTCGATTTTTTCGAATTTGGTAAGTGCATGGTCGGATTTGCTTATTGCTGCCAAAGCTCCTCCAAGGACCCCGGAGATGAAGGAACCTTTGCTTGTTTATATCCTTTTTGTCAGTAGTTTCTTTGTTTTGATGCCATTATCTGTTCATGGTGAATGTGAAAGCTGGAGTAGCTTTATCTGTTTGAGTGTCATCTGCCGTTGTTACTTTTGTTTGCTGGAGAGTACGCCGATTAGTTTCGTTGTGTGGGTAATGTTTTGCATCTCTGCTGGCGTGCAGATAAACGTGCGTGTATTGACGATGGATGCCGAGCTGGAGTTTGCCATTCAGAACAGTACAACAGGCAAACAGCTGTTTGACCAGGTTACTGCTAATGCATGCATCATGTACGTAGTAAGTAAATAAGCAAGCAAGTAAGTAATCCTTTTATTTCTCAACTGCCAAACGCTGTTGGCAATAAACAGAATATTACAACGCAGCAAATTGGAAAAATTGCAGGTTAATACAATGAAAAGAATAACAGAAAAACGGGAAAAAACGAAAAAAGAAGTTGTTTAATATGCATCATCAAATAAACTTCGCAGTACAAATGAACATGTGTACAGGTTAAAATGGCACTGTGGCATAGCAAAACACCCGTGTTATCTGTTCTAGTAACGTCCGTCCAGTCTTGACCAAACATACCTGAAATTGGCTTTTGGTGAAAAATAATGTAGCACACCGGATGACGATTTTCAACAGCAGTATTTAGTTATGTCTAAATATATTAATATGTAAATCGTTTACGGTAGTTGAATAAATGCCTGTGTATCACGTGTTTTTCACTGAAGTCACTTGGTTCTGTAATGTTCCAGATACAGTGTGCTTGGTGTTTAAACGATGGTTTATTTGGTTCATTTGTAGGTCGTGAAGACCATTGGACTGAGAGAAATTTGGTTCTTCGGCCTGAGCTACATTGACAACAAAGGCCTTGCGTCGTGGCTTAAACTGAACAAAAAGGTTCCTATTTATGGCTCTCAGTCTTAACAGCTTTTACTCGTCTTGATAGCATCATTTAGCCGCCCGCAACGGTAGTTAGCGGAAGGCTATATGTTTTACTGCTGATGTTTATTTATTTTTTTTTATTTTTTTTTCAACGCCGTATCTCCCAGCTCCCTGGGCCGATCGGCGCGAAATTTGGCCACGTGGTCGGAAGTAGGCCGTAGTTTATAATGCAGGTCCAAAAATTTGGGGGACGTTCCCCAAAAAAATTCTGGGGGCCAA
>Ga0056124_1001016_pt1 | contig 9972 bp, 5 predicted proteins | sample WorMetHEROISLAND_2_FD_70069 | JGI IMG/M metagenome (GOLD analysis project Ga0056124, IMG submission 70069) | Marine gutless worms symbiont microbial communities from Max Planck institute for Marine Microbiology, Germany - Olavius sp. 4 HERON ISLAND | ecosystem: Host-associated > Annelida >... | reverse complement strand
CACAGAGGTCACCACCCTAACTGGCCTCAGTCCTGTGTCAGAGTCAATCATCCGACGCCGTAACTCGCTCTTCGGTCACGTAACCAGGCTCGCCGAGGATACTCCGGCCCATCAGGCTCTACGATGCCACGTCGACATGACACTAGGTCGTTTCCCGGACCGTAGCTGGAGACGTCGTCCAGGACGCCCCAGGAACAGATGGCTCGACCAGCTTCGTGGTGACAACAACTCCTCGCCTGCTGACCTTTGGAGACGAGTCTCGTCACGTGGACATTCGGGGGTGACGCAACGGTCCTCGCCGACTACGCGTTAACTACGGCGACATAATAGGCAGCATTGTAGGTTTTGACCGACCGATCGTCAGCCTCTCTGGCTCTGCCTCTCAAGTCTGACCCCTGTCGGCTCCTAACTCAAAAAGGCGTAGAGAAACCAAAATTAGTGTCAGCGTTTCCCAGTGTAGGATTAACCCGTGTGCGAATTTTTCAATTTTTAAAGATCAAAGATCACGGTTAGGTTTAGGATAGGAATAGAGCTAGGGTTGTGGCTTGTTGTGTATAGCTAAACGGACGGCTGGCATCCTCGCTTATTTCTCGTATTACTATCGTTTTTCCTGCATGTCCGGTTCAGTTTTGCAGTATTTCTATATGCTCATCTCTCGGTCTTTGTACAATTCGACGTGAATTAATGTTATAAAATTGTTTTTGGACTTGTCAAATTAAACTTTGCTGATTTTTTTTCGAGTTTTCCTAAGTTTTGAATACGAGAGGACATGCGTGCACGTTGTATAGTGAAGTCTGAGTGAATTTTTATCGTGTAGTCATTAATGTGTGTAACAGTTTGCCTGATTCCGTCAGTTCTGTGAGTTTACAAGCTTTTAAGCGTACGATATTTTGTTAGGAGCCTTGCTGTCCGTCTCACCGGTTCTGATATACTCTCTGCAACTGCATTACTGTTACTTCTGCGCAAATAAATGATTGATTGATTGATGGATTGATTGATCGTGAGAAATAGATCAGTAACGTTAGTTGGTTTTGTGTCCAGGCACGCCCGGTTTTCTTGGACCTCCCGGTGCTACCGGGTCCACTGGAGCGATTGGTTTTCCCGGAGTCCCAGGAGGCGTTGGTTTTCCCGGGCCGCCGGGACCTTACGGATTTACCGGTCCGTCTGGATCGCAAGGGCTACAAGGTCAGCGTTCATTTTGACAGCCGGTGGAGGCTGCTAACAGCGGCGCCGTTGATTGAAAAAAGTATGGTGGGGCAGGAAGATACTATTTTCCGACAAACCGCTGCAAATTTCCGACAGAGGAGATTGTGGTGTTTAAAATTTTAATTCGGCCCCTAAATTCCAAAAAAATGTCTGGTTTTTTTAGCCCCAAATTCTGTATTTTTAGGAAAAAAAATTCTAGAAGAAGACAATTTTCCGACAGGCTAAAATTCAGGGGGGGGGCAATTGCCTGCCCGACGCCACTGCGTGCCACAGTCACTAATGTTATGACTGTTGGACTATGTTTTGTGAAATTTTGAAACGATAAATTTCACCAAAGATTCACGTGAGCATGTGTTTGGGAGATCTCACTATTTTCGTTACACTAACTGCTTAATTTGACATTTTTATTAAGCTGTTGTTTACATGTATTTTTCAGTCAAAGTAAACCACGTATCCATCGTGGCATAACTTTGGCCCTAATTGGTGCTCACTGCTCAGCTTTACTTGGCAAAGCTTGCAAATTATACAACATTTTAGACAGTTTGTGTACACTCCGCACTTCAGTGTAACGAAAACCTTTTTATTTAACATTGGTGAGTATTCCGTACGCATCGCTGAATCACGTTCACGATCAACATTTGACATCTTCTAAGGAGTAGTATTATAGTTGAGAATCTTACTTGCTTACTTAATTACTTCGACTTGTGTTCTCCTGTTCCCTCAGCGGTCACCAACAACAGACTTGGCCTCCTGCCAGCTGACATCCATCGTTTGTAGTCATCTCGCACTAGTAACATGTCATGCCAGGTTTTCTTAGGTCTTCGTCCTCTTCTTCTGTTACCACTTTCTGGAGTCCACTGTACTGCTGCACTGACTGTTCTTGCTGACAGAAGACGTAGTTGAGAACCAGTGATAAGCTTATTACCAGGTAGTCGCCTATAGGCGAGAAGACCGTATTTGTGACTACTAGCAATAGCCATTGGTTGGTTTTTAGGTTCTCCCGGCTCACCGGGCTTCAGCGGCCAGCTTGGTTATACGGGCTCAAGTGGAAGTCCGGGATTTCCAGGTCCGCCTGGATTCCAAGGTGGAGTCGGAGCCACTGGAGCTACTGGGCCGTTTGGATCACCCGGCAGTCCAGGAATTAAAGGATTTCCAGGAACACCTGGATTCCAAGGTAAGCTTGGCTATTGCATTCTTTCCAGGAACACCTGAAACCCAGGGTAAGGCCTCAGAAATTCCTGTGCTTCCAGTTGCAGTCTGGCGAGAAAGTAGGGACGGGGGATTAATTCGTTTTTTTTTTAAATTTTCTTAAATTATTATTTTTTTAACATTTCGTGTAATATTACACAACAGTTCAAAAAGGAAAGTGACACACTGAACAGTACCTATAAAAACTAAAGTAAAAATACTGCAGCATAACAGACTAGATCGATGCAAAGTTTTGTTTCAGTAAAACTTTGAAAGCAACCAAAAACTGCAGCAACTTTTTTGAAGGGTGCGATAAAATTTTAGGGACGGGTTTTGTTTTAGGAAACATGACAACTGGAAGCATGTGAATTTTTATACTTAAGCTTGGATATTGCGTTTCGTAATGAATTATCTCCACCGAAGAAGTACACTGTATGTTGTTTTGGGCCTTCCTGTTTTTTAATTGATTTTGTCTCTTTGTTCTTTAGCTAAATCCCTCAGATTGTTATGAACAAATTTTGATGAAATTTGTGGAGGGGTGGACTAGTCGATTACTTTTTATTGGCGATCCTGATACGGATTCAGGATTTCTAGGTGATTTTTAAATACTTGTGATTTCTGTTGACAGCGAGGACAAAAGCATGGTAATCCTTGGCGTCTATATGCGATGTATCGAATATCGATTACTTTGTAGTTTACAATTTCATTTCATTTCATTTATTTATCTAAATCATACCACAAGAGTTTACATCTAGTAACCACAAATAAACTAAACAGAGAAAAAAGCAAGCAGTAACTGAAAGTAAGGAAGTAAAGAAAGAAAAACAGTTTTAAAAACACTTGCACTGCTGTTGTTTCTGTGTAGGCTTTACCGGAGCAACCGGATCGTTCGGCCCTGCTGGCATTCCGGGACCCATCGGATTCACTGGATGGCCTGGAGCCCCTGGCCTTCCAGGAGGCCCTGGATTCCAAGGTCCGGCTGGAGCGACTGGATTTCCTGGAGGGCCTGGCACCCCAGGTGGTCCCGGAGGTCCCGGTGGACCTGGTAAGAAAGTTGTTTTTTTACTCGCTCCAACAGACATAGCTCAAATTTTTCCTGGACTGGAAAATTGGTTTGAAAAACGTAGGTTTCTGGGTTTTAAAACCTAGATACTTTGAAGTCCAAATGTTTGTTTTTAGGTTTTTATTTGTTGTGCAACTTATGGTAAAAATCAAATTTAATTTCGTATTTTAATCGTGGTTTTTTAGTTCTGACGTCAGGTTATGTCATTCACTCAACAAAAACGATGACACAGGGGAGTGTTCTTCCTGCAATTTTCAATTTTTTTATCCGTCTTCTCTGTACATTAAAACCTTTACAACATTTTTAAAGCCGTTGAAAAAAACCTTTTAAAAACTTTCTACAAACCTTAAAAACCTCAGCAACCTTAAAAACCTAAAAAAATGTAAAACCTTTTTTCAAAAAATTTACGTTTTTTCTAGTTTTGATGGTTGTGTGGTAAGAAAACAAATAGGAAAAAGCTGGGTTGACATCGGGTTTATTTTAAATAGCTGCCGTCATTCAAACCAAGTGTTACTCGAGGATCTGAGCATTTCGACAGCGCGTACAGTTGGAAACCAAATACTGGGTGCGGCAAAATGTAGTTTTGTCATGACTCAAACCAGCTGAGCGCTGTGCACAGAGAAACAAACTGTAGCAGAATCTGATGATGAAACTAATGACGTCACGCCCTGTGCGGGTATAGGATTCGTTTCTTGTTTTATTTGTCTCTGGGCCAAATGTCGTATGAGGCTATTGTAAGATTAATACGGTTTTGTTTAAGTTCATCTGACCACGTTTTTTTTTAATTCGTGAGTTTTTATTGACGACATTAACAGACATACCGCTGTTAAACACAATGCACAATAAAAGTTGACGAGTTTCAGAAGCTAAAGGTGATGATGTTGTTTGCTGTGATAGGTTTCACAGGCTGGACTGGAAGGGCCGGGCCTCCTGGGACTCAGGGAACCCCTGGTGGTCCAGGGGGACCCGGTTTTACCGGATTTACTGGGTTTCCCGGTGAAACTGGAGCAACTGGAGCCCCAGGAGGGGCGGGTTTCCCTGGAGGTCCTGGAGCAACTGGATGGACTGGAACGCCAGGTGAGAACATGCTTGTAAATAAACACGAAATCTGTAGAACGTCGCTTCGTTTGCACAGATAGGGTTTGCGGAACTTTGCGCAAGTTAGCAAATCGTTGTCTGAATTGCGCACAGGTCTGCATAGTTAGATTAAATGCAATTGCAAATGTTTTCTACTACATGCGACCGCAGCCTTTTGGCGAAAGTAACTTTCAATTCAACCTGAATTTAAATTGCGTTCTGATTGACTTTTGCCAATATTCAGTGCAGCGGCACTTTTAATCTAATAAGCCAAAAATGATCGACACCGGAAGGTCATCTGATTATCTCGGAATCAGAAAGAAAACTGTAGAAACATATACTTATAATACTATTGTACGTTTTTACAATGTTACTAGCCTAGTTCATTCTTACATTGTTATTACTGTTTTTCTAGGCCTAGTTTCAGGGCTATTGTTAGTGCACCCTGGTGCCTTTTAGTCCTTTTCCATGTTCGTATTTGTGCTATCATTAGGCCTATGTCATGATGTAACTGCTGCCTGGAATCAATAAACTGAACTGAACTGAACTGAACATTAGCCGTTGTTTCCCATATTTGTTTCTGCAGCACAGTTTGCCTTAATTTACATTTGATGTGCTTGGTAAGTACGCCATGTGCGAGAAAAAAGGCCTACAGTTTTCTCTAAATAAGATTAACAAATGTGAACGTGTTTTTGCAATTTTTGGCACACATTATCCGGAAGGTACGTTTTAGTAAAAAAATGTGTAAAATTTGCTTTCGAAGTTTAGTTATCGTTAATAGTAATGATAATAATAATAATAAAATATTTGTAGAGCGCCGTAGTGCCGTAGCTTCAACCTATGTAGTGCTGACGTAATTATGACGTCATCGAAAATGCCGTTTTCGCGGGAAGGTGGCATAATTGAGTCTCTGCTATACGAAAAACAGGACACTTATTGAAATAAATTGGCAATAAAGGAATTGATAGCTTGGAAACATAGAAATGAATTACTTTTGTTAAAAATTTCTTGTTAAACGCGGCCGTCGCGTGCGCTACGGGAACGTCGTTGTGTAGCTGCAGCCGTTATCAGCGGCAGAGTCGTCTCTGCAGCATGCGTTAGCGTCGCTGCGGTGCACATTTTGAATAAAGTTTTTGACTCCATAGTTAGTTAATAACAAGTTTTATTACAGTTGTTGACAACTCAAGCAGCTAAAAGCTAACAAGACTTTATTCTGTATTAGTTGTTTATTTTGGTGTGAAGTTCTGTAAGAATACAGAGAGGGTTCTACTTTGAACGTTAAGTGGCATCAATAATTAGGCGAGGTGGGCTGTCGGTATTCTAGCAGCTGCACATTGCTTTTATCATACTTGCCTGCCAAAAATTATAAACGCGTGTTTGAATTTTGTGAAATTATTGTCCGTAATATTGTCAGTTTTTTCTCACCTCGGATACAGTAAAAATGGCATTTTCGACGACGTCATAATTACGTGAGCACTACATAACGATAAGTAAATTTCGAAAGCAAATTTTAAATGTTTTTAGTAAAACGTACCTTCGAGATAACGTGTCCCAAAAATTATAAAAATATGTTTAAATTTGTTGAAGGTATTCAGGAAAAACTGTAGGCTCTTATTTCGACACAATGTAAAATCAGTTATGACATCGTCTCCGTCACGCAGCGCTGTAGCAAGTATCGGACCTTCTTGTCTTTACCTTCTTGTGATATTTAATGCGTTTCTTGTACAGGTTCGCCAGGTCAGATTGGGCCTCCAGGCTTACCTGGTTCTCCAGGAGGACCGGGATTTCCTGGTGATACCGGAGCACCCGGCTTCGGTCAGCCTGGCACTGCAGGGGGACCTGGAACTCCGGGCGGCCCTGGTGGACCCGGTCCGATAGGTCCTCCTGGACCGCGTGGTGATACTGGCGCTACTGGGGCACCTGGAGGTGGATTGCCAGGTTTGTATTGATCATTTTATAAGGCGAAATCGCTCTAGCGTAAGCAATTTCGACTATATCTGCACATTTATCCGTAGCGTGGTCTGTCTGTCGTCTGTCACATTCGTGCACCCTGCTTAAACCGTCCGACGGATTTAGATGCCATTTGGCAGGCACACTTGTGTGGTTTAATGACATGATTAAAGTTCTTGACCCCCAGGAGAAGCGGAGGTATGGGGGTCGAAGTTCGAACCCCCAGGCAAAACATACAATTGCAAATTGCTGCGGCCGCCTGGCGAATAGAAACGAGGAGCGATTCCACCTTTTTCCAAATTACTTTAGACTTGGTATGTGTGCAGTACAATATAATACACTGCACAATAATTTTGTGTAGCGCGCAGAGGCAGAAAAACTTTCTAATAGGCTGTAGCGTTAAAGTTAATTAAAACAAACAGAAATGAACCAGATTCAATTTTTTTCTACATAGATGAGCAGCGACTGCGTAAAAAATGAATTCGGTGCATTTTAGCTGTAAAATGTTGCATTTTGTGACAGATACGTGAATGACATATCGTATTTTAGCCTGACGCTTGCCGAAGCTTGAGGCATTGGGCAAACTTCTGAAAAGCGGATAAAATGACATTTATATACCGGTATAAAATAATATACACTGAGTCTCAAAAAAGATCCCCGACGTTATCGATTAGAACTTGAAGAAAACTTTTCAGGTTTTAACAATTTTCGGTACGAATATTCCTGACAAAACTGGCCATCAAATGACTATTTAAGTACCCACAACACCCAACGTCTGCTTCTGCACTACCTGCGAAAGTCAGAACAAGCGAAATATGCGGTGAACTAACAAAACGTCAAAAAACATCACCGACATTACCGATTGTAACTAAAGAAGGATTACCAGATTTTAATAATTTTTGGTACAAATATTTCTGACACAACTGAACGTCAAACGACTGTTCAAGTTCCCACCTCACCCAACGTCTGCAGTTGCACTACCTGCGAAAATCAAAACAAGCGAAGTATGCGTTGAAATGAATGAAAAAAACGTTAATAAATTTCGTTTGTCCGAGCAGCCATGACCTCATGCTGGTGGATTCCAATGTTAGCTGTGTCATGCAGCGGCAAGTCTACCAGACGCTGTTTAAGAATGTTGATGAATGTTGATGAATTCAACAAGCGACTTGTTAAGTCCGGATTGGTCTGGAGTAGAAACAGTACTCTGTTTGTGTGTCAAAATTGGAGCAGAACATAACTGACTCTGCTATCAACGAATGGAGAAAGCATGTGCCTGCCTGTGTTCGCATAAAGGGCTGACATTTCGAACATTTATTCTAACAATTTGGACAACTGGACAATTGGATAATATCAGCCAAAGTGACAGAAATCTGGACAAAATGTGCTTTGTGTGTGTTATTTTAATTTAGTAATGATATTGCTTTTAATAAAGGTGTAATATTTCGCTTCTTCTGATTTTCTCAGGTCGTGCAGAAGCACACGTTGGGTGAGGTGGGAATTTAAACGGCCATTTGATGGCCCGTTGCGTTAGGAATATTCGCACCAAAAATTATTAAAATCTGACCGTCCTTCTTTAAGTTACAATCGATAATGTCGGGGATCCTTTCTTGAGACATGCATAAGCCTACGTGCATCTGTACTCTGTTTGTGTGTCAAAATTTGCGTGTGTTAATAATAGTTTTAATTTAGCGTAAACAATAGCATACACTACACACATGAAATGAAAGTAAAAGTTAATCACGGTGCGGTGTAAATTATGCATGCATGACCGGCAGGGTGGGCCAAAAAGTGACACCCTTTTGGTCTTTGATTTTCGTCCCTTGCTGGGTACGTTCTATTAGCAATTTTCGGTTACTCACGTATCGTTTTCGTTAATTGACGTCACTATTACGAAGTTCTTTGTCTGCCAATGTAAACGTACACTAAACAAGTCTGTTTTATGCGAATAAATTGTAATTTCGTCACGGTGGCTGGATTATAACGACGAATGCTGTTTCGTTTACAATCTGCGTGTGCATGGAGAAACACTTCGGTGCCGAAAAAAACATGAAAATGTTTTCGAATAAGTCACCACATATAAACAGAGAAATAAACACTGAAACACTGGCCCGTGTGAATAATTAATAGCAAAATTGTTATAATTATTTAAACAGCATAAATGCCTGGTGTATTTGCAGTTAATATGGCATATTAAGGTAGTTGAAAAGGGTGTCTCTTGTTTGGCCCACCCGCTATACTGATAAAACCTTAGCTTTGCAACTCTTCCGTCAGCCAGTAAAATGTTTGTGCAGGATCTATTGGAGCCACTGGATTTACGGGATTTACGGGATTCCCAGGAAATCCCGGCAGTCCGGGATTCCCTGGAACTCAAGGAGACACTGGCTATACAGGATTCGCTGGACGACCGGGTTCCCAAGGCAATCCAGGACCTTCTGGCTTCCCGGGTATAATATTATTTATTTGTTTACTTTTTTGCGTGCGGTATTAGATGCATGAAACGCAGTTTAATTTTCATGAGATTGAGTCCGTGGTAAAGCCAATGTTTTTAATAAACCTAAAATTTAATGCTACTTAAATAAGAGTAACTTATTTACAAAATGTGTTTAAATTACTATTTTGTAAAAATTGACTTGGCGAGTGCCTTCTAGTGTTCGTTTTGTGACACGGTTGTAGATAATTAGCGGATGCCTATACGCGTATCGTGTATATATTTATTTATATACGTGTATTTTTGTGCTAGGCCCCGGGTTTCCGGGTGCAGTCGGTTGGACGGGTTTCACAGGTTCGTCTGGCTTTACCGGGCCGTCAGGTTGGTCACTCCTCAGTTTATTCCCGTCTGCATTATAAATATGATCATTGACGTCGTATCAGGGAAGGGCAGCGGATCCAGTCGCCGACACCCCGTAAATTTTCGCCTGTCTGGAAATTTTCTTGTCGTCCGAAAATTTTCTTTCACAAATACTAAATTTGGAGCTGGAAATCGCCACTTTGTGGGAATTTAGGGGCAAAATTGAAATTTTGAGCATTTATTACCTCATTTGTTGGAAATTTGCCGCTATCTGTCGGGGAAAATTGCAACTTCCTGCTCCTTTAATTTTTCAACCCACGATGCCGCTGAATATAATGTAATTACGTATATAGTAGGCAAAGCAATAAGGAGATTATTCTGTCTGTAAATATTTAAACGTTAGTGAAAATTAGCTGTTGCGCTGAATTATAACCGACACCCCTTATCTTCTCAGAGTTTTGTGTTTCAGATACCATACATAATATATACTCGTACATCTTTATTTCACCATCAACTGGTAGTTCAAAGAAAGAAAAAAAAAAGAAAGAAAAGTATTGAAAAGACGTAACTACAAACGTAACTACATACGCACAGAGACCGACGCAGAAAATCCAACGTGCCAAACGAACACAGCTAACTAAGTCCTACGTGGTGTCCTCGAGACCGGACAAGTCCTTTATAACAAACTCGTTACATGCTA
>Ga0056124_1001015_pt1 | contig 9972 bp, 5 predicted proteins | sample WorMetHEROISLAND_2_FD_70069 | JGI IMG/M metagenome (GOLD analysis project Ga0056124, IMG submission 70069) | Marine gutless worms symbiont microbial communities from Max Planck institute for Marine Microbiology, Germany - Olavius sp. 4 HERON ISLAND | ecosystem: Host-associated > Annelida >... | reverse complement strand
AAACTAAAATAAACATCAAAACACTGCGTTAAAAGTTTTGTGAGACGTTCATATTGGTCATTTGGGTGTAATTGGGGTGTCCTGCGGTCGTTACAAGGGCGTCCTGCGGTGTCCTGCGGTGTCCTGCGGTTTTCAGGCATACCCGTGCTCAGCATGCAGATCTGATCATCTGATGCACTCTGTGATATAATTCAGTTTCACAAATTCACTGTTTCACTGATGACATTCATGAACGTCAACAGTACTCCCAAAGTGACGACGAAATAGACAGCACATTGTAGGCTGGACAATTAAAATTATTCATTCATTATTACACAGTCGCTATTTAAAAACTCTATAGCATAAACATCACAATTATCATTAGGCCAATAAACGCTACTGTTTTTACCCAGCGTAGGCCTACATAGCTCGCTACGCAGAGCACTGCGTTGGCCATCGTTGGAACATACAGCTGTCTGTCACTTTGTCCGTGTCTGTTAGGCTACGCACTTATTGTGTCAAAACGACGCAAGCTGGGAATCACAAAATCTCCACCATGCGTTTTCGTAAAGACTCTGCTCTCCTGGTCTGTACCTATCCAGAAATTCGAAATGTTTTAGGTACACTCTCTGTGCGATGGCGTTAAGTTAGAGCGGGGTAGTTAAAGATGACGATTTTCGGCCAATAAGTCGCCGTATCGTAGAGTACATTCGATTGGTAGGCCTACAAAAAAAAATCAACAAAGGTGAATAGCCATTACGCACTTTGCTGAATAGGGCCGGATCCCGTCACAAATACTCGAATGAAGATTGACTTACGCTATTGGCTTCAATAAATGTGGCGAAGGCATACTCTATAATTCTTGGTAACAAAATTTTATGAAGCAAGAGTTTCCTGGATATGAAGCGTCAGACAACAGTGGGACAGCCGGACGGTACCAAACGGCATCATTGTCCGTGCTTTCAGTTGCTATATCAGCGGAACCTTTTATAGAGTCAACGTTATATGTCTCTCTGTCTGTTTAATCTGTATTTTACTTAGCTACTTCGCGAACAAACTCGTGTAATATTTTGTCCACTTTTGCTGACCCCCAAACACGTGACCTTAAATGACCTTGAATGGCATTTTTCGTTATAAGCTGGAGTTCGGTGTGCTGAAACTAGTGTGCGTCGCAGCCTAAAATAGCAAAAAAAAATCACTTAAACCCATATTTTTGGGGTTCAAGGTCGTTCAAGGTCATCGATGTTGGTACCCCCGGAAAGCTCAGCAGTGCTTGCTATGATACGCAGCAAGTCTGTGTCTATCGGCAACCATTCTCGTGCTAGTCTATCTTGAATGGTTTCAGAGCAATTCACTCTTAAAATGTGTATTGGAGCCTAAAATCGCTAAAAATTCACTAAAAAACCCATTTTGGGGCTTCAAGGTCGTTCAAGGTCAAAAGCTCGTCAGCAGTGCGTGTTATGATAAGCGGCAAGTCTGTGTCTATCTGCAACCATTCTTGTGCTAGATTAGTCGACAGTAGCAGAAATCGCACGTTTCAAAGGGGGTACCCAAATCTGATGCGCTCGTACGGATGACTCCTTGAACCTAGGGGGTTAAACCTTACAATATTGAAATCTACGTTTAATGCCGAACATATCATATGCAGGTTGTCCTGGTCTATCTTGAACGGTTTTGGCGCAATTCACTCTTAAAATGTCTATTGCAGCCTAAAATCGCTAAAAACCACTAAAAACCCCTACTTTTGGGGTTCAAGGTCATCGATGTTGGTACCCCCGGAAAGCTCGTCGGCAGTGCTTGTTGTGATACGCAGCAAGTCGGTGTCTATCTGCAACCATTCTCGTGCTAGATTAGTCGACAGTAGCAGAAATCGCACTTTTTCAAGGGGGTACCCAAATTAGATGCGCTCGTACGGAGGACTCCTTGAACCTAGGGGGTCAAGCCTTACACCGTTGAAATCTACGTTTAATGCCGAACATTTCCTACGCAGGTTGTCCTGGTCTATCTTGAATGGTTTCGGCGCAATTCACTTTTAAAATGTGTATTGTAGCTATAATCGCTGAAAATCCACTAAAAACCCTATTTTGGGGGTTCAAGGTCGCTCAAGGTCATCGATGGCGGTACCACTGGAAAGCTGGTCGGCAGTGCTTGTTATGACAAGCAGCAAGTCTGTGTCTATCTGCAACCGTCTTCACGCTAGATGAGCCAATAGTGGTAAAATAACGATTTCTAAGGGGGGAAGTACCCCTCTTTGATGCCTCGTTCGAGGGGCATCTTTTCACCCAGTGGCACCAAATTAACTCATAAGAAACTAGAGACTCTAGGCTATCATATGGTAAAGACCCGGAGTCTCAATCTCACTTGGCGTTGAATCCGTACCGGGTCGTGACGGACAGACAGACAGACGGACGGACGGACAGACAGAATTCCCATAGCTAATACGCGCTCTCAGCAGTAACTGCCGGTACAGCTGTGGCGCGTAAAAAAAAATAAAAAAATAGGCTTCCACTTTTTGTAACACTTGTTCATAATGAGCATTGAGCAACAACATGTCAACGGCAGAGGGGCAGCTGCTGCTGCAGAATATTGCAGACCAAAAGTCAATATTCACACTTTACTATCTTCTCCCATCACCCGATATGGCATCACAACACTACAATGTCCGTCCTACTTCATCACACAACACGTACCGGCCACCTCACTGACGCCAACTTCATCACAAGATTGCTCTACAGGGTGAGTCACAATAAAATGACCCAACACGAAAATCACGATATGTGTGTAGTGTAAGAATATTTTTGTACAAAATTTTCCTCATTCATTCAACACAGAATACTGCCTAACCCTGCTTAATCTTGCTACAGTTAGTTCACATTTGGCGAAGTCGTACAGCATCAAATTCAACGTTTGATTTTCGCTAGTCAACATCATAATGTATCGAACATCTCATGCATTTCCAATGCCGAAAAACACTGTTGAATTGCTGCACAAGCTTAACTAGCTAATGAAAAATGATAAACAGATTGCTTTTACCGAGCTAAGTTTCCAACCCTTTTCAGAAAAATTTGTAACAATTATTCAGTGTCCTAAGCTAATTTCGTGGAATGTCTGAATCCTCATTCTGGTTTCGTAGGATATTTTACCGATAACCAAATCTGTAAACCTAACCGCAATTATCACTTAAAATATTGAACAATAATTCTGAACTAATGCTCATGGGACGCGCGACAGCATCAGTTTAATTTCGTACGCACGTTGTCTTGGTCTATCTCGAGTATATTTCAGCGAAAATTCACTCTAAGTGTGCGTCACAGCCTAAAATAGCGAAAAATTCACTTAAATAAATGGATAAGTCAAATGTAATAATATGATATGATATGACATGACAGAAGTATGATTGAATAGATAAGCATACAGCATCAACGAAACAATGGAATTAATTTGAAAACGCTCGAGCAAAATATTTCAATACAATGATAAAATACAGAAAAAATGTAGGTAGCAAATGGACAAAAAACTACAATATTGACTACCAGAAGATTACAACATGGCATTAATTGCAAATCGCACACAATTATTGTAACTAATATCAGACACACCACGATATGTCACAGTAAAAAAAGTTTTACCATTACAAAAAAAGTTCAACTATTGGAGACTCGAGAGAACCTCAAATAAGTGTAGAAAAATACTCAGTAAAACAAATACTGATGGTAGGTGTACCAACCAACACCGTTATAAGACAATATGTAGAAATTTCATTTAACATCTTCATATCATTACACGTGTGAACACGACGCCATGCGATTTCACGTTATAATGCAGCACAAATATTCAAATGGACTCTGAGTGCTTTAACACCATTGCTTGAGCATCAAACACAGGGCATGTAGAAAAAGTCCACACCAGCACGCCTGGAAAATCTCGAAAACAAAAGACATTTTTTGGACCTTGCCTAACAGGAAGAAACTTCGAATAAGAAGGTCAGTTAAACGAAGCATCAACAGCTGTAATAGTTAATAGTAATAATGACGATAATAATAACAATAACAACTAGAAATACGTTCCGTGGAATGAGGTGTCTGTCCCACTGCCACACTATACCTGCTGCGTTTAACGCTCCTTAGTAAACATTTTCTACAGCCACTAGTGGTCTCCAACAGCGACCTCAGCCTTAAAATGTCAACATTTGGGTCACGTGACATCACCGGTCACGTATCAGTCGGACTAGCAATTTAAGGTTTCTGTACGCTTATCTTGCACGGCTATGAAGATATAAAGGCTCGAAATTTTTGGATCACGAACTTGACCTTTTGGGGTCACATGACCATTGGACTCGCAATATATGGTTTCCTATAAGTGATCCATTGAAACCACCCGTCTACCTCGCACGGTTGCAGCGATATTGCATGTCAAACATTTAGCCACACCCAGTTACCACCAGTGATCACCATTTTTGGAGGTAAGGGGGCAAATTATGGGGGAAAGTATTTTGCAGATATGCGCATATAGCAGCCTCTTGGGAGCTATTAACCGTCATTATTGGTGCTCGTGCCTTCTTATTGTGGTATTAGAACCTTTCCATTGAAAATGTATTACGGGGGTAAAAATTGGGCAAAATAAGGAAAGGGGTGATTGGATTATTACCCTAAACAAACTCGATCTGACTTTTCGAGCACCAAATCACTGTGCAAAATTTCATCAAAATCAAATAAAAATTGCGGCTATAGAAGCGTGCACAGACGCAAGTGATTTCATAATCTATCCCATGCTATGCTATAGCAACGGGACAGAAAGGAATGATAAGAAATTGTATAGGGCAGAAGCACAAAAGCTACTACAGAGCAAAGACGGAAGTCACACTTAAAATGTCTACGAAAACTGTCACTTTCTCAAGTAGTCAGGAAAATCAATTGCTCCCGACACCTGAAACGATTAACAACAAAAATAATGCTAATAATAACTGTAATAAAAACAACAACAGAGGGACAATTCACACCGTGCCATATGTACAGCTACAGTAATTAGCAAACGACCACCAACACGTAGCTCAACGACGTACCAAGTTAATAGGCATTTACAGCAGCAGCAGCAGCAGCAGCAGCTGTAGATGACAAACAGAGCCAAAACGCATCACAAAACATTAACAAAGACAACGCAACAGAACTAGATAAAAATGTTCGTTCAACCGTGCAATCTGACAAGACGGACATTCTACTGCAACAAACGACAATACTGTGTTCAATAAGTTGCAATACTCGATGCCAATCACAGCACAGCAAATGACTAAATGTATTCGACAGGTAAACACATGAAAAACAGGCAATCAGTAAGAGTCAACGTAGAATGGCCACAATTTCGCATCAAGCTGCGCTGGCCATTGAAATGTACATCAAATACTTCACTGTCGTTACAAGTAAACACGAAAGGACGTAAATACATATCCATAATAAACTGAAAAAATGTCGGCCCAGTGCCGACATATTGTGCGGCCGTCACCTGTGACCGTTTGAGCTGAAAACTGGCACACCAGTCACTCCAGCTCTGGCGAACGTTCACACCAATTTTAGTTGTTCGGTGCGCCTTTTCGTGTATGAGCCAGGAGCCAGTGTGGGATGGAGGACGGACGGACGGACGGGAAAAACGTGCAGTGCAGCTTAATAGAACTGCCACACAACAACAACAGACTAGGACTCGGAAATAAGTAGCAAGAACAGCAGTCCTGCAAACAACTAGGTATAGATAACACGACTAAACAGATACAATATGGGAAACTGCCACAGTTTCACGCTGAATACGCTACGAATCAAGTACATTGTTTTCAGATGCATCTGGCTTTGAGCACTTGGCTGATGAGGCAAATTGCTTGTAGTTAAAAACTGCAGGCTGATTACAAGATTTTCGAATAACGGCACTTTCAACAGAAATACGTTATACTATGATGACAAACTGAAGATGACTGCAACCAGAAAACAAAACATATCAAAATGCAAAAAAAACTCCAAAACAGTCTTAAATGAAGAAACACATCACTGCCAAATAACACCAAACAGCCAACAGACATGGCAACCATAAGGGATGACATTTTCACACGCAATTTTATCCAGATGACACTCTGATGTTAATAATGACTCACGTGTGGCGATGTTTTCTCATTACAGATAAACTGATATTGAACTAATTATTCAGCACATACGCAGATCAGATTAATTTCGTAGTCTGTATTGTATGTTTGCTATATTTATGTACGTATGTTTGTACATATGTACCATGTGTATGAATAAAATAATAATAACGGCAGAAACTGAACCTAAATAATCTAATCACATCATCACTGTGCCAAAAAAATTGTAGTGCTAACATTTATAACACTAACACGAGACAAATGCAGCCACTTGAAATCTACAATAAATACCAGCGACACTTACAACTGTAAATATGTGCACTTGAACGCAGCAAAGTCAATATCTACATGATAAAAATGTCATTTGTTATAGTGCACTCTATAAATTAGTCTAGCAAATCAAACATCAAAAATTTTGTTGGCAAAAATTGCAATATACGCATGCACATCAACAGATGTGCATAACCAAGCGACGGAAGTGCAGAAACACAAAATGTACAAGTACATCAACACATTTCATCTGTCAACAACTGACGGAACAAACAATAGCTAGAATGCATCCATAGAGCCAGCTGACCATGCAAACTCATGTCATTGACACAATGGCATTTCTCACAGTGGTTTTCCCCAGCAAATTTCTCGTAACTGTTAACCTTGCTGCATAGGTACCTGGAAAGAAAAAGATGTAAACAAATGTCGAAATCTGTTCCCCAAAAAGGTCACTCTCAACATCTAATGGAGTGTTTTTCATTTCATGGTCCACAATTCTGTGACAACGGTATAACAGGCTTAGAAACACTCAATAAAATTGGCACATCTTTAAACTAATATATTTCCCAAACACACGATGAGATTCCGACAATACTACACAACATGACAGTATACTGTCGTCAATATACGCTAATCATACTGCTGCAAAAGTACTGGGAAGCTCACGGAAAAACTATACATTGCTCCATAGCATACTGGAAGTACTAATATCCGTAATAACATCAGCTGATACCCAATAAACAGAAGAGAAAAACCGACTCAACTTGAGAATATGCAGAATGGCTCTCATCTGACAAAGTAAAGGGTGGTGTAATCTAGTAGTAGTCCCGCAATCAAAACAATAAACCTTTAACCTTTAAAACAATGAACTTACTTACTGACAAAGGAATGTGTTACTCGTAGATGTATTTATTAACTGTACCTTGTGGCAAATGATAAAAAGACACGAACAACACAATGCATAATGTCGCAATCCACAGAAACGAGCTCCTCCATGCACAGCTGTGGAGCACACGGAGGAATTCTGGTAGAAAATTGCGGATTTTTGTACCCGACGTTAAACACTGAAAACATCCTACACAATGTTTTATGGCAGAAAACTAAAAGCTAAACTAACTGGTCACCTGGGTGGTAAAAACTGATGATACATCAAAATCCAGTGATGACACAGTGCAATAGCATGACCAATGAAAAGACGAATGGACACAGCAGACAAACCTTTATCACACACCAAGCACTGCACATCAATGCATTGTAAAATCTGCACACAAACTTTAGAATGACAAAACGTTTATAAATCGTCTGCCGGTAAAGACATGGCAATGATTGAATAAAAGTTATGAAACCGACAAGCATCAGAGCTCTTGACGACACTGGACACACCAGTGCAGTATGCACATCATCAGACGACAGAGGTTATTAAGCACAGACAGAATCAACATCAACTCCAGCTTTATACAGCACGGAATCATCAAATCACGATTGTCTGCGGGAATGCCATTGCAGAAACTGTCAGGCTGCACACAGAACAATGAAAGTGGTTTTCCAGGACTTTCCAGGACTATTCATGTCCATTTCAGATGTCTTCCCCGGACTGTTTAATCCTGTGAATATCGAACAAGTTCGATTTCCTTATACATTTACTAAATCAATTGCCCGGTGTAACCAGATAAGACAACTTATTGTACTTCGGTTATAAACCAGTTTCTTGCACACAAAGCCTTCAGTCAGACGAGATCGGCAGGTTGTACCAGGAACGTCCGGGCAAGACGTTCGTTGTACAACCTGCCCAAGTCATCAGAGTGAATACACAGTTAACCTAGCAGAAGTGCATCTGACAGTAGATCATGATAATGTACGTAAAGACCAAAAACATGTACATGGTCTAAAAAGTGGCAACCATTTGATATATTTTCCATGACTTTCCAGCACGTAGGCCTGATTTCGTGACCTTCCAGGGCTGGAAAATTTGAATTTCAAATTCCATGACCTTTCAGGATCTGTGTGCACCGTGAAATTCATCACTGCAGCAGTGAGAACGAACACAATTAAGCTGTAAAGTAATGTAATGTAATATGACAACACGGCAGCCAGCAAATGCCACAAGGACAGCATCACACGTATCACAGCACTCGATACTATCTGATACTCCTACTGGTCTTAGTCAGCACTGGTCTCATCCCCATCAGAACTCCATAGCAAAACGCCGGCGTTCAGTATTTTCTCACATTGCCCGTCTGTCAGAGGCCAACCAAGCCGTATGCTGCCACGTCGATGCATCACTCGGTCGACCACCTCATCACTCATGGAGACGTAGACCAGGCCGGCCATGCAACAACTGGCTGGAGCACATCCATCAGGACTCCGGCTTCTCTCCAGCTGATCTATGGCATTGGGCTATCAAGTGTGGACATGGAGCGATGCTACGGCCTATGCTGGCTACATGATGATGATGATGATATTCTTCAGCAGTTCACTAGTAAATGATAACCAGCTATACTCAAATTGCTATAAAAATTGCAACAACACACATTTTTGCTATTTCTGTACCAAAAGTGAAGACAGCATAAAAAATGGAAAAATGGTTGTAAAACAGCAAAGGCATTGCTAACGTTCGCAAAAATTCACGAGATGGCTTCCTCAATGTCTTATTAGTGTAACTAGGACACTTCTACATAGTTTAGTGCAGCAAATCAGTAAAGCACGGCACAGTGGCAAACTCAACTAATATAACGTGGTCATAGAATATGCATCAAAACAATTAAGGCAAAGAAAAGACCGGCACAAACACTCACAGACATATAAATATCAACTGTGACAACTGTGAGACTATCATTCGAATCATCACTAAATTTGGCCGCACAAAAACAAACTCAACAGTATACGAACAGCATCAGTAATCATTGGCAACATGGCATAGCTGCATTATTTCAAAATTGCTCTCAAGTCTGAGCTGTAAACAAATGTAAACCAACCACTGTGAAATTCAGCACACACAAACCGCATCACAAACAAGTATTCTGGGCCAATGCTAACACAATTGGTTCAGGGTCCGACTGTATTAGATGGTGTAACCTCCACCGACACTGTGTTATTAAAAAAGTATGTCCGCTACCAAAGTTTATTACTGTAACTACTAATTGTACTCAGGAGGTTCGTTTACACAGACACACATGAAACACTACAATCGACTGACTTATTAAATGCTGAGCAGAGTAAGGCAGGAAGAGGCAATGATGACCACGATGTGATACAGTTAGACACTGAGTAGATCCATGATTGTCACTGATGAAGTTTTGGCGCTAGCGACGAAGGGGGCGCTGAAAATGCTGGACGTGAAATTGCAGGCAGTAAAACAAACGGACGAAATTTCAGGGCATGAAATTGCAGGACATGTAAAATGCAGGACATGAAAATGCAGGACATGAAAAGAAGTGTTCGTGCCATGCTATCTTCACCGGATCGGGCGCCGGGACTCTGCCACCTGTCCATACTGCAACGGCGCTGACGAGACGGCAGAGCACCTGGTCCTCCATTGTTCAGCTCATGAGCAGGCCAGAAGGGACATCTGGCCGGGAGGACAGTTCAACACGGACCCA
>Ga0056124_1001014_pt1 | contig 9976 bp, 5 predicted proteins | sample WorMetHEROISLAND_2_FD_70069 | JGI IMG/M metagenome (GOLD analysis project Ga0056124, IMG submission 70069) | Marine gutless worms symbiont microbial communities from Max Planck institute for Marine Microbiology, Germany - Olavius sp. 4 HERON ISLAND | ecosystem: Host-associated > Annelida >... | reverse complement strand
GTACATTCTGTCTGTCTGTATGGCTGTGTTTGTACATGGTGCAGTGGTGTTGTTTGTGTTGTGTGAATGATTCAGGCACTGGTGAGTCTGGCAAAAGCACATTCATAAAGCAGATGCGGATCATCCATGGCAGTGGCTACTCGGACGACGACAAACGTGGCTTCATCAAGCTCGTCTACCAGAACATCTTCATGGCAATGACCAGCATGATACGCGCCATGGAGACGCTCAATTTACCATACAAAAATCCCGAGAATGAGGTGAACATCTTGGTACACCTTTTGCGTGGAAAGTCCGATAGTGTCAGTTAATTTGACAAGTGAGAAGTTGAAGAAAAATCTCATTGTGCAAATTAGCTTTGCATTTTGTTTAATAGCATAGTAATGTCGTACCAGTAATGGTTTAGCTTTAGGTCGACAGGATCACTGTCAGTTACAAGTGGCACTATGTGAAATTGTTTTTAGATTAGATTTAGATAAGTCCAACACTGATCCTGCTCTGTAGGCAGTGAGCCTGCAGGTGACATAGTCATAAACGTGTGATTGATTGGATAGTGTTCTTTGTGGAGTGTTGCACTGATTGCATAGCAGTATATATTTATTCTAAAAGTTTGATTACTGAACACACTTTGTTATTAGAAGTATAGGTGATGAGGTAACGCCAAATGATGGCAAACTTTGCAGAAGTATGGCATGGTCCAATGGTCCGTGGAAGTCAATTCGATGTTGGTGGCTATTGATGACCCCTGTCTTTATTTCCCCCCTGTTTTTAACCCCTTAATGCATTGTCAGTGGGATAGTACTTTTTCGTTTGCTGGATGACAGCTTTAGAATGCCAGTGGCTTTCATGGTGAGCCTGAATTTGCAGTAGTGTCACAATTTAGTACTACGAGGAAAAACAGACCTCTTGGTTGAGGTTTGTGCTCTAGGCAAGCTGTTATTGTTGGTTGTGGAGTTATTTCGAGCTAAAAATGAGTAGCTACTGGATCAATGTTATGATGTACATAATCATGCAGTTGCTGAGTCATCCGACCAAAAGCCGAAACCCAAAATTTCTACATCATAACATCTTGTTGTGGTGTCTGTGTGGAATTTGGTATATCACGATTCCCATAATGCATCAGTAATAACGTTCTTCCAGTTCCAGTTTGTGCTAAATGTACCATGAATTTAGATATTCATTCATGTGGTATAGAATAAATATTTGTTCATTTTGCAGGAACTGGAACCAATCAATCAGTCAATCAATCCGGGATTTTTAAAGTGGCCTAAGTAATACAAACTACTGTTAGGTCCACTAGAGAAAGATTAGGTGAAGTCCAGTCCAGTGAATAACATGGAAGACACGTTATTACTGATGCATTTGTTTAGCAGGAACCTGAACTGGGACACACATTATTAGGCCTACTGATGCATTATGGGAATTGTGATACGGAGAGTGTGAACATGTGGCGATCGATGTAGCAGTAGTAATCTGTCTGTGTGTGTGTGTCCAACAGGAGAACAGCAAGCTGGTGAAGCAAATAGACTATGAAACTGTGACAACGTTTGAGCAGCAGTACGTCAATGCAATCCGCGCGCTGTGGGCCGACCCCGGCATCCAGGAGTGCTACGACCGACGCCGCGAGTACCAGCTTACAGACTCGGCCAAGTAGTAAGCAGAAGAAATGACATTGCGGTTTTGCATCCAGCATTTTTTACCTTGTGACATGATGGCTGGGGTGTAGCAGATTGTAAGTTCAACTCTGTCACCTCGCTGGCAGCCACTGACTCAAGTTGTGCAGGCACATGTGTTGCTGTTACCGAGCAGTATAGTTTCATACTCGTATAAAAACCGGGAAGGTAACGGCAGATCATGGAAGAAATGTGGTCTGTCATGAATGATACTGGGCACCAGCTGCTCCCCGTAGGTTTGGGCCACATCGAGGTCCCATCACCCATCCTGACAAAACAGCAGAACTTTACGTCACTCTGGGTCATGGGTACTTATTTTAACAAATTTAATGATATCCGATATCAAGTTTCTTAAAGATGCATACTTCCTTTGCAGAGTTAGTGATCAACACTTTCTGTGTTTTCATTGCATTAACTGTAAACTAGGGTTAGAACAATACTGAGCAAGCTATGCCAATACCGAATATTATTGGATCTTCCTGACCCCAGTACCGAATACCAATACCATTAAACAGTTAAGTAGAAGCACTGTATTCATTTTCAATAAATACACACATGTATGCAGCATTAGCCTACCCATACTATGGCTACTAAAATGACCGTGTACATTGGTGTCAGGATGTCTGAGCAGTATCGGTATTTGGTACGACAGCCTATAAATTTATCGTGCAGTACCCAGTACTGGTGTATATTGCACAATACCAGTATAGTTCTAACCCTACTGTAAACGAAACTACTCACGCATCACACTGTGACTGTTGTGTACTGTGATGTGTGTAGCTACCTTGACAACATCGAGCAGATTGCGAAGCCCGACTACCTGCCAACGTTGCAGGACATACTCCGGGTCCGAGTCCCGACGACCGGCATCATCGAGTATCCATTCGACCTGGATAGCATCATCTTTCGGTCTGCCCTTTGCTTGCTTGCTTGCTCTAGTCAACTGGAAACATCTGTCAACCCAGTGCCGACATATTCCGTCGCTGCTCGTCCGTGAAGAGCTGCTCAGGCCTAACCACGATCCTGGCGCCCGATTCACAGAAGATCTTAGGATAATCTTAGGACAGTTTTCACAGTTAAGATATTAAGACAGTGATCGGATTCACCGAACGCTTACGACATATCGTAAGAGCGACAGATCTTGTGATCATTTAAGACAAGTTCTGTGAATTGACTTAAGACATGTCGTATAATTAATCATCTTAGGATATGTTAACTTTCGTGTTGGGATGATCCTAAGACATATCATGAGAGCTCTTATGACATTGTCTGTGAATCAGTCCCTGATCTTTGACTCTTTGAACCAAAAAATGGCACCGTGGTTAATCCTCCCCTCGGGAACATTCATGCCTCCATTGGTTTTTTGTGCCTTTTCATGTTAGGAGCTTATATGGGATGTACTGACATATGGGCATTGGGCATGACGTGTGCTGTTTCAGTCTGTTAACTGTTACGCTTGTGCAAAAATAGTCTAATTAATTATCAGTCTGTGCTTCTTCTGTACTCTGCCGTGCCGTGTGTGCAAACATGGTAGATTTTCTACTGCATAAACATTTGTACTGTTTAGTCACTAACTAACTAATGAGTAATGAGGGGCGGAGAAAGATGGTATGCCATATGATTTATTCTAGCTGAGGGTCACTACATATTTAAGTTTACAAATTGTTTTATTTTCACTGTCTATATTCTCCCTAGCTACAGTGGGAGCCGGCAAATGACTGATGATTCTTAAACTAGGGCACAATGTCTAAACATTGTCAGGCCGGATTTCTGACAGTTGTCCCAGTTTTTATGTCACGTGACTTTGAACTTGGAGGAAAATTATGCTGTGAGGAGTTGGTTTCTGTCAGTCCGGCACGTGGCTAATTCTTCTGTGTGTTGGTGGGTGTTGTAGAATGGTAGATGTCGGAGGGCAGAGGTCGGAGCGGCGTAAATGGATCCACTGCTTTGAGAATGTGACGTCCATTATGTTCCTGGTCGCTCTCAGCGAGTATGACCAGGTGCTGGTAGAGTCCGACAATGAGGTATGTCAGCTCAATGACAATCACCAGCATTCCCACGCCTCCCGGAAAGTCCTGGATTTGTTTTTCTTGAAAATTCCAGGACATTGAAAGTCCTGGAAAATCACTTTGGTCCTGGAAAGTCCTGGAAATTAAAGCTTAAGGTCCTGGAAAAATATCCTTGAGTCATGCATTTTTCTAAACTGCTTCTACAATCAATCACTGCATGTATATAGAGACCATATGCAAATAAGTTTCTCTGAATTCTGAACAGCCTAACATCCACATATTGCTTCATGCTGAATTTTCAGCAATGGACTACACTTTGAATATTGTAAGTAAATGCCGTTTTTCTTTATTTTTAAACATTCGCTGGCTCTGAAAAGGTCCTGTAAAATTTTTCATGGTGGTCCTGGAAAAGTCCTATATTTTTTGTCAGTAAAGGAGTGGGAGCCCTGAATCACGAATTAGTGGAATTCACTGAAGCTATTCAGTTTGGCATTTGCCATCCATTTTAGCGTCTGCTGTGATTTGTCGGGATTTTTCACACATGCCTCACTTTTTGTGTCGAAATCCGCGAATTTCTGATGCTAAACAAAGTAACAATTGGAACATTAAGTGGCCGCCTTTACTTACTAGCTGAAGCCTGGTCATTGAGTCTGTACTTAACTCGATTGCATGACAAAATGTTGAGACTGACGTTCGTTGCTGAGGTGGCATAGTGGCAGTGTACGTAGTCACAAACTCTGTTAGCCTGCTATTAAGAAGTTTCAGAATGATGACCACTCATCATGCAGTGATAAGGCTGAATGAGTGATTAATGACTGAGGAGTGAGGAGTGAAAAAGTGCGTCCATTGAGATGTGTTATAAGCTACACGGTACGACCGCTAATTGGTGCTGTGCATAACGTGGATCTTAAAGGTATTTTGATGATGATAATAATAATAAAGTCAATTTATGCACGGCACCTAAAAGCAAAAAGTCACTAGGCGCCGCAGCCTAATTGAACGAATGTGTTTTTAGTAGCTTTTTGAACCGTTCGTATCTTCGACCGCTCACAGCACGGCAGGCAAACAGTTCCAGGCTCTTGGGCCGGCGACTGCGAACGATCTATCACCGAGCCTTGATAATAGCTATTACATCACCAGGCCTGGGCTGTAAATAATGGAAAATATCTAATTGGTCAGCAGTCATGACAGTCAGTGCTTTTGTCATTTAATCAAATATATAGTAAGTAGTATGTGAAGATGTTAATGGTTTTATTGTTTGCAAACGGCTGCTGCTGTTGTTGTCAGAACCGGATGGAGGAGTCGAAGGCGTTATTCCGCACAATCATAACGTATCCGTGGTTCCAGAACTCTTCAGTGATACTTTTCCTCAACAAGAAAGACTTGCTCGAGGAGAAGATCTCCTACTCACATCTCGTAGACTATTTTCCCGAGTTCGACGGTATGCCGCTGCGTAAAATACATCTGCATATACTACTGGATATTGCGGATAATCTGCTTTTGTTTTATTGCTTTATTTTTTTATTTTGATTTATTTTTTTAATCTTTTTTAGCTGTTGTATTGTTACGTGGTCTTGCAGTGCTTTTGCACTTATACCACGTTAATCTCATCGCTTTGATGATGATGATGATGAAAATGTCGTCGTTGCCACGGAACAATGTGATGAGTTCGTAATTCAATCAATTCGCTGATAAAGAAATTGAATTGTGGATGTTAGCTGTTGTCACATTGGTTTGGTATGTTTAAGATCCACTAACATCAGTTCACTTTAGTGCAAGCAGTTGTTATTGTCTGTCCATTCATCTACATCTGTTATTTTGGTCTCATGTGATAACGAAAAGGTGTAGAATTTTCAGAATTAGTGTGAATGTTCTGGAGGGCAGGAATAACCAGTGTGACCAGGACTTTTCTAAAGGTCAAGGTCACAGGATCAGGTCAAAAACTGAGAGAATGATCCATAGCCATGTTCACTAAATTCTCAGCAGGCTGCATACTAAGCCGAAACCATTGTTAGGCCCAGTTTATTGTCGGTGCCTAAGACCCTGTGGCAACTGGATGGACTGCGTTCGTGTTCGACTTGTCAGTTATCTAGTCTTGAATTTCATGTTTGCTGAAAACAAGTCCGTAGCACATGGTGACCTGTTGGGCACAGAACCTGGAAATCTGGACGAGTACAAGATAATGTTCAACTGAACACGGAGTCTGTCCAATGCATCTCTGTCTATAGCTTACAGTAAGGTCTGTATAACTGAAATGTTGTCTAAATGCCGGCTGTTGTTGTCTCTGCTGTGTCAGGTCCACAGAAGGACGCGATGGCAGCTCGCGAGTTCATTCTCAAGATGTTCGTAGAGTTGAATCCTGATCCGGACAAGATCATTTATTCCCATTTTACATGTGCCACAGGTAAGTGCTGCTGATGATGCTGATTAGCACAGTGGTGGGATTCATCTGACATACCTGTTGAAGGCTTAAGCATCTGTTTCTGAACCTGACCTTGTCATAAGACCGATGTAGTTACTTTGCTTGCTGTAATGCATTACGTAGACAGCTAGCATGCGATAGACAAGGCGACCACTTTGTGGAAATACTGGAAGGTCGGAGGATTTGACGCGGTGACGTCATGGCACTGTCGTGGACAATTCTGGCACTTAACCAACCAGAAGTTGGTAAAATGTTGGGGCGTGAAAAGCGTTTGTTGTTGGCTTTACATTTGGGCCATAATATTTCAGATTGTACATTTGTGATGCATCGCATTGCCCTGTCGAAGTTGGATAGTACTACGTCTTTTCTGTACTCTGTGCATATTGTCAGTAACAGTGACACAGGTGATAGGTTATTAAAAGTGTCTGGCTAATGTCAGTGTGTTTTACACAGGGTTCCTACACGTCGGGGAAAACTGGAAAAAGTCCGGGAATTTGAGTGGTTAGGAAAGGTCAGGGGGGATATTTTTTTTGGAAAAGTCGGGGAAAATGGTGCTGCCCAATGTCAGATTTTCAGGCTAAAATGCATCAAGTTTGATTTCCGCTGGGCTCTGTCCCAGACCCTGCTGGGTGAGCTTACAGCGCTCCCCCAGACCTCCTAGCTGCATTTAATATTGCTCCATAAATGACATGTTTCATAGTTATTATAAACCCTGGGATATAGTGTACCATTTTTAATGTTTGTGCGATAGGGTTATTGTCTGGATAAGGTCAGGGAAGTTGTCATTCCATGACTTGAAAACTCGGGGGATTTTAACTGCAGAAGACCTGTAGGAACCCTGTTTATACATTGCTGCTGGAGAGTGGTTACTTGTGTGTCGCTGTTCGCTAGGTTGTGTGCTGTGTGACACTGAAAACATATGTTTACGTTATCGCTTAGCGTTGATGGATCAGGTCTAAGGTATTTACAACCAATAATCGTCTCCGAAATGACCTAAACTGTGTCGAGTGGGACGTTAAACCTTGCTCAACCAACCATGTACCAACAAGACTACCAAGCTGTTGTTCATGCTCCAGCCTAATCTAACAAACACGACGCCTGATGCGTTAGTTAATAGTCAGCCGTCAGAAACACTACTTACAGGGTTCCCACGCCTCCTGGAAAGTCCTGGATTTTTTTCTTGAAAATTCCAGGACCTAGAAAGTCCTGGAAAGTCCTGTACATTAAATCGTAAGTTGCTGGAAAGTCCTGGAAAAATATTCTTGAAAGTCGTGCATTTTTCTAGTGGTTCAGATGGAACACAAGCAGCAATAGTATGGCACCCAGTTAGCACCTAACGTCAACATTTTGCTTCATTCTTAATTTTCTGCAATGGACTACGCTCTGAATATTGTAAGTAAATGCCGTTTTTTCTTTATATTTAAACATTCGTAGGCTCCGAAAAGGTCGTTAAAAATTTTTCATGGGGTCCTGGAAAGTCCTGGATTTTTTTGTGTCAGTAGAAGAGTGGGAAGCCGATACTGAACTTGTTGGTTGTGTGTTTGTTGCAGACACGGAAAACATCCGGTTTGTATTTGCGGCGGTCAAAGACACAATCCTGCAGTTGAACCTGAAGGAATACAACCTTGTGTGACAGACAGACGGATGCCCAGTGACGTGTGTTCGTCGTCTCGCGACGCCGCGAAGCCTACGAGCCTTTAATTTGTTGTCAACGAGTGCCCGCGATGCGTCGACCGACCGTCGTCTTTGTAGCAGACACGTCGTCGTGACTCAACGCCGGGTCGGCCCCAGTCGACTGCTTCTGTGTTCATTTATGCACCGACGATGGTGGACGGCTTTTTGTGGTGTCGATCGACGCCGACGCGTATAAAGCAAACTGTCGTTTTGTTCCCCGGGGGACGACTTACGCACCGGCTGATCGACCGACGACCCAGTGTATACGTACGCGGTGGCGACGATGAACTGACGATTTCTGCGTGTGATTATTTTGTTGTCACCGCCAGAGTGTCGCTGTCGGCGGCGTCGCACGGTTTTGTTGTTGTCGGTCGATGTTGTTGAGAGTTTCCGGCGCGCAGCGACGGAGCGTGTTGGTCGAAGGTCGTCGTGTGTGGCTGTTTGTACGATGTATTGTGTTTGTTGTGAATCAACTGCCCGATTCACGGGCATTGTCATAAGATTTATCTTATGATATTTCGCGGAACTTGTCTTAAACGATCGCAAGATCTGTCATTCTTAAGATATGTCGTAAATGTCGCTCCCCCACACCCTCTAGCTGCACTTAATATTGCTCCATAAATGACATGTTTCATAGTTATTATAAACCTTAAGATATAGTGTATCGTTTCTACCATTTGTGCCATAGGGTTATTGTTTCGATTAGGTCCGGGAAATTGTCATTCCGTGACCACAAAAGTTAGGGAATTTAACTATAGAAGACCTTTAGGAACCCTGTTTGAAGTACCAGGTTGTAAGTCAAGTGTCCATTAACTAACGTAAATGTTCTGTGAATCAGATCATTGTCTTAAGATGACCGTAAGTGTGAAAACTTGTCTTAAGATTAGTCCAAGATCTTCTGTGAATCGGGCCTCAGTTTGGCCCATTGTCGTCCAATCGTGCTTGATGGTTGAGCGTCAGTTAACGTCCTGTTGTTGTCCTGTGCTGCAAGGCGCTGCGTCGTCTGCTGTCCAATTCGGTTTATCACCGTTCCCGAAATGCATCATAATAATGTGTCTGAGTAAACACGAATACTTATTCTATGCTATGTAAATTTGCGTATGTTTGAGACTGTTTGGCAATATTAATGTTAAGTTTTTCGTGTTACAACATTGTTTGGCCATTTGTGAGTTGCACTTACGTTGTAGTAATTACTTTAAAACCAAACGAAACTCATCATGTAGCATAGAGTAAGTATTCGTGTTTACTCAGACGCATTATTATGATGCATCTCGGGAATGGTATTTTTGGCTCCTAACATTTGTGTTGCAACTCCCCTGCTCTGCTATCAAAAAGGCTTTGTCTAAAGATCCAGAATGATGGGGGGGGGGGTATTTTCCTGAGCCGAATTCCAGTTTTGGCACAACTTGAACCCATTCGGCAAACAATTTTGGTGTATATTCAAGGCTACGAGCAGTGCAATTTGTGTTAAAGGGAACGAAAACTTGCAAATGTGGATTTATTAACGAATATGGAAATTCAACTGAATTATGAAACTGAAATGGAAAAAAAACGTTCTGAAATGGAGAATGAAGCTGACACTAAAATGAAATGGTTAGAATAATAAGTTGAAGTTGGAACTTCCAACACACTAGCATGTCTGATCTTGATTTCCTGCTGTCTTTAACATCAGGGTGTGGACGTTTGCCACTTTTATATCCACTTTAAGCATATTGTTTTGTTAAGCACTTAGTTGTCATGGCAACAGCAGGTTTGCCGGGGGCGGTGAAAGTTTGAACCAAGAATAGTCTGGACTGAAAATGTTAAAATCAGTTTAGCCGCGAAGTTCTACGGGAATACACAGGGTTCCCCCTGGTCCTTATAAGTACTTAAAAGTGCTTAAATTTCACACAATCAAATATAAGGCCCTTAAAATCCTAAAAAAACGATAATGGTGCTTAAAAGTCCTTAAAAAGTGCTTCATTTTTACCACAGAATGTTTGAATATTTTGAAGTCGGGCCAGGCCAGCTTTTACTCGGGACAATAATAGGTCAGTATCTGCTGGTTACTAGTACAATTGTGTGGCATTTGGAGGATATGCTGACATTAGCTGTATGCATGTACTGTAATGAGTGCTGTATAATAGGAATTATATGGTAATATTCACACATCTGGGTTGACAGTCGCAGTGACACAGTGTACAGGCTGGTCTCCTAAA
>Ga0056124_1001012_pt1 | contig 9979 bp, 5 predicted proteins | sample WorMetHEROISLAND_2_FD_70069 | JGI IMG/M metagenome (GOLD analysis project Ga0056124, IMG submission 70069) | Marine gutless worms symbiont microbial communities from Max Planck institute for Marine Microbiology, Germany - Olavius sp. 4 HERON ISLAND | ecosystem: Host-associated > Annelida >... | reverse complement strand
ATAATAAATAGTAAATAGTAAAAAAATGTAATTTTGGCCAAAAAAAATTTTAGGGGGGGATTCAAACTCTTTTTTTTTGGGGGGGATTGCGCCGAAATCACTGGAGATAGACCAAATCAACTTGCGTATGAAATTTTCAGCATTAAAGGTAGCTTTTAACAGTCTCAAATTCGACCCCCTAGATTCAAGGAGTCCTCCGCACGGGGGCGTCAGATTTGGGTACCCCTTCAAAACGCGTTAATATTATTGCACGTTGTACACTGATTTGCAAGGTTGCAGCACCGATGCTTTCGCACGTCTCATGAGCATTAATTAGCTCAAATTTCTTGTTGTATCACCGTGTGCTATATTATAGTCAATGATGACGGTGATGATGATGCATAACGTATGTAAGCCAGTCGTCGACTTACAAAGTGACTGAAATAAAATTATGCGACTAATAATAAATATAGCAATAGTTTTAAGTTTTAACAGACTTACGTTTGCTCCTAGGGCTTGCAGTTGAGAACAGAAACACCACAGCGAAAAGCAGAAAAATTTCCAACTTCGACATTTTTTTGCTGTTAACCGACGTCACGTGTGTTACCAGTTTTACACTTTCTGTAACACCTCCCAACGGCACTGTTCTGTTTTGGCTATCATGCTTACATCGGTTAGGTCCAATTTCCATTAGGCAAACTACACTGGGTCCCAAAACAGATCCCCCACATTATCGATTGTAACTCGAAGCAGGATTAACAGTTTTTAATACGTTTTGGTACAAATATTCCAGACACAACTGGCCATCAAACGACCGTTCAAGTTCTCACCCCACCCAATGTGTACTTCTGCACTACCTGGAGAAAATGGAACACACAAAATAAGCAGTAAAAAACGTCAAAAACATCCCCAACATTATCGGTTGTAACTCGAAGAAGGATGACAGATTTTAATATTTTTTGGCACAAATATTCCTGACACAACTGGCCACCAAATGACCGTTCAAGTTCCCACCTCACCCAACGTCGGTCTCTGCATTACCTGGAAAAAATCAAAACAAGCGAAACGTGCGTTGAAATTAACGAAAAAAACGTCAATAAATTTTATCTCTCCGGATCTGTGGCCCCGAATAGCCCTGACCTCTGTCCGTTCGCTTACAATGTTTGCGGTGTCATGCAGCAGCGAGTCTATCGGACGCTGTTTAGGAATGTCGATGAACACAGGAAGCGACTGGTTAAAGTCTGGAGCAGCCTTATCAAATATTTCGAATATTTTCTGTAAGCAGTTGGACAACTGGATAAACTGCCAGCCAAAGTGACAGAAATCTGGACAAATTGTGCTTTGTGTGTGTTATTTTAATTAAATAATCATACTACCTGAAGTAAAATACATGGAATATTTTTGTTCTGATTCCCCAGGTAGTGCAGGAACAGACGCTGGGTGAGGTGGGAACTTAAACAGTCAATTGGTGGACAATTGTGTCAGAATGTTCTTACCAAAACTATTAAAATCTGGTCATCCTTCTTCAAGTTGCATGCAATTGATAATGTCGGGGATTTTGTGGACACGGTGTTGTTGGAAACTGGCTGTTAGCCCCAATAATCATCGACATTACCGATCGACGACTACTGCGACAGAACTCCCACGCTAAAACGCAACAAGCTATCATTATATATCATATTAAAAACATATAACTCAGGATAAGCCAGTCCCCGCAGTATATCTACCAAATAATAGTCTTTGTAAGGCCAATGCTTCAGTATTGTTCGTCCGTTTGGAATCCTCACTGTCGTTGTTATATCGAAAAAATCGAATCTGTTCAACGTAGATTTTCAAATTGCATTGGCTCTAAGTTTATGTCATATGCCGAACGTTTAAATAGATTGCATGCAAATTCTTTGGAATTACGTTGTCTTGATCTGGTGACAATCTACTGTTTAATTCATGGCTTAAATGCCATCGATTTTTTCGGACTTTCACAATGTAATTCGACGTTCACGTGAACATTAATTTAAACTTAAAAACCGTTCAGCCGTGTTAACTGTCGTGCTTTTAGCTTTGCCAATCGTTGTATTGATGTTTGGAACAATTTAGATAATGGCATTGTTATACTGCGCCATCGGTGCATCCTTTTAAAGCTGATCTTTAGGGTGTTCATTTTAAAAAGTTCGTTTGTGTTTCATGATGTGCCGGGATACTGTAAGTTGTCAGTTTGTTCTGACCATCCATTCCTTTACCAGTAATAGTTCTTTTGCTACTGTTAATAAATGCATTGACCTGACTTGATTAATATGTTGTTGAATATTGATGCCATGCTGTATAATATAAAACGTGCCTAATTGCAGCGAATGACGACGCCTGTTAGAGAATCAATTGGTCGCAATTATGCTGGTACCCAAATGCGCCGCGCCGCAATTCTGTTAAATTACTAGCACCAAGCAAATTTTCATTCATTTATTCCTTAGCAGACAGTCTGGCACCAACCTAGTATTCATAACTGAACTCGCCTTGGACTGCATAACAAGTATTCAAATTCCAAGAATCGAATTAAAACGAAACCTAGCTGAGAATAAGGTTCAAATCATCTGCAGGCAATGTATCGCTGCGGCTTCAACGCTGTCTTACAATGCAAATTCTGACTAGAGGTTCCGCCTCCTGATCTCTTCCAGGAAGAATCAAGACGCCTGTATAATATAGGCCTGAAGGTGCCACATGAGACACTCTGTCAAATGACATCATATTCCGTCCACCGTACGGCTTTAGCGCAATGCACGAGTGTGACGGACAGACGGACGGACGGACAACGCTACAGAAACAAGAGTCGCAATCGGCGGAAAGCCTCGAATTTCGACTGCAATTTGCACGCGCCCCGCAGGCCTATGCGGCAACTTGTTATTCACGACAACCGAGTTGCTGTTCACGATAATGGTACTCAGCTCACAGTCGGCGTATAACTACAACACATAGGCCTAATAAGACTATTGTAATATATACCGTAGCCCATATCGCCTGTCAAGTGACTAAACTGGACTGATATTATAGTGCAGGTAAATGTGCGGCTATACTATGCAGCATAGAGAAGAACGGCTACGAACATCTCACGAAAGAAAGACGCAGACAGTGTTCGGTAAGAAAAATGCGTTAGAAAGATTCCCTCCTCCCTCGCCTCTCATTACCCCCTTCCCTCATTCTCGAAGATGTCAGAATATCTGCTGCATAGCAACGAATGCACGCAAACGTACCCACGGTTGATTAACGTGTCCTTTCTAAACAACCCCCACGCAAATTCCGCATGAAAGCATGAAAAGTATACGGACACAAACTACAGTCTATGGCGAACATGTGTCGTACGGATAACTTTAGCCTAATTTATAAAGGTTCTAAGTTATCGGCGACTGAAGGAATTGAAAAATCGCAGTTTGCGATCACCCACGGTCGGCTGATGCCTCCTCTCGTGAGAACCCGCGCAAATATCTCCACAATGCTTATACCTCTAGAAACTATAGAGTCCGTGGCAAACATTTTTGTCGGTGACAGTATGGGAGTATCTTCATTCGTTTTAACATATTTGTGTCCGATAAAGGGAGGCAAAAAATCTAGTGAAACACACGCAGAAAGCAGATTTTAACCTAAGATGGCATCTCAAGGTCATTCAAGGTCACACCTTTTAAGGTCATTGAAAAGTCCACAAGGCACTTCATGGCGCTACCTAATATTGGCTTTAACTCTAAAGGTTCCGAAAAAGTACTAAAAGTGCTGTTTTTGACCACCCCACATTCGTTTCACGCTCCTCTCCAGGGAACCCCGCGAATTAATCAATCAATCGATCAGTAATCAACCACTTACAAAAGTAACCAGTGGTTTACAATATAAAACCTCAGCTAAAACCTAAGATAAAATCTAAAATAATGTGCGAATTTATAAAAACGTTAAAATAGTGGTGTTAAGAGGAAAGCTCGTTGATACAGTAATTTAAAGTTCTGTTTACATTGCCTGAAAGTAGCCGCTGATAATGTTTTTTCTTTCAAAGTTCTGTGGTGAGCTCCGAAAGACGCATAGTTAGTACAGTAAAGTGCGGTACGGCTGTTCAAGGTCATCCAAGGACGATGACTTTTGACCAATTGATCAATAGCAACCTTGTCCTTATCTCACACCGTTTTGGAGATACGGGGACTTATTGGTTGAAAATCACCAATTTTCCCTACCCCTCACTCATTTAGCATCCTCAATTTGGGTGACCCCTTTCGAGTTTCTGGAAACGGTACCCTTAAAATCCTGAAACGAAGTCTTTCAAGAAGTTGACAATGAAGATTTCGTGATCATAGCTAGCATCGTTTTGATAGGACAGGAGGGTGTGACGGACAGACAGACAGACAGACACCTCTGCCACAGCTAAGACAGGGCATCTGCATAGCCAGCTATGCTTGCGATCTGCAAAAATCGGTTTAATATTGGACGAAGTTGAAAATTTACAAAAGTTAGGGAGGGGCTAACTTTTTGTGGCTATTTCCGGTACATGTACGGCTACTGGGAGACAGCGGTTACAGCGTCAGGAAAGTAACAAACACTGAAGTAATTTGGCAATAGGCGAAATCATTTCCTTCCTATTCGCCAGGCAGCAGGAGCAACTGCATGTTTTGGCTGCGGGGTTTGACCCCCAAATCTCCCCTTCCCCTGGGGGCCAGGGACCCCATCTAACACACTGTGTCATTGGACCCCACCAGTGTACCTGCCAAATGGCATACATCGAACGGATTAAGTAGGGTGCGCGAATCGGATAGACCACAGACGACAGACCACGCTACGAAGAAATGTGTGGCTGTAGGCGGAATCGTTTGTGCTAAAGCGATTCTGCCTAAAAATCGAATAAGACAAAATATTATGCTCAAACATAGTGACTATATATTACAGTCAAGTAACGTGTATGAAAAATCTACCATGTATGCACAAAAATTACTATTACTTAGGCTACATTATAAACTGATCAGCTGTTACGCAACGGAAAGACGAGTTAAACGAAAGTAAAAGAAATCGAAAATCGTACAACGTTCACACAGGTTTACAGAATTAGATTTACACCATGCGGCAAACTCTAACGTTCATAACTAATTACAGTTAATTAATTAATTGCGTTTAGTATTAATTACAACATTTACAGATTATACAATAACAATGGCTTCGCTGATACCAACGGGTGCCGAAACGAAACTAGTGGCATGTTCAGAAAACGCTAATATACATTTAATGCCAGCTGAATTATAGAAAAGTAACAGAAAATCACCGAAGTATCATGCATGTACTATGCACGTAATAGTGAAGCCGAGGTGAAACGAATATCATACACGCATACGCACTATACACTGTGTCCAACTACAATTGCTGTGTGACCGATCAATTCTGCACAAAGTCATCGATTGTAATCGTACTTGTTAAATAAAATTAAATTCGCATATACGATGCTACAATGAAAGCAAACGGCTTCAGCGTTCATGTGAAACTGACGTAGACATTCTGTCAGTACGTTAACCACATCAAAGATTTCATACTAGCGTGAAACCACATTACGACACTGACGGGAAGAGTGTAACATACTCTGAGCAGAGACCATATTGCTTCAACGCTGCCAGACGGCCGGCAAGAATAGACTATCCCCGCTGAGCCCGCGGAGCAAGTTCCACATACCCTACCCTTTTCTTTCCCTTTTCCTCCTCCTTTTCCCGTGACCCTCCCCAAAATACAGCCGGGGTCTAGGGGGTGCTGTAAGCTCTCCCAGTCGTTTTGGGACACCGTGAGCCCGAAAAAGTATCCGGAATCAAGCTAGAGACTGAGGCTACATTATGTAACCATGAACATGTTGGAAAATATGTTTTTGACGACTGCCGTTATTTAGTGTACGTGTCTTAAGTGTCTTGAAATTAAACCAACTTCCCCTGCTTGGCTAAATAACCTTTCCCTACATTCGTGATGGAGCACTTGTTCCAAAGTTGATACATGGAGACGACGGTAGCAACAGCAACACAGACGCTGGAACGACCTCACCCAGTGGCGTCGTAACAGGGGGGGGGGGGCAATACCCCAAATTTAGCCTGTCAGCTAATTTTCCCGCAAAAATAAAAATGGAAGGCTGAAAATACCGATTTTGAGGCAATTTAGGGGCAAAATTAAAATTCTGAGCACTCATAATAGCCTCTGTCGGAAATTTGCAGCTGTCTGCCGGAAAATGGCAACTTGCTGCCTCCCCAACTTTTACAACCCACGACGCCGCAAACCTGAACGGAATTCAGAACTCGACCAAACTATTTTGACCAATACTCAACAGCTGCAAAATTCTGCTGCTAGAACACAACATCTAAGCTACGGATGAGAAGCAACACGACTAAAATACACAAAAGTATCAACAGAATGTCAAGTTATAAAAACGTCCACTAATAAACTAAAATCTATTTTCTTGCTCTAGATTAATAGGTTACAGTCATTCGCAATGTGTGACTTGGTAAATTAATACTTGCAAAATTAGTGATACGAGACACAACACAATTGCAGAACTTAGAATCAATGCACAATGAAACAGTAAGAAACTAAAATTAACCTTCAACGCTTTGAAACTGTTGGACTGGGCAACAAGAAGAGCAACTGGGCTGTCTCTAAATCCGCCTAAACAGGGCGGCATATCCGGAGGGCTTGCACCTGGGATACCCCTCTGAAAGTAAAAAAAGTGATTACGCCAGGCTCATAGCCAAAGGGGTTCGACAGGTTCAATCACCCCCCCCGCCAGCAGGAACCAGGAAGCGTTGCATAAAAATTCCCCAAAAACGTCCCCATCAAATGTGACTTTCGAGCTTGAAATGCACAAAAATGAGTTTGTGGCCAGTCTTTGCTACAGACCGATAGGGAGATCTTACAGCGCTCCCTAGAACCTCCAGTCGCACTGGGAGATCTTACAGCGCTCCCCAGAACCTCCAGACCCACTGGGAGATCTTACAGCGCTCAAACTTCAGCTGGATTAATGGAGGGCCACTCTGTGGCGCAAGCGACGGAATCAAACCCCCCTTTGGGAACGTTTGGCTACAGGCCTGTAGGCGAGGCCTAGCTTAAAAATACGTACAGGTGTACACCCCCTCCCTTTTTCACATTTAACACATAACTTACAGAGATCACTGCTTCAACGATCCCCGAAAGTTCTCACATGGAACTCGGAACAACTTTAAAAAATTAGCCGATCCCAAAAGATATTCACAATAGCAGTAAGGACACAGCAATGGACTAATAGAGTGAAGCAACAATACAGTCGTTCCTCAGAGTAAAACGCGGTTATCAGTATCGTGTTTGGATTCGAGTCTATCACATACGTTCAAGTTTCATCACAGCTGACACACACAAACCAATCAAACTTACGATCATTGTTAGCGGACAATAACTGACACAACGAACTAAATGCACTTTCTGGCTCACTGTTCAGCATTCACAGTTGTCTTATCGCAAAACAAAGCAGAACATTAAAAAATGAAACTTACACTTGTGAAGGAATACACTAGAGATGCAACGATTACCGCCATGACTGAATCGGACGATTCGCCGATAATCGCAATCGGCCGATGGCGGTTAGCGGCCCATTTCGTATCATTTTACAGGCGCAACACATCAGAGTTCAGTTAAAAGCCATTCAAGATTTGCTAGTAGAGCTGTGCAAATTAACGACTAATCATGTGACATTTTTTAACGTATAATAAAACTTTAGTCTGTAATTTTTCAACTACAGTCACGTCACTAAGAACACATTATAAAGCAAATAAAATGACAAGTATTTGACAAGAGATAATCACTTTCCCGAGAAAACGTGATTGGACAAACAATCATTTAGGCCCTACTAATGACAATGTACACCTATTGTAGTCGCAATGCATCTGTGACATGAATAAGTTATAAGAAAGTTGACAAAACATGCATTTTTCATGCACAATAACTACTGTCAGTTCGTTCACTTTTAAAAAGTTAACTATTAAACATTTTCAACCTCTACCACGGCTACTTACTAGTACAGACAAGTCGTTAGCACAAAAATTCAACGCAACTGAATGATCGCTTTCAAATTTCAAGTACTTTCACAAATGCCAAGTGTTCAATAGTCAGTGCATTTTGTAGAATTGTACAACAATTGACAGTCAGCTGACAATCGACCAACCGATGATATGCCAATGCCTTATCAATGCATCTCCAGAACACACAGGGGCGCCGGAGACCACGAAGGGCAGGGGGGCAGCCTCGTACTTGAGGGCAATCAGTGGCGTCGTGGCCGGAGGCACCCCCCCCCCTAAATTTTGGGCTGTCGGAAAATCTTCTTCTTGTCAGAAATTTTTCGTCGAAAAATGCAAACTTGGAAGCTGAAAAACTCTTATTTTGGGGAAATTTAAGGTCAAAATTGAAATTTTGAGCACACATGGTCTCCTCTGTCGGACATTTGCAGCTGTCTGTCGAAATTCTGTGGGAAATTCTTAATTCTATTTTTTGTGGGAAATTAATTCTTAATTCTATTTTTAACACTTACAGACTTACAGTAGATCTGTTATAACATTAACAAATAAACGGCCGAGTAATAATTTATATCATTCAATTCAGATGGACGGAGCTCAGTAGGTCAATACACTGTACTCTAGTTAGCCTACAGTGCGAAATGGCATTTTTTTTCTGCCCCCGCGCTGCCCCCGTGCACCAAGGGCAGGGGGGCAGCTGCCCCCGCGGCTCCGGCGGGGGGCAGCTGCCCCCGCGGCTCCGGCGCCCCTGATTTTAGTGAATCCACACGCAGATCACAAATGCTTTTACAAGTCTAAAATTCCTTGTCTGCTTAAAGCATCTGCCACCCTATATTGGGCTATTGACTGAGTAGGGCTTTACAACGTGCTCAATGCATAACACTGGTAGGTTATTCTGGAAACATTATGCCCTTACAGGAAATCACTTGCACTGGTGATGACAATGAAAAATAACAGCAAAAAATGCTAAGTAATTTTTGTGAATCCGCATAAGCACAGCTACAAGAGCCTGCTAAAATTACGTGTCACTATGGTGGCGAATCAGGGGGGGGGCTTTTCAGTAAAACGGAGTCCACATCGGTAACTAATAAACTGTACAAGACAGACAACACAGTGTCTACTGTCTTTGAATAGACTCGTAGGCTAAAATGGTAACTAATAAGCTATATAAATTCCTCAAATTACAACCTTTATCTCATCTACTGTTGACATTTCGGCAACCGCTGATGAGGCGTCCTACCAACTTCCTCATATCCATGATTACTTACTGTCCACTGCAGCGACACCTGGCGGACAGTTGGTCAGACGAAGGCAGCAGCAGCTGCCAAAACGTCAACAACAAACAAGATAAAGTTCGTATTTTGATGAATTTACACGAAGTATAACTCATCAGCAGTGTTTACTGTTTGTCGCGGTGTTGGAAGTAGGACACAAACTGGGCCAGTTCAGTCTGTAGGTTAAAGGTCGCCGGCAGCCAATGAGGAGACGAGTCCAGAGTGACTGGATCGATGACTGGAGAGACACCTCGACGACACACGACTGGAAGGACGCTCTTCACTGTGAGAACCATCTCAAACGGAAACTGGTTGATAAGCTGACCTGGCGTTTCCTCACTCAACTTCCTACGCCACACACGTCCTCACCGGTCAGACACATGTACCGACTAGGTGTTATTGGGTCCATAGAGTATTCACAGGCAGCGAGCACAGTTACCAGCGTTGGCAACGGGACCGGGAATGAGAGAGAGAGAGGTGTTATTGGGTAAACCCCTGCTAAAGAAGAAGAAGATTTCGCATAGACAGCTAGGTCCGTTGCGTGGGAGCCCATCCCCTTTTCATCACTTTGAGCCCGCGAGGGTTAAACCCAATTAAGCTAGCATACAGCCCAAGTCCGCCAGATAACGGACTGGGTCAGTATGTCAGCAGTCCTGGTAACAGGGCCTACTGTTACGCAGAACTCGCCGTTTCTTC
>Ga0056124_1001011_pt1 | contig 9984 bp, 7 predicted proteins | sample WorMetHEROISLAND_2_FD_70069 | JGI IMG/M metagenome (GOLD analysis project Ga0056124, IMG submission 70069) | Marine gutless worms symbiont microbial communities from Max Planck institute for Marine Microbiology, Germany - Olavius sp. 4 HERON ISLAND | ecosystem: Host-associated > Annelida >... | reverse complement strand
TCTTCGTTCAATAAAAGTCATATTGTAACGATTGTGAAGTCACAATGGTACGATCGTAGATTGGTAACACTCCTGCCGTAGTTTCACTAGTTTTACTTTGTTCTGTTGAATGTTAAAGATGATACGTGACTGATTGCTGACTCATTAGTTACCTCATTGTCATCAATGTGAACTGCAGTTAAAAGCACTTTTGTTGTTTTGCCTAGTAAAACAAATAATCGGCCGATGCCGATAATCGGCCGATGCCGACTGTCAAATGGCTGATACCGATTATCGGCAAACTCTGATAATCGGCCGATAATCGGTCCACCTCTACTCAAAAGTGCACAATATTGTCCGCATCCGATACAAAATAGAACTGTTAGTCCGAGCTAACGAAACACATTACAGCTGAATCATAATGCAAACAACCAAGGGCCACAAATGTCAATTTACTAACAACAGTAGGCCCTAGACGTCAGGCTAGTTATCAATGAGTTATTATACTCAGTCAAACAGCAGAACGAATATCATACTACTGTCAGTATGTACAGCCATACTGTACTAATGCTAGTTAATAAGTTTATCATTATTAGAAAATACTGAACAAAATGCAACGTCAAAAAGGGCACATAATCAAACAAGCAAAAAGTCTAACTTGAAGGAAGCTGTTAACATCAAAACACTGAGAACAGCAAAAGACCAACGAGCTGAAAAATTCACAACTGCAGTGCAAATATAATTACTGTTTGTGTAGATTACGTATCATCAAATCTGTATCAATATTTAGATCGAAAAACAGGAAACAACTGTACATATTCAATGGTTCCAATGAGTCTAAGCAAACACTAACTATTAGTAATTAACTCAAATAATGCATAAATAAGAAAGCCGATGGTTAGAAAATTAGCATAACACAAGTAACACGAATGGTTAGAACGACGAATAAGTTCAAAAGTTGTGGAAAGTGAATTGGCAAAATGCCGGCAAACGACTGGAATCGTCGAGATATCTATCACCAAATAACTGGATAAAAAGACAATACAGGAAGCTCCGCCCACTTCGTGAAATAGGTCAATTTGAGGTCATATCTAAGTCAGGGGTGTTCGACGCTGTCTGTAACATTCAGCGCCTCTGCATCTTCAGACTCCATGACACTATATAAATCTTGTATTATAACTATTATTATTATTAAATGTCACTAGCTCCAAAACGGTTAATTTCGCCATTGCTTTCTCCTTGTTCACAACAGACTTCATGCCAGCTTGCCAGATGGTAGACTCGTCGAGCGCCGTCTGGCTGATTACATCGCGTTGGCCTGGAAGTGGGCGGAGCTTCTTCCCATGTTGCCTTCGTATCTGGTATATTCGCTATCACTGAGCCTTCTGCTGCTTCTCACGTGCTCGTTTGGAGTTGCGCAGCAAGGTCTTCATTGTCAGCTGCAGGTACTTCCACTCCGGCAATGCAGTGCATGTGAACAACTGCAGCAAGCAACCAGCATGAGTGAGTGAGTAGTTTCTTAACGGCACATCAGCACAAAATAGGCCATTCAGTGCCATAAACGGTACAAAGCATTTAATTTATGTGATAAAAGAAAAGATAAGAACTTGGCAAGATCAAGGCTATTAAGCTAATATAAAAACAACGTTATATACAATGATAAAAGTTTGTATCTTTAATAAGAGGTTCGAGATTCGACATTTTCAAAAAGTTCTTTGAGTGTATCAACTCCAAGATATCTCTGACGTGCTGCACAGAAACAGGTGGAGTCTATCAAAATGCACCCGCAAGCAGCATCACGCTCACATAAACTGAACACCATCTACACAAGGACCAAAGTAATGTGGCAGAAAGTGGAATCGTGGGTGGTGGCAAGTCCACCTAACTCTCGTTTGTATTCGCCAGGTGGCAGCGTAGGACGGACGGTACGGCTGTAATTTGGAACTGCATGTTTTGGCAAGGGGGTTCGACCCCCAAATATCTCCGTCCTCTTCCATCTAACACAACATGTCATTGCACGTGTATGCGTCGTTTGTTAGTTAGTATTACGTTTGTGTGCATGTGTATGCAGGTAGTATTGGCTTGCGAAGCGCAAGCTAAGCTAGCCCTTATTGTCGCACAGTGTCTGTCCATCTGTGTGTCTGTCCGTGCCACGTCGACTACCGGCTTGTATTATAGATTATAGTATTTTGGGTTTTTTTCTGTTGGTTTGATTGATTTTGCTGTTAGTTTTTGTTGTCCGTACCAGTGCAAATGATTGCCTGGAGGACCGTCTCCGAAATGACCTATGATGTGTCGAGTGGGACGTTAAACCTTATTTACTCACTCACTCGGAGTAGTTAATCGGCATCAATATGTTAATCCTGGGTTATGATGAAGCTTCGGCAGCGACCGACCTGCAAGCTGTGAGCCCAATAGCCTGGTGTTCGAGCAGCCACACCGAGCGTTGCCAGCGCAGAACGCACGTACTTCTGTGGATCCGGCATCAGCCAGGAAGTGCGGCGTATCTTGCTCATCTTGGTGACCACAAAGCCGGGCATCACGCTCTGTCCACAGCATCAGAATCACCCTCCATCACATCACTGAGCAACGACAGAAATTACCAGAAAACTTTCAGCGGGCATCAGCCACGAGGGAAAGAAATATGGCCTTCCGAAAAAGTTGAATTTGGGTGCGTAAACATTAGCTGCGTAAGCTATGTAGTTAGTGGACCAAAGTTCACCAATTGCTGTTTTGTCATGTAAAATCACAGGCTATGATCAAGCTACCAAAATGCAGATATTCGAACAAAAAAATACAAAACCAACCACATGTTGTAGACGTAATGGAATAACAAAGGAAGATTAAGCTCAGGAGTCAGGCTTGTACTTCAGTGAGCCTTTACCTCACGGTAACAAAGAGCGGTGACATATACTAGAGTCATTCAACATATGACATACACAGTGCAGAAAAAATAAGACACCCCCTAAAGTTGATAACTCTCGATGTGCAAGAAGGTCGTACGTGTGAGTTACGATCTTTTACCACGGCACTCGTGCGTAAGTAACGTACTTGCGACCTTTTACCAATACATGAACATTATAAAATTTTGCAGTTTCGACCTACTTCCTCATCAACAAGCGAAGAAGTGTTAGTAATTAGAAGGTCGTAACTAAACACTGAACTGCACATATGACGTTCTTCCATGCCACGGCTGCCAAAAAGCAAACGAAAGTCGGTAACAGTTTTCATTGATTTCAACTACAAAAATCTCACCAATACTCAAAATAATTTGCATCAAAATGTAGCATTTGTGACCAACTATGAGCCTACAAACTTAACTCAGAAATGCGGTCTCACGACCTTTTACATGAGCGATTTGGAGATGCTGCTTGCATTAGAAGTTTTACATAATTATTTTCCAGAACTGCAGCTACTGCACTAGTAAGTACATGTCAAGCCAGTAGCTCTAGCAAACAGCCACGTTCACCTGTATAATGATGCCAGTGTTCTTGTACTCGGCTTGAAGGCATCGACTGAAGTAATCAACATAGCACTGCAGCAACATCAGCACACACTCGCTTTATCACCATTCCCGAAATGCATCATAATAATATGCCTACCGGTTCCGGTTTATGGCATTTTCTATACTGTTTGGTACAAAAATTTATTCAACTGGTAGTAAGTAGCGAAAAAGAGGTGGCAACTGCTAGCAGAAACCGGAACCGGTAGACATGCTATTATGATGCATTTCGAGAATGGTGATAAAGCGAATTGGTGCCACCACGTGCCAAGCTTACAAAGAAATGGCTAACGTAATTCACAACAGCTGTTTCCAAAAATTGATCAGAGGAGTTTTTAAAATCGGATTTGGCGCATTTGTAGCTCTCAAAAAAGTGCAACTGTTAAAACAGTATTGCATGTAAGCTGATAGTGACATTTTTAGAAACAGCAAAAATGTCTGCAGCAACAGTGCGCGACCATTCGTCAAGTTGCTGAGAGTCTTAGGCGCCGATAGCAGACTAGGCCTAACAATGGTTACTGCTTAGGCTTGGTATGCATTGGCGTTGGGGCCACCCACCTCTCATCAGTAAATGTGTCATAGTCATGCGACATTTCTCTAGATTTCTGATACATTTTTACGAGATATTGACGACAAAACGTACTAAGCGCATTAGAGATTTTTTTGAGTATGCGCTATATAAATGTACACTTTACTTACTTACTTACTTACTTACTTCTGATGTCCGGTGACCTTTCTCCAAAAATTGACACAACGGTTATTAAAGCCCTGGTAAACGTCCACACTCTACATCATGATCAGTTTTTTAATGTATTTTTGAATTCTTTAGTTATGAGCTCATATGGGACAGATGCGCGGACAAAATGCAACATCCAGCCCACATGAAAGCACAGAGCACACTTATTCTCAGTAGAAGTGCCAGTGGCAATGTGTGACTTCATTTTCTGACTTAAGAGTTTTTGCTGAGGTAATTCGCTGAGCAAAAGTTCGGTCAAAGTACATACATCAGCCAAAAAGTGAAGTGATTTCGCTGAGCCTTTCGTTGAATAGAAACTTCGGTCTAAGTGTGAAGTTTCTGCTCAGAGAAAAAGGTTCAGCGAAAGTCTAAGTCCAAAAGTACGGTCTAAGTACATACTTAGACCGAAGTTTAGTTGAACTCCGGTCTAAGCACAGACTTTAGTGTTCAGCTTTAGGTTTCGCTCAGCGAAAGTCTAAGTCAAAAAGTGAAGTCACCCAATCTACCTAAACACAAACACTAGTCAAAAAATCTCTCCCACAATAACTGGTCTCGCAGCAAGCAACCACAGATTCTTGAGTAAAAAACAGACAGACTATCAAACTAGGCAAAGTAAGAGCAAAGATGCGTGACATGAAACATACCTTGCAGCAAGAATAGATGGTCAGGAGTGGAGTTGGCAGAGCACCGGACAATGACGCTATGCTGATGATAGCTCCCTTATTACGTTCACGCATCTGAGGCAGGACAATCCTAGTCATCTGCAAGCCAGGCATAGTAACCAGATCAACGTCGTATTTCCAAGGTAAATGCATTGTGAACATACTGGACTGTAGCCAACGCCACCAGATTGGTTTCACAATACTGCGATAGCTGCCTGATCAGCGAAGTTCAAAGTCATGCGACACAAAAGCTAGGCCAAATATAAAAAAATCCGGCCCAGTCAAATTAAGATATTGTCCCCTACACTGCATATCTTAAATTTTAATATGGACTGATTGTAACTTAGTGGTATTCTCTGTTGAAACAATAAAGCTTACTTACTGACTCACCCAGTAGTCACCTGCCAGCTCACACTGTAAATGGTGACCAGTGGAGATGGACAAAATGGACGAATTTCTAACTTTAAAGGTTTTGTGACCTTGTCCTTAGACTGGATCACACACCATAACATCATGAAGCACCCATTGACCTTTGCCTACAATTCCTACATACCAAATTTCACTAAAATCGGAAAAAAACTCTTTGCAAATGGACGGATGCACGTACTGATGTATGGACTATGTTAGGTTGCCTCAGTTGATGGGGTAGACCTAAAAATACGCTAAAAATCACCATAAACAAGTAATGCCAAGCCTTGCTCAAGGCTAAGTACAGTACACAGGTAGCCGCACTGTCATGCACACAAAAATGCACATAAACCCCATGTAACCTAGACATATAAGTTTGACCTTGAAATTCAATAGGGTTCTAGAGGTTTTCGAGGAACATGTTTATGCCAAAGTTCACTGAGTTAAGTGCAGTGGTTCATGAGTTATCGTGGTCACGAGCTTTTTTGCCCTATCTCTCAATAGTAACAATCCAAAAATCCAGTCCTGGTTCACGAGTTCGCAGTAACAGAGAAACAAAAAACTTCAGCCGAAAACAATACTGTTGTTGCTATTGTGAACATTAATGACAATACTCAAACAATGACACCAAACTGTATTACATTTAACACAGTCCCACCTAATAATGGTTACAGGCACCAAACAAAATCAGTCGAGAAAACCAAATAAAACTACAGTCAAACGTTAAATCGGAAGTGAACAAAATTACTCACGTATGTGACAGAAAAGCAGTTGACGCGAATGATCTGCTCAATATCCTGAACATAACCGCAGAAACCAGAGAATAAAAACTGAATGAATAGCAAACCGTATTAAAAATGTGAAAAAATGTGAAAATAACATAATGTCATCGAATTAAAATATTTACACAACTCGCAGCATCTCAATTCTGACAAAAAATATATTAAATCATCACAAAATGAACGACTGAGCACTTTTGCTACCTTATTGTCTTCAAATTCATGGATGTAATGCGGGAACACATAGCTCATTCCGACATTGTTCACTGCACAGAAATTGCACCCACAAAACCACGACATATTACTATTATTACTATTACTGGTATTTGTAACTATTTACAGCGCATGTGTATGTCTGAACTACAGCCATATTTAGACTTCACAGCTCTAACACTGCTCCAAATGACCACTTGGAACAAGGGGCCACATTCTCAAAACTTTTCTAAGACATTTTCCAAAGATCTCCTTATGCCAGATGATTTAGGAATTCCACAGAAGTTTTCGTTTCCGAATTCTCGACGCTTTTTCGCATTTCCTAAGAAGTTCTTCTTTTTTTGGCCTGTATACTAGTTTCACCAATCAGATGCACATACACAGACCACATATGTAGTTATTATGTACGCACCAACAGTTTCATAACATCCTAGTAAAAAATCTCTGGAAAACTTCTTACATTGATACGTCGATGGAAAGCAGTAAAAACACCTCTTCGTCATTTAAGTTGACAAAACACAAACTTGCTTCACTCACTCATTCCTAATTTAACAGCAATGCCATGCAAATAATATATGACATCACATATGACATCTAAACTAAGTGTCAACAATACAAAACTTTGTTATCATGCAGCTTTCTTTCCTAAGACAATGCTGGTCCATTCGTACATATTTTCCTAGATTTTTCCAAAGAAGTTTTGAGGATGCACATCCTTCCCTAGTACCTTCCTAGGAACATTTACCTAATACGCTATCCAAAGAAGTTTCAAAAACGCGCATAATTTCCTAAGATAAGAAATCTTAACAAAGAAGTTTCGAAGAATGTGTCCCTGGCTGTATGGATATTATCATTCATAGTTCTGGATACTGGTATTTCATTCTGTCATGTGGTAACATTATAACACAGCCATCCTAATAGTCAGCATTACAGGTCCATGCATCCCCCACAGGCACCTCACTCAGAAACACAAGGTATAGAAAACCCCAAATTAGTGTAAAAGGAAAGGAGAAACCAACTCAGCCCAAACAGTTAAGGATAGGGGCAGGCCTAGTAGTGGAATGCATAGCTAGGTGGATGGCTGCATATTATATCAGCACTGGGCCGACATTTTTGCTTATTTTACAGTCGTAGCATACACTGTACACTCCAGCCCAAAACACTGTCAAGTCATGTTTTCGGAACATGTGTAAAGTATGTGTCTTGTATGACTTTTACGTACTTCTTCAATCTATCGGAATTTTCTTGTATAATTTCACACTATGGTCAGAACCGTCTGTCATCACTATGTTCATGCAGTGTATGTGCAGTGATGACAGCATAACCACAGCCACATATAACTGTTGATGCTAAACGAAATGCCGCAGCAGTACCAAGAACGCCGATCTCGAGTCCAGCGAGTTCCGAGGCAATGGTGTCATAGATCTCCAGGCCACCACCGAAGTCTACCTGAATACACTTCGTCTTGACAGAGCTGGCCGATTCTGCAAATACAGAAAAAAAAACAATCCCATACCTTCTATTCTGTTTAATGTTTATCACACTTGCACTTGACATCGGTTGGGAATAACTTGTCTACAGCTACGTTTGCTAGTTTTCATGAAATGCATAAAAAAACCTATTATATCAGTTGCTTGATGCATTATTAACATTAAGGGCCCACAGAATTCTTAGCTGAGCTGCAGAATTTGTCTTTTGCCATGAAATTTCCACATTTCCATGGAATTACGTGAACTTCGCTATTCAAGTGATGACTGGTGTGAGACACACTCAAGTCTGTTCACACTTTTGATGCTTACCAGTTGCATGTGTCATTAACTGCTAGCTGACAATTTCAACACGGAATCGCAGTCATCTTTGAAGAAAAAACAATATTCATCGGATTTCTATGTGTACGTACCATCACTTTTTTCAAGGAAAAATGATAATCATACGAAGACGATGACAGTACTGTAATAAATTAATAATAATACTAAATTGACGGCACATAACTGTCAAGGTTAAACTACTTGTCTCTGTGGCTCATTGGCACAGTGCGCGCTGAGCCCGAAACGGTTATCAGCCGGGCCTGGGTTCAATCCCTGCAGCTAGACTGAATAAATTGCTTCAGGAGGATTATCGGCATGCATGCTCTAAGATTAATTTCTCGGACAGGCAAAATGGTTTGACAGTGTCCTCTACGATCTGTGACCGTTAGCGTCTCTGAAGCTACGGCATTGTGGTGCTTTATAAATACGTATATTTATTTTTTATTTATCTAGCAACACCCATCACATACCAATCTCTTGTGCTACTGCTTGAAGTTTCTCCGCAGAACGACTGATGAGGACAACGTTCATACCACGTCGGGCAAATTCAACAGCATAAGCTTTGCCAATACCATCAGTTGCACCAGTCACGACTGAAACACAGCAAAGGCAGGACTGGTCATTCATTAATTTTTACAGTTATCAGGTACTTGGCTTTTATAATATCTTGAATTACCGGTATCTTGTTACTGTAATCTGTATGCACTACCTTTTACCATGATAAATGGTTGCTTCCATTTACAACAATGGCAGTTAAACAGACAATGAATAAAGAATTGCTGCACAAAATAAAACCAACTTTAAACGTGAAATTAGCGATAAATGATCTTAATACATGTATATAGCTGATGAAAGTTTTCCAGTGCAAATTTCAGATCATGTCATAATTACTGTATCCGATTCATCATGATTTAACGTGAAGCTCTCTGAAGAGAGTCAAACAGCCTGAGACGGAAGAAACTGCGAACACTTACATAAATGCTCTATCTTTCATGAAAATATCCAACCTTCTTTAAATTGTAAAGCGGAGTTTCCACTTAATGCAACACATGCATTGCATGCAAGAAAGTATGTAATAAATGCAATAGATGCAAAAAAAGTATGCAAGCAAGTACGCAACAAACATAGATGATGCAACGGGCAAAACCAGCAGGAGTGATTCAGCCTGGCTTGGCTGCCGTAATAATTATCCGTTACTCCCTCCACCACGGTCGTCTCTGTTTTTACAATTAAATGCCATGCAACAAAACGAATTCTAATCATCTGCTATGAAAAAAGTAAATAAAGAAAAATAAATAGCAATTAACACTATATTTAAAAAAAACAAATACCCAACAATTTAATATCAATTAAAAACGACAAAACGTCAACGTGGCATCCGTTCTGTCAGTTGCGTTCATTGGATTACGTCCATTAGGCAATTACAGAAGTTGCGTTATGTCCATTGTGTTGGGTGAAAACTACACTTAAGACTGATTTGCTTGCAACTGCATCATAACATAACATAACATAACATAACATATTCGTTTATTGTGAATTGACAAGACGCAATTGAACAATATGCGTGATACAGAGACGGAAGGGGGAGGGAGTGTTAGTAGGTGTCTTTGTGTAGTTATCTGTAAACAAAGTTTCGTTTGTCGTCATGGGAGGTAAGAGTGAGTTCGTGGCGTCGGTGCTGCAGTTCATAACCGTGTTCGTTTCTGTCAGGCAACAGTGGGTGTAATACATGATTGTCATTGTACATAACCCGACGAAAAAACTCGTAGTCAGCGTGTTCCACGAGGTTCTCCACAGTAGGGCTGCCTTGGCGATAGAGACCAGCCCGGGTCCCGCGTCTCAAGAAGCCTTCTAGGCGCCGGCGGTCGTCAGAGGTGGTGAAGCCCCACCAGGCACT
>Ga0056124_1001010_pt1 | contig 9991 bp, 7 predicted proteins | sample WorMetHEROISLAND_2_FD_70069 | JGI IMG/M metagenome (GOLD analysis project Ga0056124, IMG submission 70069) | Marine gutless worms symbiont microbial communities from Max Planck institute for Marine Microbiology, Germany - Olavius sp. 4 HERON ISLAND | ecosystem: Host-associated > Annelida >... | reverse complement strand
ACCGTTTTCACGCTAGATGAGCCAATAGTGGTAAAATAACGATTTCTAAGGGGGGTACCCCTCTTTGATGCCCTCGTTCGAGGGGAATCTCTTCACCCAGTGGCACCAAATTACCTCATAGGAAACTAGAGACTCTAGGCTATCATATGCTGAAGACCCAGGATCTCTATCTCACCTGGCCTTGAATCCGTACCGGGTCGTGACAGACAGACAGACGGACGGAGAGAATACCCATAGCTAGTACGCGCTGTCAGCAGTACCTGCCGGTACACCTGTGGCGCGTAAAAATGCACCGAATCGCTCGCGTGTTAACCATGACTAGCGCGTGCAATACTGCACTATTTTGTGTTAGCAGAACACATTTTTGATCAGTTGCGAACTTGCGACTAATAATGGCGGACATGATACAGCAGAGCGGTGCAATGTGACGCAGGTGCAGACCTGGCTCTTGACGGTACCGACGTAGAAGAAGCCATCGCGGTGACGTCGTGCGAGCACCGGCTGTCCCACAAGCATTGCTCCAGCGCCTGGCACTGCAGCAGTGACGATGTGATCAGACAGCTCGCGGGTGTGTTTCATCCACGCCTTGCCTGGACGCCAGCGCATTGTCGCCCGTCCGCCAGCGTCCGGTACTGAGTAGTAGTAGCGATACGGCCACGGGTAGAGGCAGTACGGCCACGGTGGTACGGTCGGCGAGATGACAGCGGTCACGGCCGCCGGTGGCCCGCCGAGCGTCGTGCCGACGCTACACATCTTGTACGCTGATGGAAAGACGTCGCCGCTGGTCGTACGGACCAGCCGTTCAGGCGTCGTCTCGGCCCGGTAGATCGGCAGCACGTCGAGTACGTGGCCTTGAGCGGACACGGTGACGGCGAGCAGTGAACCGAACGTTTCCGTGGCGATGTCTCGTAGAAACGCCAGTGCCGCGGCGTCGGCGTTGTGACGCTGGATGTAGCGGCAGTGGACGGGACGCTTGCCGGCAGCACGTAGCACGGCGTCGACCACGTCGTCGGCAGGCTCGTCCGGCACACTGTCCGTTACCAGGTAGACAGCCTCGCAGGTTGGATCAGACAGCGCCGCGACGACCGCGTCGCCCGTGTTGGTGCCGGTCTTCGGTCGAAGGTCGCCGATCCACTTGGCAGCGACTGAGACTGTTGCACCGGTCCACGAGACCAACTCGTCGGCCCACTGAACGGCGCTCGTGCTGAACTCGATCACGTTGAAAGCGTCGCTGTCGCGCGATCGCCGGCAGCGTTGCTCGAGCGTTGCTATCAGCTGATCCTTGACGGCGTCCAGACAGTCGTACATGCTGCCCGATGTGTCGATGCAGAACGTCACACGACGCTCGCGGATCTCGCCAAACAATGAACTATCACCGTCCAATGTAGTCATACTGCTGCTTTGTCGATCATCATCTGACCTTACGCTCCCCAGCTCTCCAGATTCCATTGTGCACTATACTGGTTGTTGCACTTGTATATATCTAAAAGTGCCAATAAACTAAACGTTGTAAGCCTATCTCCATATTCAGAAATTTTAGATTTTCAGTTGCACTAGAACTAAGTAACACATTCATTCACATGAATGACTAGACCTGTATAGGCAAGACAGTTAAGCATATGTAAATCACTTCATTATACACCACGGCCCATACTAAGTGCCAGTTTGTTTTAAACTGCAACTTCAGTGTTTCTTGATGAATTTTAACACTTTTCATACCAGTGGAAACAAGAATGAATGCTCTAGTTACTTAATGGTTCTTAATCGCTTGATGACGTCATAACTACGTCACATCGAACATTGTGAAAGTTTGCTTTTGTTTAAATAAAGCACGTTGCATTTTGAAAATAAAATTTTGATCAAAAACCGTGGAAATGTAAAAGATTTTTTTTGCTAGAAGACTGCAATGCAGACATTTTGAACGTCTTATAAAAAAACTGCTTACTTATCTCTCACACAGACTCATTCTTCTGTTGACATACTGTGACAACTAACTTCAAAATGCGCTGTTTAGGGGATTTAGTTTACCAGGCAGTGGTGAAGTTGTGAATTTTGTAACTCATCTATACAGCATTCACTCGTGTTTCCACTGGCAGAAGAATCGTAACAACAAATCTGAGCTAATGCTCATAAGACGCGTCACAGCATCAGTTTAATTTTGTATGCAGGTTGTCTTGGTCTGTCTCCAGTAATTTCGGTGAAAATTCACTCTTTAAATGTGCATCGCAGCCTAAAATCGCGAAAAATTCACTAAAAACCTGCTATTTTCCATATCAAGGTCGTCGATGCTGGTACCCCTGGAAGGTCGTCAGCAGTGCTTATTATAACAAGCAGCAAGTCTCTATCTGCAACCGTTCTCATGCTAGATTAGTCGACAGTAGCAAAAATGGGTTATTTTGAACGCGGTACCCAAATTTCATGCCCTCATATGGAGAACTCCTTTAACCTAAGGGGTCAAAACTTACACTGTTAAAATATATGTTTAATGCTAAAAATTTCATATGCAGGTTGTCTTGGCTATCTCCAGTGATTTCAGTGCAGTTACTCTTGAAATGGGTGTGGCAGCCAGAAATCGCAAAAAAACTCACAAAAATCCCTATTTATGGGGTTCAAGGTCGTACAAGGTCATCGATGTTGGTACTCCGGAAACCCTGTCAGCAGTGCTTGTTATGTTAAGCAGCAAGTCTGTGTCTATCTGCAACTGTTCTCACGCTAGACGAGCTAATAGCAGTAAAATAGCAATCTCTTAGTATCGCTTTTTGATGCCCTCGTTTGAGGGAGAATCTCCTCACCCAGCGGCACGAAATTTGCTCCTAAGAAACGAGACTCTACGCTATCATATGGGGAAAACCCGGTGTCTCTATCTCACCTGGGCTTGGTTCGGTACAGGGACGTGATATCAGGATGGACAGACGGACACCCCAATTACGATAGCTAGTGCGCAAGCACTAAGTGCTGTCGCGTGTAAAAATTCACCAGGCAACATGGGAGTTATTGTCCAAAATAGAATGGTACTTACTTTTTATGGACCACGATGTATTATAGGATTAGCATGTATCACACGTGTATGTGATAGCATTATTGCTTTGCTCAGCTATGCGATGGGCTAACAGCAAATATAGTAAATAAAAATAAACAACGCACTTGACGATCAAACACAAAATACCAGTCAGCGTAAGCAACAACAGCTAGCTGGCACTGCGGTGCTGATAATATTTGTAAACAAACGAGTAAAAGCCGTAGATATACACCAACTTAGCGAACTATTACCTATATAACATCTCCGTAAAAATTAACGAACGCCGTTGCTATGGCCACGGTGTCGCTGCAGCCTGGTGCGCGTTCTAAAAATATCTTCACATAAAATAAGTAAACGATCGCTGCAGTGATCGAATTTTCATCTCCGCCGTAGATACGTTATCCGTAAATTCCGTGTGTAATACTAATCGTAGCGGTCTGCGTGTTTCTTTGTGTGTGCGCCCACACGTCGGCAAAATGTCAACAAAATTATAAACTGATTTTATTCATAGCTCTGTTTTTCAGAGAGGTATAGGGGTGTCCCAAGGACCAGTCGATTTGGCTCCTGATCTAAATGTTTTTACTGAGATATCAGTAACAGCTGCGTTGTTTGCATTCTGGTTCCAACAACAGCTAGATTTCGATGACGATCTTGATCACTAATTTTAAAAGCGATTTTTGACGATATTTTTGGTGGTAAAGCAGTCGATTGGATTCTGCTGGACCGCCGTGTACATACTATGAATGTAATAGCTCTACCAGTATTTCTATTTACACCCTCGCCGTAATAAACAGTGCCAACTAACTTTTTGTAGATATCGTCGCCAAATATTGACCGATTTTTTCCCCATTTTTTTTACAAGAACACTTTGTGGAAAATTTGTAATAAAGACATTACTGAATATCCCACTACACCTTAACTGTGGGGCTACATTACCTTGTAAAATATAAATTTTCAAAAATCGTGCAATCAGAAGAAATACTGTCATATGCAAAAACGTATTTTCTGAAACAATTTTCGACTTATTTTCTTATCTGAATTAAACTGCGTTTTGTTTCAGAAACATTTCAGTTTCTAAAGAAAAGCAGACGAATGTAATTCAGTTGTTTGGTCTCCTTGTCTCAAACAGGACATTGATTTGAAGCTGTGGGGCGACCGAACCGCTCAATTAAAAAATTCCAAGTCTAGAGTTGCGACGGCTCTATAACGACTTAATATGGTGCTATAAGATTTTATTTTGCTACGCTGACGTCAGTAGCGACGAATTTTTCGCACCAAGTCCTGATGTGCATACTAGGGGTCACCCCTACAAATTGTTCAAGAAACAGCACTATCCGCAGCAGACAAACTTTTTTCAGTGAACGTGTCATTAACGTGTGGAATTATCTACCGTACGACACTGTCTGTTTTAATAGTCTAAATGCTTTAAAACGGAGTATTGTACGTGTAGATTTTAAATCGTTTTTACAATATTAGTTCATTCGTACATTGTCATTAGGCCTACTGTTTTTTCTAGGCCTAGTTTCAGGGCTATTGTCAGTGCACTCTGGTGCCTTTTAGTCCTTTTCCATTCATGTTTTATTTGTCCTAGTATTCTATCATGTAACTGCTTGAATGGAATCAATAAACTGAAATGAACTGAATGGAAATATTATCAGCCAGTTCAGAACGTGTATAGCAGCATGGAGCAAAAAGGTTGTACATGTAAGGAAAGTTGATTGTACGTTTCCGGTAAGTTGCCGAAAATCCGGAATTAACGAAGTCGGTACGTGCATCATGACGACAGAATGATAACAGCAAAAAGCGATAAACTTTAGATTAGAGATAACAACACAGTAGCCTATAGGCTGGAGCATAGCCAAGTTAAAGCTTTTTAACTGCATTGTGCATAGGTAATGTCTATGTATATTAAATTGTTCTTTTGCTGACTTTGACGCAATAAACGATGGTGACTATGCTGATATAATGCATTATGACCCCACCAGTAGCCTACGTCATACGACGTAGCCTATAGGCTGGCCTAAAGCTGGTGAAAGTCAAAACTTCTTCGTTCATTCTGTGTGCATTAGTATGAAAATACGTCGTTGTTTAACTCTGTCATTAATATACATAATTGGTGTTGTTTGCCTTTTTATAGGCTTGTGTAAAACGCGCTTGTGTGAAGTTGCGTCGTCGGTTTTAGTAAAAAAAGTCCCGTCGTCGACAAAAGATAGCCTACTGCGTAGCATATAGGCTAGGCTTATAGAACCTATTGTATACAATAGGCCTAGCCTATAGCCTACACCGTATAGAATGTAGCCCTATATGGCATTATATCGAGGCAAGGCTGCATTATTTTGGCTCCTGTAAGACCAGTGCAGTACGGCCAGATACCTCCCCCTGCGTCCACTGCTATAGTCAGCAGTTCCGGCTTCTATATTTTATGAGATACATAGCCTAATACATAGCCTAGCTGTTTGCATGCATGCAGCCATAAACAACAGCAAACACAATCGTTAAATCTCCATCTGTATTCTGCATAGTAACAACAGAGCAGTGTCAGCAGCGTTTAACACCAGATCTATTGTGGTCAAAGCGAAAGACGTGACATTATATAAGATGAGCGCCGACGTGCAAGGTATGGTTAACCAAATATAGTAGACAGAGATGTGGTTAACTAATATAACGATAGCTATCGTCACACATTTGTGGTCTAATTGATTACGATGTCGTTTGTTTGTATCATACATCAGGCTTATGTGCAGCTAAAGTTTTCTTTGTATTTCTTTCTTTCCTATAAGTGTATTGAATTATTGGTTACACTGTAGGTGGTAAGAAGTACGGACAGCTGAAGGCTAAGCAAGAAAATGAGCTCGAATTCATCAATCAGGTAAGCTCTATTTCACAGAAAACAGCAGCAGCAGCAAATAACAATTACCATCAGACAGCTGGATAGGCCTATGTTCTGCAGTTCAGATTGCACAAATGCTAAAACATGAACGGCGTTTCCAAAGTTGTGTATGGCTACAGAGTAATTTGTTAAGGCTTTGAGTCGCTGTTTTTTTGTCATAACTGCATCAAATTTTTACCTATGCTAAAATTTGTCCACCGATGTACTCTGTAGTAAATTTGCAATTGTGTGATCTCACATCACACCCCAAACGCGTCGCTACACTACCGCGTGAAATGTAGTCAGCCTTCGAATATGTCAGTTACTCACAAAGTAACTTTAGGTATTCTACAGATGACTCTATTTAAGGACGTGTTTAGGATGTGATCGGGTTTTTATCAATTAGTGTCTTTTAATATTACGACTAATTTGGCCGTGAAGAATTTTGAAAATCGGTTTGATGAAGTTATGAATATATCATACTTAATGGCTTACTTTTCGTAGACCACGAGGTATACGTGTTGGCTATCGAATCGTTCCTCACTTCGCACGTGACGATTATTGACCACAGAATTAGACGACAACCAATTTTCCGTTCTCCGCTCGCTCGTGTGGACAAGAGCTGAGTGACGAGCATGCATATTTAATATCTACATTTACGTTAATCGTTACATTGACATTCGACACTTGAGCACCAGTTAAAGTGCCTTATGGAATTCTTACTGGCGTCAGTCGTTTACGCCTTTGCATTTAGAGCTATGCTTCAAGCAGGTATGACACAGACAGATAAGCTTAGATGGACGGACAGCTACCTCGTATACATGGGGCTGTGGCAAAATAATTCACTGACAACGAATTTTACGACATCAGCGGCATTCTGTCACTAAAGACACTGCTGCCTTGTGGTTTCAGGAATATCTGGAACACGAAGCATACAAAGAAGTGGAAGATTTGGCTGAACGACTACGGGCTTACAAAGGCAATAATAATTGTTATTTGTTTGCTTTTCAATAGATTCTAACTACTAAAAATGCAGTGACATAATCTTTAGCATAACACTACACTTAATTATTTGCCAAAAACATGCAAACTACCAAACCTTAGAACTAAGCTGGTGGACGTTATGAAGATTATCTCGATATAGCGATCGAATAAAAATTAAGCGGCGTACACATTATAAAACCAACACAATTGTTTCTTACTGATAACTGCGAAAGATATTTTGCGATTTGTTTATGATTTGCAGCACAGTTTATGGAGTTTGATCTCGACAACTCTGGAGACATAGGTATGAATGATCAGGCTGGCATGTTTCGTACGTTATTGTCATCATCTACATGTATATAATTGTTTCTTCTGCTAAAAACTATGTTATTGCATTGATTGGTTTGATTGTCAGCATGATTACTCAAAAAATTACCAATTAATTTTTATGTATTTTTTAGAAAATTGACATAGCAGTGAATGAGAGGCAAAAGCAATATTTCGTAGATTTTGTGGTGGCCATTACCGTGAATCATTTATCTGTACTTTCTATACAGTATAGAAGATGTTTGCAGTGAAATTACCCGTTACTAGAATCGCACTGTTACGGAGAATGCACATTGTAGTGGTTAAAGCCATGTCACTATTTGACAAGCGCTGAGTCAGTGCAATCCCACCGATGATATTTTCCAGAAAAAAGTTACAGCTCAATAGTGAACTATGATATGCAGCCTAAATTTATGTCCACTTTTTCAGTGAATAAAATTTTGCGAGTGTTTTATAAAGTCACAAGGTCTTATTTTTACGTTCACCGGCACTGGCTGGGGAGTCTATACAGTAGGATTAAGGGGAAAAGACATGGGTAGAAAAGAGGCGGTGGAAAGAAAAAAGTGAAAGAAAATGGGATCGAGGGAAGAAAAGGATGGGAAGGGGCGTGGAAGGGTGAGTCAGCGTTTCGCAGTTCCGCGTGCGCTAATGAGGTTTTTCCCGAAGTTGCTGGTCGGTTATGCGCAACATACGGAAGTGGCGGTGGGTAAAAGTGTGGTTTCAAACTCCCAATTAACCTGCGTGTGGTATCGATACTGCACGGGCGAAGCATGCTTGCATAGCTGTCGTGACAATTTTGTTACACTGGGTCAGTTGTATTTTTAGATTTCATGGAATTAAAGCAAATGTTAGAAAAGATAGGCCAACCGAAGACGCATTTGGAATGCAAAAAGATGATCAAGGAGGTCAACAAAAGAGATTCGGACACAATCAACTATCGCGAGTTTCTTGACATGATGTTAGGCTCCAAGAACTCCGTTCTCCGGCTGTACGTTCCGCGCATATCACTATCACATTATCACGGTTTGGGCTTATGTAAACAACTCATGATAATTTAAAAAAAAAACAATAGTTGTCATAAATACAGGACATGAGGCAAACGAATGGAAAGTCGGAACTCTGGCTTTCGTGGCGAAGGCGAACTTATAATGGACCTGGAGCCGCAGGGTCCATGGGCAATGTTTATACTTTATAGCGGCCATGGCCGAAGCCCTCTCGAAGCCGACACCACTATGAAGTGTAGGTGGCTACAATGTTTGCTCCAAAGTATACTAGCGTAGCTGACATGATCTGATCGTAAACTTTTGGGACTACGTGATAATTTTTCGACGTGAAACAAATGTCTAGCCTACGATTACAGTATGTATTGCTTATGTTGCAGAAGGTGTCCATTACAAATTTGATCGATCTCCTTTAGGCCTATTATCATTATCATTTCTTACACTATTAAAGCAGTACATTAAATCAATGCCGGTATAAACGCACACAACTATGATAGATATACACCTAGGCCTAACCGTAAATCTTTGCCAACCATAGCCTGCATGAACAGAATATTTTCTTTGTTGTTCAGTGTTCATCTTTCAATAACTTTCACGGAATTGTATTGTAGTACTTAACTGGTTACATGTATATGCAATATCATATGGTGTGATATGATATCATTCTATGTAGTTTGCACTCGAAAAAAAACAAGTAGCGCTGTTACTGATGTTGCAGAATTCTTCTGTTTGAGGAAAAGTCGAAGCGAGAAAAGAACAAGGTGTCGGGACCGCCGCCAAAACGAACGATGGAAGAGCTTTTAACGAAGTAAGAGTCGAAGTTGACGGAGTGAAAATTGCCGTCGTTTACTGCTAGGCCTACCGCTGCTACTACACGCCGCTCAGAAATCGTGAACGGCGACGTAAATCGATGCGGACACGTTGCTGTTTAAATTGGCTCTGCGACTGTCGATTCAACTTTATAGTCAGGCTAGTTCGGACATGCTGACCTGAAGTGACTTCAAGTTTGTAAATTTGCTACATCTACCGCGTTAATGTCAATCTTACGTAGTCACAGCATTCGTTCGTCGCCGCTATTTGCTTGTACGCTTTAGTCCTATCGATTTCAAGCGCTGTTGATGGTTTCTGTTTGATCTCAAAGATCATGTCAATTAACGTTCCTACAACGTACACAACGTTAATAATATTCATTATTGTGAATCCGTATGAAGTCTCTGTCATCTTGTAGGCCCCTATGCCTGTTAAGGTAATTAGATGCCAAACTAAAAAAAAAACAAGATAATGTTCAACTGAACACGGAGTCTGTCCAATGCAGTCTCGAGTTACCCCTGGCTTAAGAAAAACAGCGTTTTAGAAACCTCTTGTGCCCAGTTTTTGAAACCAGGGGTAACCCAGGGGTAACCCACGAATCTCGAGTTACGCCTGGGTTAAGAAAAAAGCGTTTTATCCCACCAGACCGTAACTGCGTCGCTACATTACCTTGTGAAATATAAATTTTTGAAAATTACTGCAATTGGAATAAATACATAAATTATGCAAAAACTTATCTTGTAAAACAATTTTCGACTAATTGTCTTATTTAAATTAAATTACGGTTAGTTTTAGACAGCGGCGTCGTGTGTTAAAAAAGTAGGCGGGGCATGAAGTTACAAATTTCCAACAGAAGAGATTATGGGTGCTCAAAGTTTCAATTTTGCCCTTTAATTGTCGCAAGATTGGGGGTTTCAGCCCAAATTTTAGAATTTCTGGACAAAAATTTACCGACAAGAAGAACATTTTTCGACAATTTTC
>Ga0056124_1001008_pt1 | contig 9994 bp, 9 predicted proteins | sample WorMetHEROISLAND_2_FD_70069 | JGI IMG/M metagenome (GOLD analysis project Ga0056124, IMG submission 70069) | Marine gutless worms symbiont microbial communities from Max Planck institute for Marine Microbiology, Germany - Olavius sp. 4 HERON ISLAND | ecosystem: Host-associated > Annelida >... | reverse complement strand
AATCAATATCGATGCATCACTACATGACAGAGCGAGGGAAGTTACGTTACGTTAGTAGAAGCCCAGTGGGTCACGTGACTGACGTCATAGTTAAAAATAAACATGGTTGTTTACGTCAGTTCGTTCTGCAAATGATGTCGATTTTGACACATACGCGAAATGATTTGACATGTGCCGTATTTTTTCCTGAGATGTACTCGTCAAGAACTACACGCATGCCGAGTTTGACGTGGATTACAAATACTGCATTCGTACCAATTTTAGTTTATACCGGTGCTTTATATGCCACTAATAATGCGATATTTTATTGTTTTTAAAGCATTTACCTAATTTTAGTTTATACTTCATGTGCCACTAATAATGCAATAATTTATTGTTTAAAGCTTTTAAGGCTTTAAGTTACTGAGTTTTTGTATTATTTTACCTATTTTTTCCTGCTTGTCCAAAAAAAACCCAATAAAACCCCAAAACCCAAATACCCACTAGGTTGGGATTTAAAAAAAACAGGTTTTTTGAACCCTGGGTTCAAAAAACCTGTTTTGTGTGTACAGACTGATTTATCCTATGCTGTTAACCCTTGCTGGCTCAAAGCAACACAAAGCAGATGGGCTCTCAGGCAGTGGACCAAGCTGTTTGTGTGAAAGCATCTTGTTCTTGTAGTCGTAAGTGCTGGTGTACGTTTGCATGCTAGCACAGGTGTTGATGAAGCCGGACATGATGTGTTTGTGCCTTGTGGACAGAACTCATCTGTACTTCAGCCTGGGTGACTGTTTCTCCAACAAAGTCATGTACAGACCTAACCACTCCACTGACGATGTGGCTGTGTGTGTGTACAGACTGATTTATCCTATGCTGGCGTGCGACTGGCAATGTGTTCCGGAGGAGTTGCCTTCATGAAATCCTCGGGGTGACTTGACGTGGTAGCCTATGCAATGATGTGATCCTCCACCGCTGCAAGAAACAGCCCTTAGCTACTACTGAGAGTCTTCCGTCTGCAGTTGGACGTTGTTCTGAGGTGACTGCTGCCTGCTTTTCATTGTTATCATAACATTTTGGGGTTCGTGCAGCCCTTGAAAAGTGCGGGAGTTTTTTTTCTGGTAAAACAAACACTTGCTAATTGTGTCTCAGTACATTTGTGCCAGCTGTTAGCTGAATAGCTTATAAAGGTGCTGGCCAAAAATATGCATTTTCTTGTGCAAGTGCCACTACAAGTTATAATCGAAATTAGTCATTACTGCCTGCAGAAGCGACGTCAGTATTGTTTTCAGCATCACTTTTTTCTCTGACAAATTTATAACTCATGAACCACTGCAGTGCACTTAGATTGATGAAATTTTGCACGAACGTGTACTTTGACAACCTCTAGAAGGCTATTGAATATCAAGGTCAAATCTCAATATATTTTTGAGTTAACTTTTTGCAAATGTCAAATCTCGAAACATTGTTGCTTTTATTAAAGATACATACTTTTATCATTGTATATAATGTTGTTTTTATATTAGCTAAATAGCCTTCAAGTCCTTACCAGACTTATTTTGATGTGCAATTGTACATTCTGTGTACATTCCACAGAACGTGTTTCTATTATTTCTGATTGAACAGTTCTGCAGAGCTCTCAAAATTAATTTTTTTATATATGTTTGTTTACAGTCCTCGAAATTAACAGTTTTCTACAGCTGGTAAAAATTAAAAAATTTAATGCTTAACAAAATTGTTTTTAACAGGTTTTATTTATAAGTTATTCAGCTAACAGCTGTCACAAATACACTGAGACAACGAAAGTCTATATCATTATTAGATCGGCCTAAGTGTTTGTTTCATCCAATCACGTTCTGCAGAGAAAGTTGCTCATCAGATGCTTGTCATTTTATGTACTTTATAATGTGTTCTCAGTGACGTGACTTTAATAAAAAATTTAAGGATGAAAGTTTTATTTATTGTTTAATTTTTTTAACAGTCAGTTATGTAATAATCATTAATTTCCGCAGCTCTACAATTTTCATGGGCGGAAAGTTCTGCAGAGCAGTTTTTAGCTCCGTGTATGAACCATGATAGTTGTTGCAACTTGCAGATGTTTATTTAGTGATTGCTGCAATGCTCTATGTACAGGGTGCTGTGTAAAACATGCAATGTACATGCTTTATGTACATTAAACAATCGAACAGTTTCCAAAACAATTAGCCTCGATAATTGTGGTTAATGGCATATATATGTGTATGTATATGTACAATGTATGTACGGTAGCGAGAGGTAATTTTTTATGACAGAAGAAGAATGCAGGTTGAAAGCCTGGTACTTCAGACTAGCTGTGGATGATGCGGATGTTAGCTAATGCAGGTCATTCTGGCCTGACAAGTTTCATCCAGTGCACAGCACTGGTAGTGGTAGACCGATCTGGTAACTGACAATAACAGCAGGTTGGTTCCAGAGCTTATAATGATCATGCCATCATGTGCCATTCTTACCACTAGCCTGTTTGTCCAAAGCCTAGCAGGCTGCAGTGACAGCATCAGAGATGTCTGCGTCACAGATAGCAGTGATCATCAGGTATGTTTTGCACAGAATGGCCATATTACCAAGATTAGATTCCTCCGTAGTCCAGACATGTTGGTGCAAACTGTGTTTGACTGTCTTGGCAGTGTCTGTATGATGCAATTGGAATAATGCAATATTCTTTTATTGTAGTCGTAGTCAAACTGCTATGAAGGTAACATACAGTTATATAGCAAGTGTCATGCATGATGCCAGAGAATACTGTAAATGGAAGAAGTCGACTACTATAAAGTTGGAAACATGTTTAAACACAGATCTCAACAAACAATGACTGCGCAACAAACAGTTCTTGTGTACTCAGTTGCTGTAGAATTTTTGATGAGGTCTTGCTTTCTCATTCTCTACTCATCGAACTCATTTTCAAGTCAGTATATTCGTGCGAAGAAGTTTCCAAGTGTACTCGGTTGCAAACAAACTGTAAAAACATGTTCGGCATCTGCTCTAAAGCGGGACGTGTGTGGCTGTGCCAGAGCAGCACTGCTGACCAGTGCAGCACCACGTGGTGCAGGTTCCGCTGCTGCAGGTTCGTCAATATCTCGAGTTGAAGTTCTTGGCGTAGTAGGAAGTGGCTGCAGTGGATCAGAAGACTGGCTGGACTCCACCGGTGGACTCTTGACTGCATTCTCACCATCCTTAGCAGCACAGTAAACAGAACAACAGAGTCAAACGATGTTTGAAAGTAGGATTTGCAGTTACTGAGTAATAAGCAGTACTGACTAAATGAACCTGATGATACTGTAGTGCATGACCCCGACATCATGTGACATCTGTAATCCGTGTTACACATTACCAAAGATGCTGTACAACTCACACAGCTGCATGCCTCATGACAACTGTGCCATGCCCACTGCATAAATGCTGCATCGATGGGCTGGTGCATGCTGACGGACTCAAAACCACCTCACTATTCCATACTAATAACGATCAATCTGTACTCCACCACTGAATCAGCACAACCTACGAGTGGAGAAACAGTACGGGCACTGTGACCATACTGCAATTGCAGAGGCTTACACTCTGATACTAAATGTAAAATTAAAAAGAACACTGACAACATACAGTTATGATCATCACGTGTACATGTAAACCATGATCACCGGTGCAAGACGTCACCAGCATTGGCACTAATAGTTACGAGCAACCATCATTTGCCGAGAACAGCAAGTGGTCACTTAACAACTAATATCCACTGACAGGTTTGGTCAAAACTTAGCAATAGCATCAACGTCCAAGAAGCACACCGTCGCTAGGATAGCTGACTGTACTGGACAATATTTTCTGTCCCATATCCTGCTGCGCTGTGCTGCTCATGTAGCTGATGCTACATCAGATGCACTGCCAGCCAGCTGTCATATCGCATATTGTCGTGCATAGGCACAGACATGCAGACTTCCAGGCTCCATTAACTAGTCCGAACTAGACCTCCTTCTTCTACCTCCGAGCTACTAGGGTGGTATAACTATCATCATATTGTCGATGTCATACATCGTGTAAATAACTCAAACTAAAATACCTTCATTTGTATTTCTCTTCTACATTCCAGTACAAGTGCCTGCCGATGGCATCTTGATTGGTATCGCTTAGCACAATCACAGCTTTCTGTGCAAGTATCTTCTGGGGTGACCTGGTGAATGCGAATTGTGATGGCGTATAGTGGATGTCAAATTTGCCATTCTCCTCTCACTGTCAAGCACGTTATTGATAGACTGTTTCAGTGCAGCACGTCAGAGATATCTCGGAGTTGACACACAAGAACTTCTCGAAAATTTGGAATCTCAAAACGTTGTTGCTTTTATTAAAGATACAAACGTTTGTCATTGTCTATAACTTTTATATTAGCTTAATAGCCTTGATCTTACCAAGTTTTTGTGTTTTCTTTTAATATGTAAATTAAATGCTTTAACCATTTATGGCATCGAATGGCCTATTTTGTGCTGATGTGCCATTAAGAAACTACTCACTCCCTCACTATGGTCATGATTCAGTCCTGTTCAACTGTCTTTATATCGGGCTCATGAATATGCATACTGCACAGCTTTCCTCACATAGTGTTTGAGTTGTATGTTTCCAAACAGTGGTGGAGCCAGGAACTTGTACTTTGCCTGGAAGTACTCCAAGGTACTTTTATTGAGTCAATCTTCACACATTTAAAATCATCAAGCTGACGCAGCCATCTTTCGCTCATCCTTTCAAGTCAGCTGTGTGACATCCGCTGGGTACAAGCAGACGATGGTGCGGTCGAAGTGGAAGAAGAGCTTAGCGGATCTGGATCTACAGTTTGCCAGCAGCATTCATTCCATTCCCACACACAGCCAATGATAGACACTTCAATAACTGTATCCTTGTGACAGCATGTAGTGCACTGGAGATGTTAAAATGGTAGGATATCAAAACCGGTAACCATTACCGTTACCATTGTGATGCCATAGTCGCTGCCGTCCAACAGACCTATGCCTATGCTATAGTGACGTCACGTTTCAACTGCTGTAGATCGCTAGCATAGGCCTAATGTGATACTAAGTTGGATATCTCTAAAAAGTCGGGGAAAGTGTGCATAGTAATAAATAATAAGACGTGAATTATTTCGTTGGTTTTTTTACGCCAAATCACCTAGGCTAATTCAGTACAGTTCTTCGCAAATATCTAGGTCTACGAAATGTCCGCCACAGTAGTAATGTAAAAGTTATAAAATAAACTGTGCACTTTCACAGGCGTCCCCTCCCGCTAACAAAGCACCAGTCTTCTGCAGAAGATGCTGGAAAGTTTGGCGGTTAACCTGAAAATGTGACTTGAACACATCGTCGTCAAACTGTGGAACCGTAAGTTCAGCATAATTAGTAATTTTCGGTATTGGTCTAGAATGACTGACAACATTCATTGCTGCCTGAAGCAGCTCATCTTCAGAGTCATCGCTGTCATTGAACATGCTGTCTGCCGCAGTTAGCAACACGCTTATTTGTACTTTATCCGTATCCATCTTGCAGATATAGTGATTTTATACAATCATACAATTGTACAACACAATATTTGCTAATGTAAACAACGCCATGCCCACCTTTTGATCGGACCATAGCAACCATGAACTAAAGGGACCGAGCCGTCAGTATGCATGCCTATGTCTTTGTTTGCCTGTTTAGTGTGTTAATACTATAGAGATTAAGCTTCAGCCGGAAATTTCATTATGTAAAGAAAAATGTTGGTAAATCGGTAATTTGAAAATGCAACCGGTAATCAGTAATTTTACCGGTAATCGGTTAACCGATAACCGTATTACAAGCTTACAGTGCTCACTTCCATGTGTTCAGCTTCTTACATGCAGTTACGAACTTCTTCTGTGCACGAGGCATCACAACAGGCTCAAGCATGTAAGAACAACTTCTGGATTCAATACTATAGATACTGTGAGACCACGCTCACTGCATTGGTTGCCAGGGTATTATTTATTTATTTATTAGACTAAGTAAATTTATGTCTGAAATGGTCACAGTGCGGACTCGGAAATTGTGAACGGGTCTGCCAGGCAAGCCGCGTTGAATCGTTGGATGGCGACAGACAAGTGCTGGAACAAGAAAGTTGTTTCTCGCGGATCAGTCGTCGCATCTGTCAAGCGCCTTCCGATTTATGCCAGGAATTCTTGGGGATTGACACTCGAGGGGCCAAGTGTTTCCAGGACCACTGGAAAGAAATCGTGGGTCCCGCTGAGAGAGCTGTACTTCGTTGTCTTTCTGACAGCTGCAGTCTCAGCGGCACTGGCACTGGTGATGGCGCTCTGTTGGAGATAGGCGTTCCCCAAAGTGTCGACTACTGTGACGTCCCAAGTGGCGCTGCATCCTGAGTTCCACGACAGCAATGTCAAACCATCGGGCCGCTTGCCGTCGTCCCGAACAAGACCGTGTGGTTCAGTTTATCATCTACAATCACAAGCAACGCAGATAAGAATTTAATAGCAAAACATCAGATGACGATGATGATGACAACGTTTACAGTCGACACGCTCGAGAAAATGTCAACTCGACGCACGTGCTCAATTTTTTGTCTGCCTCCCGACTCAGCCAATATTCAGCTCAGCATTCAGTCCCAGCAACCAGCAGTAGAGTATATCCACACTGTGTGTCCATGATGTGGCACTGATAAGCTTAGATTTATTTAGGGTTATTTTATGAGCAAGACTCGCTTAAGATGTGACAGGTGTAGTATCTAGCACAGCACTACAAAGATACATACAGAGTTGGCGAAAAATCAGGAATGCTGTAAGCATTAATAGCGATATCGCATATAAAGCTCATCTCTTTTTTCGACACTTCGACCCGGCTTATACTTTAATAATGAGTTAGAGCAGCTGCAGAACATTAAAAAAGTGAATCAAATAAGAGTAAAAGCTCTTAGCTTGGCTTCTTCTTGGTGGTGGTGGAGCTAGAGGTGTCCGATTCAGCCTGTGATTCGTCTGGTGCCTCAGGCTGTTGGTGGACATCTGCTTGGGTCTCCACTGTAACTGCTTGCTGCTGGACCTCAGCCTGTCTCTGGACCCTGTGGCGTCTAGTATTCTTACTCGGCAAGTCCTGGTATAGTTAACCATTCGGTTCTTGCAATCACTGTACCAATTGTACCAATAGTTAGATGCAGTATATTCTACGTGAAGCAGGTGTTGCCTACATAAGTAAATTAACTGCAACTTTCTGCATACATATTGTGGCAGTGAAGGGACAGTGGAGATTTATGTAAACTTATGTAAACCAGGCAAAAAATATTTAAATGCATCAACATGCAATTTTTGAGCGAACTACAACGGCCATGGATTGACCTCTTGAAGATGGCGGAGCTCTATTCTCTGATGTGATGATCTTTCGGGCCTCTATGAAAGAGATACGACTTTCCGCTTTCACAGCCTGAACTTTCTTTTCCAACACCCACTTCGGCCACTGCTTACTCAAGGCTGACTGGCTGCCTGCACTATTTACACATTTTTGGTAGGTTTTGACAGACATAAGTGGCGCTGTGACCCACCTGGCCACAAGTGGCACCTTTGCAAGTCCTGCTGCTGTGACCGAATTTTTGGCAATTGAAGCATTGCAGCGGGTTTGGAATGTATACTGAAACGGAAACATGGATAAAGCTGATCTTTAGATATTTTGGAACTGCTGGAAGATTGAAAGTGACTATAAATGTATTTGTGTTTCGTCTGCTGCCAGAGTCACCTATAACTGTGATATTATTGATGTCCGAAACTTGTTGGTTTTAAGTTCAGATAAGGTGTCATAAAAAATGCATGCTTACGTGCCCCCCACCCCTCTCGCACCAGATCCTGTCGATGCCACTGAAAGGAAACAGACACAAGTAAATGTCAATTATGGTCAATAGCTGGTACTGGACAGTTCAGGAACAGAGTATAGTCCTCTCTTAGAAATCTGCTTTGGATCTGAAATGACTGTGATGATGTCTGACTTTCTGTGTAGTATTTAGTCCGCAGGTACAGTTAAACAATTAGCCTACACTTCATTTCTTCTTTTACTCCTAAAGGCAAATATAATAGCACAGACCTTACCTTGATTAATTTCCGGGTCTGCTGGTGACTTCGTGAACTTTAGCTGCTTGTTACACACTTTTACCGCAGCTTTTGTGCTTGCCTTGACTGTTGTTTTTGCACTGACTCTTGTTTTTTTCATCAACGCCTGCTTCTCCAGTTCCATTTTGACTGGGGTATCACTCAATACCTGACTTTTTCCTTTTTATCTGTGGTGAGTGGATATTCTTTCACTCGCCTTTGGATAGGGTTTGATTTGCTCCCGACTGACTGTCACAGAATGAGTGGGTGTGGTGGCAGAACTACCTATACAGGTAACTGACACGGCGTCCGACATAACCGGAGTTGGCAATAAGGCACCAACACAAGAAACAGATGTAACTGTCGATGTGCTAAGGGCTGGTGGTGGTGGAGCGCTACCAGATGAATTGGTGACCTCAACGACTGGGGCAGAAGCAATTTGTGATTCACCAACTTCTGAAATTGACTCTGGTACTGGTACACGAATTGGACGGTCTGTCACGTATGCAGATAGGAATTCGTCATCTGTTCAAAGAAAGCAATGTATCTGTTTGCAGTTTGAGAGCCGACGTTCAGATTCATCTTACGTACCTTCAGCCACACCCGTGCATGTCGTTTCTTCAGCTGAGAGTACATAGAACCACGTTCAGCATAGATCAGCTGCTGAACATTATGACAAGATTCATTATTCGTTATGCAGCATTCATGGCGGATACAATGGCAACGTTGTACTTGCAGACTCGTTCATATTTGACTTGGATAGTCTAACGTGATCGCCGGCAGTGGGGATTGAGCCTGAGGTCACTGACTGCAGCCGCTGATTGTAGTGTTCCAATGGCATTTTCATCCACTTACTGTGACGGCACCCTTCCTACGTCTGCAGAATTTCAAACATCACTACACTGTCCACATTGTAAGTCTCTCGCAACGTCTTCGCCAGCTGAACAATCCCACCAGTCTCTGCTGCACACAAGTCGTTCGACCCAATCTCTAACACCACAAACGTATACTGCTTCCCTCCCATCACAGCCCCCAACGAACTCTCCAAACCAAGCACCTTCTGCCCACTAACCCCGCTGAAATGCACCTGACGACCACCAGCCACTGGAACTACGGCTCCTCGTTGATCTTCCATCCACCTCCTTAGATGGCAGACGTAACTGTGCCCCAGCACCAAGACTTTCTGATCGCTATTCACCACCTTCCCTATCTAACGTCCACCACCCTTCTTCGCCAACACAGGCACTTCGGCCATAACGAACTACGGCAGTTAGAAGTAAAAAATAGATGAAAAGTAAAAAGATATCAACAGATAACTTTCCTCCTTTACAACGCACAACTTTACTCCAGATTCGAGACGACGACAAACACTTGCGCCACATACGCCAACAACTCAAAAACAAAACAGGCCGCATCAGCAGCACAGTCATTAATTAAGTGCCAAAATGCTTATTTTTATTAATACAGTACCCAGTGTGCATTATAAAAAAGCAATGTGTTAATTAAATGTCAATCACACACTGGTCACACAGCCGTCTGCTGTCCGTTGCAGTTCAAGACCCACGAATACAACAGCGGCGGCGGACGTAACGAAGGCGATCAGCGATCTGTTCTGTATATCGGTTCCAACGAGCACCACGAACGACACCATGAATGCTGAACATTATGACTGTTATTGTGTAGTGTGTTTCAGAATATTTCAGCCAAGATAAATAACTTCACCGAGTCTACGTGTTCACTGTACTGCTAACACTGTACTGCAGCCACAGCCTGCATGTCCTCTCTCTCTCTCTCTCTCTCATTCCCGGTCAGGGGGGCGGGTCACCGCCCCAATCCGTTCCAGGAAGTCCCAGAGGCGTCGTGGGTCCGTGTTGAACTGTCCTCCCGGCCAGATGTCCC
>Ga0056124_1001007_pt1 | contig 10001 bp, 6 predicted proteins | sample WorMetHEROISLAND_2_FD_70069 | JGI IMG/M metagenome (GOLD analysis project Ga0056124, IMG submission 70069) | Marine gutless worms symbiont microbial communities from Max Planck institute for Marine Microbiology, Germany - Olavius sp. 4 HERON ISLAND | ecosystem: Host-associated > Annelida >... | reverse complement strand
ATGCCATGTTCGGCATACACTTGCCTTGATGTGTGCAAAAAATCACTTACTTATCTTCAGTAGTTTTCTAGATATTTGGGAAAATGTAGAGTGGCCCCGTTTTTTTTGGACCACCCGGTACACTGCAATATACCAGGTATCTATGCTGTTCGAACAATTTTCACATTTGCTATTAATTGTTCAGTTTAAATGGGCTAATTTATTTGAAAACATTTCCATAATTATTTCTCCACACACAGATTGTGAATCAATCAGCATTCATCGTTAATTAATCCAACCATCGTGATGAAATTCAATTAATTTGCATAAGAACAGGACTTGTTCACATTCACAGATGAAGAATGACGTCACTTAATGAATATGACATGTGAGTAAACAAAACCTCAAATACCACAAGTGTGTCACTTTTTTCATAGAATATGCATTTTGTTATTAGCAGTGCCTTAAAACAGTTAATTGTGATAGTAGTCATAATAGACTATAACAGTGATGTAAAGAAGACTTTGTTGTCAAGACCAAGACTCTGGATCTGAAGACCAAGACCTCTAAAAATTAAAATTGGTTAAAAGTAGTTTCAACCAATTGAAATAAATTAGAGAATTTAAAACAGACCAACAGATGAAGAGTAACGCAGACTGCACTGAATACATCTATGCACATATCATTAAATTTGACTTTGCAACTTCTGAAATGACACAAGCGCAATGCTAAAGATGTCAGTCGGTATTGTAACAAGTGCTGCAGTAGAATGCTTACACTTTTTAACTGCTTGTGAAATGAAAATTAACACACTCAAAGGTTTTTGTTCATTCACTCAGCAAGTAAGGAAAGCAAATAGTTTCAGTGACTACTGTTTCAGAAATCGCTCAGAAGGTAACAATGGCTGCTGAAACATTAACAGTTCAACAAGTAAAGGTTGTACAGTGTAATTTGATAAACGTTGTCACTGTTTTATTCAATGCATCTGTTCAATTCAGAAACAGTTTGTGTCATCATGTCATTCATTCTTCTGGATTCTCCTGTTGTTCAGCTTCCGCCAACAGTTCCGAGGACACCTCCGTGAATACCTGATCCCACTCCCACGGAATATCTTCCTGTAAGCAAACAACATGTACACAGTTAAAAATCACAATGCACAAATGAAGTTAATGATTAGTTAATTAACTTTAGTATTAGCACAGTCAAAAGTCAAAGTGGTTCATCTTCACTTCCAGAGTATTGCATTCTGTCAATAAGCTTATAGTGATATAATCACAAACTGTCATGTACAGAAGGTCCCATGAATACAAAAAAGCACTCATTATTGAAAACAGTGATCATATGAAAAAGTCCATGTAAAATCTAAAAGAATGATATGAAAGATTAAAATTATGTTTGCCTATCAGTCACCAAAAGCAATCCAATATTGTTCAAATTTGGCAGTGAGAGACGACCATCAGAACCATCATTTTTGAAAACCCCTTGTACAATCACTCAAAGTATTACCTCAACCACTTCAGTTTCTCCCGAGAGAGCTGCGCCAAGTAATTTGAGATCAATTTCACCACCGTCTTGTAACTTCTGCATGTAAACAACATTCAACAGACAGAGACATTGAAGTTAATGAGGCCATACAAAATTGCATACTCGCACTCAGAATTTACATGTATTAATGAACACAAAGTATCGGTTAACATCAAGATCTGTGTTGGGCTGTGACTACATCCAAAACAAAAAAGAACACTTTCAAAAACGATCCGCAAATATTCTGCATGTATTGTAACTATGTTTCAGATCTGTTGACTACCCAGAGCTGCAGGCCACAGACATAAAAATGTTGCAGAAATATTATAGCATGACTGCCCACGTCTTCAAGATAGGCTTTTTGACATCTAATATAAAACACAAAAAAATGTTTTAACAGCTGCTGACCACCCATGTCTTATGGCTTGTCCAGCAATGATGCTTTTTCATGTAATGTATGTCTAAAACATTTTTTGAAGATGCTTTATAAAACATTAGCAAAAATGTTTTAAAGCATTTTTATCAGAATGCATGTTTGACTTGAAGATAGGATGCAGTTACTTGTAAAAATTAAACATTTTGAAAAATGTAATTTAAAAACAGATCGGTAAGGATGACGCACCAAAGACAGGAAGCCAGTGTGTCGAATGAGTTCGGTGTCAAGCTCCTTGAACGTTGCTACTCGGTTCACTGCAATACTACCAGCAGACACACACACACAAGTCTTAGTCAGTATACAGGCACAATTTAATACTAACACAATGTCATTTTAAAATATTCCGGGTCTCTTTTTAGAACAGATGCCTGTCTAAGTACGTTTAACAGTTAATTTTCACACTTTCGGAAAAAAGGTTTGTTTTTTTTCGGGATTTAGTGTATAAAGACTGGGCCCAAAATTACAACCCAGGAAGAACATCCAATACACCATTCTTCCTGTCACATCACTTTCTATAAATTACGTAGCAAAACTGGAAAATCATGACTAAAATTACACATGATCCGTTATTTGAATAAATTTTTTGCACAACAAAGTAAGACATAAACTTTGGACTTCTGAGGTTTTTTGGGTTCTTTTTGAAGTAATTTTTCATCCTTGAATTGCAGACATATCAGTGTCAGTAACGTTAATAAATGCTTACTGTGGTGCCATAGGTACATCAGATCCCCGAACTGTCCTAATCCCATCGTCCTCCAGTTCAGGTATCTCAGGAATGTCTACACAACAAATCACCCAACAAAATAAACTCAGCTACATGTATACTGATAACGTTTCAAATAAGCTCACTATTAAGCTTCAGTTTTTTCACTCTTTCCAGCTTTTGTTTCCTTTAGTTTTCGTTAGTCTTTCTTTTTTAGTTATTTCTATCTCAAGCTCCTTTCTCTTCCATAACTTCTCTATTTCTGGAGTGTTTTTGCTTTTCTACATCCCAGCTGTATTTCGACATGTCTCTTATTTCAGTCAAAATCAGTTTCGTTCTTCTAGTTCATGTGCTAGATTAAACTGGCAGCTTGTGACTTTCTGGCTGGTTTCACTGCAGCTGCTCTATGCCTTGCAATAATGTCATGAATGTTATCTATGAATCAACAAATGAATGATTGATTCATTGAAACAAATCAAAGCAAACCTGTGTCTGAGTCGTCATTCACAGTTAAACTTTCACGCAGGCGTTCGCTGCAAACAATAATCAACATAAGCTATCTACTAGAACTCCCTATCTATTGAACTGAATGAACGTTACACGTTGAAATAGAGCCGCTTTTATTTCTGGCAAATTTGGACCAATTTCAAATTCCTTTAGGCCCTACAATACACCAGCCTGTGTAGTTCACCCTCAAAATCAGATTCAAAAACCAAGGCATGTGCTAATAACAGAAACCTATAGAGGTCTATGCAGGCAAACAGACGTCTTTCTCTGCCACTGGCTACATTACAGTTCTATAGTACCGACTAATAGTGTTTTAGCCAGCATCACTGACAGCAGGGTTGCCAGGATTTGGTGTCAGGGGCATGAAACTATGAAAAAATCATTTGAGGGTGATGCACAAAAATATTATGAAGTTCATGCAATAAGCAGTGACAATAATTGATGACATCTGATGTCCCAGAATATGCCAGTGGGGGGAGGCGGTAGGGCCGGCGATGGCTCCTCCAACTTCAGTTGTGAGTGCAACTTTGTGCACTAAAACTAACGAAATTTATACCCAGTACATGCATTTCTAAGGCTTTTTAAGCCCGAAAATGCGGCTGGGGCTCAATCCCAGACCCCAGTGGGGGAGCTTCCAGCGCTCCCCAGACCCCCTAGCTATTGAATAGAGGGCTTGCTGCCCTCTGTCCAAGAAGCACACCCCCACCCTCGGCCTTCTGCCTCAATTTTTGGCCCTTTAGGTCTCAGTTCGCCCTCCCAACTCCAATTCCTGGCTACACCTGTGAAATATGCTATGCTGGTTTTTAACTGGACAGGCAACCAGACGGAGTCGAATGTTAGAGTTTGTGCGGCTCTCAAGTGACCTGAAATTAAACAGTTGGAAGTCGAGGGGAGACTATGTCCCAGTGCCCCATAGCTGCATGGCGACACCAACGAATTCACCGAAAGCTTCACTTACGACTGATGTTACTATCTGTCTGTCAGTGCGTCCATCACGCTTGTGCACTCTGCTAGATCAGTGCAACCAAATGGCAGGGACACTAGTTGAACGTATGTACAGCTCTTTATGGGAACCCATCACACAGCTACGGAGCGTTACCTGCCATATACGGAATCACATCTGCCACCAGACACAGGTGAACGTGCCCCGCCTTAACCCCAGCCATGCAGACCGGTACTACAGTGGCCCCAAGTAACACTGTATTAGACAGGGATGCCTCAATGGAAAGGTGAGATTTGGGTGGTAGAAACCGGAGTCAAAATTCGCACTGCAAGTGTGACCAAACTGATACCGGGTCTCAAGCAATGCTGCATGCTTAGTGCGAAACGACTAGCCCTATGTTACATGCTCTGACACTGGAAGGAGAAGAGACAGAAACTGGGAATGAAAAATTATACATGTACTTACTCTTGGTAATCAGTTGCCGCACTAAAAAGCAATCACAGCAACAACAACAATTAAGTGTGTTTCAAAGTTATACATAAGACATACACAATACTACCAGTACTAGACTACTAGTACAGCTGCCTACAGTACCAAGGACCAAATCAAAGATTGTTGGAGCTTTGTAGCCAGAAAGCTGGATTACTTAGTACAAAATATGCAGAAAAAGTCGAAAATGCGTGAAAAAAAATTCCATTCATTCAAAAAAAATACAGTACGATGTTACTGTAAATTGTTTACACTATACGAAAGATAGGCCTACCAGTTTTTAAACTTTTCGGTTTGCTCAGCAAACGTTTGAAAGTCTTAGAATGACACAGTACAGACTGACAACGTTTTTCCAGCAGTGAGTAGTAAAGGCACTATTAAGAACAGATAAAGATAATTATTGAACTGCAATCATCAGTGATAAAAATGATACAGCACAACAAGTATACAGTAATCACCATAATTAGCTAACTATGCTTAACAAAGATATTTTAAGAATATAAGCTAATTAGCTAACTATGCTTAACAAAGATATTTTAAGAATATAAAGACAACAAATTAAGATCTCTACTACTTCATAGATATGCAGTATGATATAAAATTACAGCCACTTGTTACTAAACCAGTACTGCTGTTACAGATGTTAATTTGTGCAGCTGCTGCTCGATTTTTCCAAAGTTAATCCAGAATCGAGATTAGCCTGGGTCTATAAAGGCTATGGGGTTTGGAGTGGGCATTCGTAGGCTGTATGTCCTTCCTGCTATCAGACCAACAACAGCAAAACACTGCAGGACAGGACAAAGAACACATGACTGATAAAAATACGAAATTTAAAGTAGATGATAAGCTCAGACATCAATTAATTAATTAAGTTTGGCTAACGTTCAAAAATTACGAGTAATAAATCATAGCTGCAAATGTGAAAGCCTCATTCAAGAATTGTTTAGTCAAAAAAGATGTAAAAGTGACGATCAACTTCAATTACTTAACTTTTTAAAATTAATAAATAATAAATTAATGCTAAAAACATGACGTCTCACTCTAGTAGTATTTACTGAAAAAAATTGGTAAATGTGGCAATATATTCAAGACTTCACTGACCGTCTTTGGTGCTGTAACCTGTATCAAAAGTATGTGAAAAACAAACAGAATATAAACAAGAAAAACGTTAAGCTGTTAGCAAAAACATTAAACAGAATTAAATAACACAAAACACAGCAGTTGCACCAAGTAAAATACGTGAGTGAAATTCATAGAAGATAAACTAGTATTGAACAAAACTGAAACACGTTTTAGCTTCTAATACAACAGAGATTTAAGAAAAGCATATATAATACAGCGACCCAATAAAAAGTAACCCATTAAAAGCTGACCTATTTTCAAAATTCTTTCACTTATACTCTGCAGCATATTTGCATTAAGTGATCGTTAAAGATATCACACCCCAAAAGCACCGCTACACTAGCTTCTGAAATGTAGTCAGCTTTGCAATAAGTGATGTACAAGGTAACTTTCAGTATTCTAAAGCTGACTATATTTCATGATGTGTTTAGGATATGATAGGATCTTTAATAATATTAATGTACTTTTCAAATTTATAACTGATTTGGCTACTATAAGAATTTTAAACATCAACAAATATTTCATTAACTTATGATTGTATGAAAGTCAGGGGCTTAGATTTTTTATGGACCACCCAGCATTAAAAGTGTAACGTGAGCAAAAATGCGAACAAATAAACTGCAACACAGGCTAGAATCGCACCCAGTTTGCACCACATTGTGATCATTAACACTCCAGGCGTTTATTCTGCAAATAAGAATTTACAAATTAGACGAATTTAATGACAAACTATGACATCAACATGACAATCTTTCCTATCTACTATTTTATATTATCATGTTTCACAGTAGTCAGTTTTATTCACTGTTATTATTACCTAATTATTATTGTCTATTAGCTACTGGATCCATCAGTCAGTCAGTGGTGAAGGGAGGGAGAGGGATAAAATGTTCAATGGCTGCACCCTCCCGCGATCAGATCCTGGCTGCACCACTGGTCAGTCTTTGGCTAAAAGGGAGCAGCCCACTGTAGCTATGGTCCACCACAGCTAAGCTCTGCTATAGCTATAGTGGACATAGAATAAAATAAAATACATCACCCAAGTCAAATAATGAAGCAAACCATCTCCAGACTGTACACAGAGTGTGATTAAGCTAATAACTCAGCTAACCCTTCCAATCTAATGTTGTATAGTCTTGTTCTATGGCTCAAAATTGCGCCTCTAAAACACAACCAAGTTTTGATAAGCAGAGCTAGATACAGTCAAATAAATATGTAAAGAGAAAATAAATTATGAAAAGCATTTTATTGGTAAATAATTTCTTTTCAAGTTCGATGGCATGACTATTTTCATTTAATGCTTTATCTGCAATCTAATTAATACACTTTTCACGATCAGTTGAGTTAATTACTTATTTGCATAGAATTTTATCATACCCATGTCTTTAAAGCTTAAACATTTCATTACTAGAGGCACAAGAAAAATCTTAATAACTGCACAGCCCTAGTAGACATGCAAAGAATTAGCATACAAGGAAAAATGCATACATACTGACCTTCTGTGAAATTGTGCCTGATGCCTGAATAAATATGTGAACAACGACAAACGAAACAAATTACAAAAAAGCAGCACCATCATAAAATAAAACCAAAAATATTTTCCGTGAAAGCAGAAGTATGTGTTCAAAGTTTGCAAGAAAGCACAGTGTGATAAGAAATGAAACAATGTGAAGAGTATGCAAAGTACAACTATTACAAAGTTCTACTACTACTCTTCATGTCTGTTTTAATCCGTTACAACATCTGAAACTAAACACAACGCAAGTTGTAAGAAGCATTGATACAAATAAAGATAGCAAAAACAGAAATGGTGATACATGATTGAAGCGAAGCAAGAAAGAAAATTAGGTATAAAAAAACTGCGGCTTGATTTGCAAATAAAGCAGCAAATCCATCAATTGATCAATCAATCAATCAGTCAATAACCAATCGAATACCCCAACTCAGCATCAGTGCCCCAGCCTCCACGCTTAGCTGATGGCTTCTGTGTTGATTCATCAGCCTGCAACATCATCAACATCATCATCAGCGACAGCAGCAGCAGCAGAGCACCATTATGCACTAGAGTTTTTCCCTACATACACAATGTTGTTGATCTGAGAGAACAGCAGGCTTCACATAGAACAGGTTGTTCTCTGTGATAAGGTCATTACCGAGAAACCACACCTAGGCCTAACTGAAAAGGCTCTATTAGAAGAATCACTTTCATCTTTTAGCAAAGCCATAAACATATGCCTAACTAAAAAAGACCAGAGTTCTCAAACCTCTGCTGAGAATGGTGCTGCCATCTGGTGAATACAAAGAACATAATAGAGCTGGTTTCTCCTAATGGTAAAAAAATCCTGGAGAATGATCTAGAATCCACGAAAGAATCTGGATTGCACAACTCCTTCAAAAAATGTCACCAAAATATTTCTCTAATTTTTTTAAAGAATTATCTTGCACACAAGTGACCGGACCCATTTCTAAACATAATTAAAGAACATAAAATTCACAGATCTTACTAGATGTACTTAAAGAATGTAAATTAATGCATCGTATGTAAAAAGACAGAACCATATCTTATCATTTTACATACATCCGCTGTGTAGTGTCGAGACTCAAACAAATCTATGGTCTCATTTGCTTCATCTCTGAGGAGTGACAAATCTTTGGTCGAATCTTTGTTGACCAGTGACAATTCTTTGGTCGAATCTTTCTTGGCCACTGATAAATCTTTGGTTGACTCTTTGGTGGTGGGTTGTGCAGCTGCTGCCCGACGACCTTTTTTTGCCGGCTACAAAAATCATAGATATAAAAATGGCACAAATGCCTGGAACACAGTGTACATTCCACAACCTGCTGACAATTTGGTGTTTCTCGAATAATGCACTAAAGGTTTGCCTTTATTAGGTATATTGGGTGGTGCGTGGTGGCATGGTGTAGCAGTAATAAATATTCTATGCCGGGCCCAGTAGTACCTGGAGGGTATGTATGTGATTGCCTATGGGCAGATAAACCATTTCAGTATGTAACCAGACACCCAGGACAACACAGCCTTCTACCCTCCAGTGGATGGTAAAATGAGTATCAGCTTTGGGCTGAGTGATAATAAATGGCGATGGTGAATGCAGTAGGCCTACTACAACTGCTAGTTTAGGCGGAAATGCGGCTCAAGCCAATCGGCTTAGTAAAAGGGTCGGCAGCCGCCCGGTCAGATAAACCGTTGAATTCTCGAGGTGGCTGATGATGACAGGGCCATAAACACTGTCGTTGCTAGAAAAAAACATGGCAGCACAAGTGGTGGGCAGAAAGACATAGTAATACGTGATTAAACAATGAGCAAATAATCTGTGAACTCCGTAAGCGCTTACTTTAACACTCTTCGTTTCACCAAGTATTTCATCCATCATCGACAACTAATTTTTATTTCTTTATTTACAATCAGGCCTATTATTACGCTTTATAACCAACGCGTCGTTAGTTACCAATCGTAGAATATGTAATAATGATTAATTACATTTGACGTAACGTATTCTGAATGCACGGACGGTGCTTGACGCAGGCGCGACGTAATGCTTCGGTAAAAATTCGTCAAAACGATCGATTGTTTAGCGAAATCAAGCGGAAATTAGGATAAGCGAACAAACAGACAAATACATGACCAGAAAACATCGCCCTCCGTCTTTTGCGGAGGTAGCAATGTGAAGTCATATGCAAAACTTACATGCTGTCGGTTGAAATTCGCTGACGCCCGGTCGAGCAGTTTGTCCAAATCATCCAAGTTGTCGTTATTCATCGTAATTACACGTCTAACAATCCGCGTTACACGCTATCTCTACTCTATTTAATGAGTGATCGCATATAGCGATCGCCAGTCACCGTGTCACGTGGCCGCGATTACCTGATGGAGCGTCGCGCGCGTCGCATGCACGTGCAAATCAATGTCGTGTTCTGCATTAAGCGGCGTTTCCATCCAACGCAACGCACGCAACGTACGCAAGAAAGTACGTAACAAACGCAGCTGACGTAGTTGACGGAACGACTGTTCTAATAATTATCCACAACCCCCTCCGCTACTCGGTCGTCTGCTTTTGGAATTTAATGTCGCGCAATAAAATTTAAAATAACACAATTAAAAATTAATATAAAAATAATAATAAATACAAAATTAAAAAAAAATAAATAAGTAAAACTAAAAATTAAATTAAAAAATAATTAAAAAGTAAAAATTCACAAAAAAATAAAAATAACAAAAATAGTAAATACCTGTACCCATCTTTGCGTTACTTAGTTAATTCTTACGCTCCTCTGAGAAC
>Ga0056124_1001006_pt1 | contig 10006 bp, 8 predicted proteins | sample WorMetHEROISLAND_2_FD_70069 | JGI IMG/M metagenome (GOLD analysis project Ga0056124, IMG submission 70069) | Marine gutless worms symbiont microbial communities from Max Planck institute for Marine Microbiology, Germany - Olavius sp. 4 HERON ISLAND | ecosystem: Host-associated > Annelida >... | reverse complement strand
TTAGGGCCCTCGATTGGGGTGACCCCTATGGAATTTTTGGAAAAGCGTTACAGGTCCTGAAACTAGAGTCTTTGGGGCAGCCGATGGTGAAGATTTGATGATCCTAGCTTGCACCGTTTTCGCCTGATCCACCCGTGTGACAGACGGGCAGACGGACACACGGACGGACGGACAGAATTGCGATGGCTAAGACGCGCTATAGCAGTTCCTGCTGTTGCGCGTAAAAATTAAACAGATGCTGTGGCGCGTCTCATGAGCATTAGCTCAGATTTCTTGTTGAGTTAGTAGTCCATACGGGACAGACAGATGGACGGATGGGCAACATGCGTATTGCAGCCCATTAGGATGGCCGCACAGTAAAGACAGCAGTGAAATGAGGTAAGGCTATTTGCTCAGTTTCTGTGTTTCCATCTGTCTGTATGTCTGAATGTCTGTGAGTCTGTCTGTATGTCTGCATATGTCTGTCTGCTAGTCTGTTTGTCTTTGTGCATCAGTGGCGTGATCACTGGATGCAGGCTGTGTATTACCCCGCTACTCGTCTCGTAGTCTCGACCAATCAGCAGTTTACGCTGCGCAGTTACCATGACGACTACAGTCTGTGGTTTGACGTCAGCCAACACAACAGCAGGTGCTATACACATATCATGCACCACTTGTAAAATCGTACAAAATGTGTAAATACAAGTATTGAGTCTAAAAGTATAATATTCTAACGTGAGCATTGCATCCAGAAGTAAACTGACAAGACAAGAACAGTCTGTTGTGTATACTGTGATCAGTAGAGTAGTACAAGTACAAGTCCTGTGTGTGTGGTGTGTGGTGTAAGCAGTACAGAAGTACAAAGTACAAGTCCGGCATGTACGTGTGGAGGTCATGTGGCATGCTGTCGTACTCGCATCAGTATGATGAATGACTCGACGAGGAACAATGCCTTCATAGATGCTCTCACGCCAGTCTGTTGTATCTTACGTCTTCTTATCTTATTTTGCAGGGCCTATGGCGTGAACTAGCACGTTCGTGATAGCTACTTGCTATTAGAATTGGGCGAACATAAACTATTGTACTGATTACTGAACTAAACTGTTATCAGTCAGTCTGTCAATTAATCAGTCAATCGAACATGTTTGTATTTTGCCATATATCTTGAACGAATCGGATGCTTTGATTTGATTGGCTTTGATGGCTAACTACCTTCACCAAAGAAGCAGGTTATGTTTCCGGGTTTGTTTGTTGTCTGTTTGCTGAGTATGAGTGGACACAGTTCTGCCGAACAATTAGCATTCATGCTGTCTGGAACTGAGATGAATGCTTCAAGTTTTGGGGATCAGAAGTTCAAGGCTGCAATGGGACCAGTTATGTACTCCACTGAGTGTGTAACAGGCTATCATGTGTAGCTGCCATCGTGCAGTTTGTAGGGTCAAGGTCAAGGTCAAGGTTGTTACAAGGTCAAATATTGAAGTTAATTTTGTGGCGGATGGAGGCGTCCACGTCGGTGTTGAGACGTTGAAGAATCGTCCAGTTTATGAGCATTCTGTTACGATGGTGCATCGCTCGGAGCATCATTATTGTCATGATTGTTCAGTGGTTGGGGCCTTTAGCTTGCTCTTGATTTACTGTGCGTGGGCAATGGGCATAGTGGTATGTCACGATTCCTAGTACCTGGAATATGTTGCCTGACTATCTGAGAGATCCATCTCTTCTTTCGTTGATGGAGTTTTATCGTTATTCAAGAAACTTCACGTTCACTCTTTGCTAATGTTGATTAGTGCATTTGAAACTTCATGATTATCTGCTGTGTATACGCTGTGTGTATGTTTCATCACAGTCTAGAGTGTATTATGCGAGTGTAACGAGGCATAATACAGTCTAGGCTGTGTTTATTTCATGACTGTGATCGATGGTGTTCTGCCTGGGATGTGCGTGTTATAAACAGACATAAGACACGTTTCAGCCGTCACGCTTGACTGGAGTGAGATTAAGGGCGGTTGTAACACTGGAAACACCGTGGTGAGAGATGAAGTAGGTAATGAAATAAATAAATTTATTGTATATTGTATTGTGGATAGGTAGTAAAGTCGTCCACAGTCTGTTTATGCCTGAGTGATGCATCTCTTCTGCCGCTCGTCGTTGCCAAGCTCGGAGCCGCCAAGGTAACTGCTCAGACTCAACGTATGTCTTATCTTGTATATCTGTGTATTGCATATTGTGTAATAACATCATCATCACACTGCAGTTACTAGTAGAATTTTCTGTGGTTGGAAATTTTTATAGATTGTTATTCTTTTTATCATTTTTAGATGTTTCTGTTTTCCATTTCAAAATTTTTGCATTTTTTTGGATTGTTCTTTTAATTTTCTGGAGGTAGGTAACGTATATTCTGTTTGTGTCCAACAGCTAGCTCATTCGACCACTAATGACTGATTTCTGTGAGATAATGTTTATGGAGCTGCCATCGTGGCACAGCGACTGCGAGAGTTCACCTGGTTGCGTATTCGCACATGCTAACCGATTTCGGCACCAACGTGGTTTTAGCCACTTAGCAGAACTGTGTCCAGTCGCTTTTTTGCGGTTTTTGCGTGAAGTCTACTCAAATCAGCGAGTTATGTAGACTCAGCTGTTGAGTGGAGTTCATGCAATCGGACGACACAACACTGTGTTACTGTATGTGTGTACACGCGTTGTGTAGACTGACTGACACTGTGCAACGTGTAGGTGTACACCCATTGTGTAGACTGACTGACACTGTGTACAGTGTGTAACTGTGTACTGTGTAACGTGTAGGTGTACACGGTGGAGAGTAACGTGTTGTGTCGGCGACTCATCAACGCGTACGTCGCTGCTAACGGTCTGCAGTCACTAGTGACTGTGCTTGACAAGTCAGCCTCAGAGCTGACAGCTGAACACCTCGACTTTAACCAGGTTATTGCTGTACACAGTGGACATCATCATCGTCCTCATCATCTGTCATATATGACTTCCATATATTTCCATATTGATTTCCATACCCCCGAGGGATGGAAGGCTGAGTTAACTTGGGTGGTTAGTTATATACTGGGATCATTTTATTAGATCTGTCCGCTGCTTTCGACACTGTCGATCATGACATCCTCACCGACAGACTGTACTATGCCTTTGGCTTCCGTGATGACGTTGTGTCATGGATCACAAGTTTTGTCACTGGTCGTACACAGAGGGTCCGTGTCGGAGGCCAGTACTCGACGTACTCTGCAGTCCAGCACAGTGTGCCGCAGGGCAGTGTGCTTGGACCGATCCTGTTCCTCTTGTACACCGCTGATGTGCTCGTCATCGCTGCACGTCACGGTGTCAATGTCCACTCATACGCTGACGACACTCAGCTGTACTTACATACACCGCGGCTGACAACTGTGAAGCAACGTTTGCTCATCTAGTCGTGTATCAACGACACGACATCGGCCTCTGGATGTCTTCCAACAGACTGAAACTAAATGCCGAGAAGACACGGCTCGCGGTATCAGCCGACCAGAAGTCAACGGTTCCGTCCTTATAGCCAACGGTTCAGTTGTCGATCTTCTTCCTGCAGTAGCCTTCAAACTACCTGCATAAGAAGTGATACACAACCGTTCAGCAACGGGCTACATAACATGGTCTTGATTATTAATATCAAAAATAGCCCCGTTTTTAGCCCCACATGGGACTGCGATTGACTCCTCTATACCGGTTTCGCAACAGTGCCTACCAGTGAAGTTCGACGTCATGTGGCATGAAAACTATGCCAAATGTCAGTAATTCGGCCCGATCAAATTTAGGCATTGTCCCCTGCTTTAAGAGTAACTGGTCGTTTTTCCACCTATCGTTGTAAATGGCCGATGAGATAGACTTTGAAAATGGAAGAGTTTCTAACTTTGAAGATTTCATCACGAACCAGAAAAGAACTTTGTGGACGGTCGGACGTAAGTACGGGTGGCAGACACGTTTATTAGGTGGACTCAGTCGAGGAGTCGACCTAAAACAGCAGACATGTGCATATTATATTGTGTATTTTACTGAGGTCACTCTCAGTGTATGTTTGTGATTGAAGGTGGATGTATGTGCCACTTAAAACAAGTTCAAAAAGTAAGTAAGACAGTAAATGAACGATTTGCAATACATACAGTTCCATACTATCATATTTTTCTCTTGTCACGGGCCGGATAACAACCCATTGTTGGCGGGGTGTGGCCCATGGGCCGGAGGTTCCAGTGATGTGTAACGTACGGTAAGCTAAGTAACTGAAGAACTGAAATACTGTTTGTCACTGTTTAGATAACGCTCCTGGTAGGTGAGCCGTTCTTTATAAACAGCTCACTGCCATGGCACAATCTGCACTATCTGTACGCCCGCACACACCTCTCAGCATTACTAGCTACAGACTGTTGCATCATACCCTCGTCAGTCTCGGTCAAAGCTGTTGCTGTTGAGTTTGAGCATCTCTATAAGATACGCTCGGCCGTCGGCGACTGCGAGAATTTTGACCTGACCTCTTTCGACAAACTCATCGAGGTATGATCCACCGTGTTTAATCGGGTATGACTAAATTTTTCAGAATTGTCCGAGCTAATCAGCTAAGTCGTGCTGACATTATTTGCAGTGTTAGTTTTTAGTAATAAATTATTTGTATTAATTTCTGCCATACTTCTCATCTTTTGTCAGTATTGAACGAATAACCCAAAGCTTAAATCTGCAAATAGTGGAAGTACCAAAGGCGGGTTCAGGGGTTAGGCCCATGTGCCTGACCCTAGCTTTAAATTTTACTAAAATCCACAGAGTAATTTTTGCCGTCATTTTCACGCATGCAGTAAACTAAAATGAAGAACGTATTTTGAAGCAGTAACAACATTGACAGATCGGCTTTAAAGTGAAAACTTATCTTTGATTACCAACTGCAATGTAAGTCCATACTCCATCCATAGTGTTGTAACTTCACTTGTAACCATAGAAGACAACATTTGTTTATCAGTTTTACAAACAATAAAAATCATTTCTGAACTTGTCAGGCTGCATCTGAGATAGCTGATGGTTATGCGGAGCCTCATCCGTTGTGGGAATACCCGGCCCGACCTCTGACGATGACCTTTGACCTACTTCATGTCAACCTCAGCAAATCACTGCACAGCATCAAGTCGCTTGAACGCAGCGGCAGTGTCGAGCTAACTAGGTCATGTCACTCGTCTCTGTCAGTTGATTTTAGTCCATCTTTTCCTCTTCTGTCTAGTCTATATATGTAAAAACTTACGCTGCCTACTTTCAGGGATGCTTAACCGAACGTTGACAGTCACAACATTGCTTTTATTAGCTTAACTCTTTTTATATTCATAGTAGTTTTCTTCGTCTGTGTTTTATTTAGCTACGTGGCATTGATTTTACACATCAGTGTTATTTATGTTGTTAATTACTGCTATCACTGTTATGGCATGAAATGGCGTCTTGTGTGCTGATGTGGCGTTAAGAAACTACTCACTCACACATACGCTGACTTTGGTAGTTGGTTGTTGTGGCTCTGCAGTGAAGATTGGATAATTACGATTGTTGACCTTTCACACAGTTTGTGGTTATGCAAATTTGTCAGATGAATTTACAGTTCTACAACAGCAAAACTGTGTTAGGAGACTGGAATACTAACCGCTGCCCAATTTACAACAGGGTGGAAGGCTGGAATATGGACACAGCAAAGCTTTCCATCCCTCCAGTGTAGGTAAATCGAGTACCAGTCTGTCTGACTGGGGTTAAGCCGGGGCACGTTAACCTGTGTCGGGTGGCAGGTAACACTGTGATCACATATGACAGGTGACGCTCAGTAGCTTTGAGATGGGTTTCCTGTGAAGAGCTATACAGTATACACATCCTTTAAGCATTTTTAACCGCTTTGTGTGTGTGTGTGTGGATAGTGAAGGTACGTGTAACGGTGTAGCAATGTGGATGGAGTGTCGACTGAACTCCAGTCACGTAATCACATCGGGATTATTGTCAGCTCCGACTGCAGGTCAACAGCTGCACTGGGACAGGCACAGCAGACAGGCTGTCCATCTGTTGTCCACGCCGGTCATTGTAGAGCCCAGTGTCGGTGGACAGCGCTGGACACTGAGACACCGGACAGTCTTCAAGCCACAGACCGGAGACGTCGATCTCCAGTTTACTCTTGTTCCTGCTGCTGAATCATAACCTGACTAATAACTAGCAAAATACGTCAGCCCAGTGCCAACATATTATGCGGCGATCCGCTTAGAGCAGCGCAATCCTTATGCTAACCCTAAGCGGCGTCGACCTTTTGAACCGAAAATTGGCACACCAGTTACTCTTGTCCTGGGGAATGTTCCCACCAATTTTGGTTTCCGTACACCCTTTTGTGTTTTTGAGTTAGGAGCCCGTACAGGGCAGGCAGACGGACGGATGGACGGGCAAGACCCATAATGCGGCCTATTAGGACTGCTGCATAATAACAGTTGCTCAGTTGAGCTAGGCTGTGCTGTGTCAGATTGAGCTAAGTGGGTTGGTGACACTGGCTGAATAGATGATGATAAGTAATCCTTTTTCGTCAAACGCTATCTCAGGAAGTACAATAGATTTGTAGTTGAAGCTTGCGTGTAGGTAGGTTGAATTATGGACTTTTCGCGCCGTGGGCTATTCGTTCCATGGACGACTGATAATTTCGTACCATGGGTTATTTGTACTGTCACTGGACTATTCGTACCGTTCGTGTCATCACTACGTGTGCTTTTAGTAACATCTGTTACAATTAAGATGACTGTTGATGCAGATATTTAATAGCATTGTCTTAGAGATCACATTCTGGTGGTTTATAGCGCTGTGAGCGGCAGCATGTTGCTGTAAAATTCAATCATAGGCTAGCTTATGTAGTTAGTCTTACGCTTTGTCTACATATCTTGCACTGCAGGACATCCTTTTAAACTGTAGTTCAACTTTGGGCGGTTTCTGGCCGCTATTAACGAATAGTCCAGTGATGGTATGAATAGTCTGTGGTACGAATAGTCCATGGTATGAAAAGTCCAGTTACTGGTAGGTTGGCGACTAATACCAGTCTTTTTGCACTGAAGCTGCACTAAGGACCCCAGTGATGAAGGAACTTTGCTTGCATTGCATTGATGTAGAATATACAGGCTTGTCAGCATCTAATACTGGTGCTGTTAGTACAAGTGCTTTGATTTTATTTCTATTTTGGTGTATAATAAGCCTGTTGATTAATTGGTTGGCTGACTTATCTAAGGTAAGTTCGTGGAAACTGTGGAACAAACTTAGGTTAACAACTTGCGATTGCAAACCGTTCTATCTATTTATTACTCTTGTTTGAGTGAAAAATGTATCTTCATGTGTCTGTCTACAGTAATCCTTAGGCCTAACTTAACTTGGTCATTTCCCCTTCTTACATGTATTTCTCACTTTTTGTTTTTGTTTTGTACTCCGTGTACGAGTTTAGTATTCAATAAATAAATATAATAAGAGAAATGATCTCTAACTCCAGGTAGTGTGTTTCTGTTGATTTGTGCAATAACTAGATTGTTACAACTCGATACATTGCATCTAGTGTGTATGTCTCCTCCTGTTTTTAGCATATTTGGTTTTAACCTGTGACCCTTTAACACGAAGGCCCAAGAAGTTGTTAACTTTTGCACGAACGGCAACAGTCAGTGAGTATTGGACTGAGAAGCCTCCGCGTCTAATGTCTGTCAGTCTGTATCAGTTTTCTTTTTCCATGTCCATCTGTCGATGTAGCTCACTGTAGTTCTTGTGTTTCTGTATTTTTGCTGTTTTTGTAGTTTGTTTTGGTGTTCTCTCAGCTTCTCTGTTTTTCTTTCATATGCGCCGAGTTGTTTGAACTAGAAGTGACTGAATGATTGATTTACCAAGCAAATAAACAACACTGCCAGTGATTGTCAGTCAAAATTCTAAAGACACCTTGCACACATGTAATCCAGTCAGAGCAGTGGTGAGGGGTCTATACCAAAACGGCACAAAACCAAAACGGCCCAGACCAAAACGGCCCACAAATTTTTGACATGTCCAAAACGGCCCACACCGATGTCCAAAATGGCCCAACGCAGCTACAAAACGGCCCAGACCAAAAACGGCCCACAGTTGAATTAGAAGTGTTTCTTGCTCCGCGTGTTCATAATATGAATGATGTGCATTGAGTGAGATTTCGTGAAATGAAATTTCAAAATTCGTAATAATTTATAAATGAACAAAATTTTTAAATTTCGTAAAATTGTTTTTACACATCCCTAGTAACCAGAAGTGCTAAAATTTGTAAAAAATATTGACAAATTTTTACAATCACCATAGGCCTTTTTTTCTTTTGGGATGTTTTGGTCATTTCTGTTTGCGTCGGGGCCGTTTTGGACCTCTGCGTGGGCCGTTTTGGTCATCCAAAACGGCCCAATAGGGACATGTCAAAAATTTGTGGCCCAATAGGGGCCGTTTTGGACTTATCACATGGGCCGTTTTTGACATTCGCGTGGGCCGTTTTGGTTTTGAGCCGTTTTAGTCATTTCCCGTGGTGAGCGTCTACACCATATAAACGTTTGAGTACATTCGTCATAAAAGTACCGGCGGAGGTTTCTCCGCCATTCGAGTGGAAGGAACGTTGGTATAATTTAGGATGTAAACTATATCCACTTTCTCCCTAGCTTGCTACGAAGAACGTTTTTCAGGTCTAGAATGGACGGCGGTTGGAGCTTCGCCCCACACCTTACTGGAAGAGCTTATTTTAGTGCTCCCTGCACCCTAGCTGGATTTCGGGACAAGGCCCCCGGAAAAACACAAGGAAGGGAATGAGAGGAGAGGGACGGATGCGGGACGTGCTTTAATGGCACAAGGGGGATAAACGCCCCTGGGTCAAAGATGTTCACTTAATTGACGATGAAGTGTGTACAGTAAAGCCTAAAAATTATGTACTTGCAGTTGCAGTCTGGCGAAAAAGTACGGACGGGGGGGATATTTTTTTAATTTCATGACATTTCGTGCAATATTACACAACAGCTCATAAAAACAAAGTGAACACACTAAAGTAAAAAGTAGCATGATCATCAAACCTTGCTCAAGGCTAAGTACTGTCCGCGGGTAGTCGCATTGTGATGCACACAGAATAACAAAAAAATTGTGACCTTGGTCTTTGACCTTGAAATTCAATATGGTTGTAGAAGCTGTCGAGGTACATATGCGTACACAATTTCATTCAGCTAAGTGCAAGCGGTTCATGAGTTATCAACGGTGCAGTAGGTTTCGGACAAGTCGCAATCGCGAATATCTCGGGAACGGATCAATCAGTCGACAAGCGGAAAACGGCGTTATCAGCTACCATTTTCCTACGTTGACGAAAACAATTTGGTGAACTTTGGTTCAGTAACGAAAAAAAACTTGACTTTGACCTTGAAATTCAATGGGTTTTAGTGCAGTTGTCAAGATATAGGCCTCTGTTCGTGCACAATATCGTCAAGCTGAGTGTAGCGGTTCATGAGTTATCGTGCTAACAGAAGAAGAAACTCCGACGAAAATACAGTCCGTCGCTACCGCGCGGACAGTAAAAACCACTGATATTTTTGAGGAGTAAAATACAAATTTGATGGGCGGAGGTTTTTTAGGGACGGACGGCAACTGAAGCACAGGAATTTGTTTACGCTTAACGATATCATTTCCAGCAGTTTGTAGGTGACGTGAGGCGACTGTAAAAAGCGGACCGTAGGCCTATATACAATCTAGTAGGTATATTTGTTGTCAGTCGACAACTGGGAATGAACTGACGATCATCTCCAGCTGCTGCTAGTAGCGTCTGCAAGACTCCAACAACCTGCACGAACACATACGTACATGATATAGCAGAAACGTTCAGTCGGTAATGAGAATCGATGTGTTAAAGTACAAACGTTTCACAAAATGATCAGTAAAACGCACATTCTTTGCCACTCGTACGAGTTAGCTGCGTGCATGAAGCCTTGACGCCAGCGTCGGGGACTTCGGTGCCCCCTAACAC
>Ga0056124_1001005_pt1 | contig 10014 bp, 8 predicted proteins | sample WorMetHEROISLAND_2_FD_70069 | JGI IMG/M metagenome (GOLD analysis project Ga0056124, IMG submission 70069) | Marine gutless worms symbiont microbial communities from Max Planck institute for Marine Microbiology, Germany - Olavius sp. 4 HERON ISLAND | ecosystem: Host-associated > Annelida >... | reverse complement strand
GGAAGGTAACCGTAGGTCTGGCGTCGCACTGGCCATGCGTCACAGACTCTGTGGTCTATCCACCTACGGGCTCAATGGCCTTGAAAGGGAGATGAGCACCCCGCCTACGCTCCGGAGGGGTACGGCCGACTTTACCTTTTACCTTTAACAGAAAGCAACTTGGTTTTACAGAAGAATAAATACCAGTGACGGGCAGTAGTTGAGCACTTGGTAATTAACTACGTAGTTAAACTACGAAAAAAAAGTGGATGAGTACAAAAAGTTTAACTACTTATAAGTAGTTGGTGGTTGACAGGAAGGTAAACTACGTTCTGAAATAGTTAACTACTGTAGCTCTATTCTTATTATTGACAGCCTGATATTTTAGCCACTGCCGCTGCCACAACATAGTTAATTACAATATATTGTACAGCCACAGAGTTAGTCAGAGAGTACATTCTTTTTGCAATAACTATAGTCTACACGTTATAACTATTAACTTAAATAATTTTAAATTTCGAATGCTCGTAGTAACTTGCCAGCCTGCATAGTTTTGCAAAAAGCTTTCGCCACGACAAACTAAAACACAATAAACGGGTATGATTGTCGGAACAAGAATGTTTTGAGTTCACGACGAAGCCGTGACAGTGTGTCGCATGCGACAAAGTCTGGTGGTAGACTGTTCCACAACCGAGCACCGGCAACAGCGAAGGTTCGATCTCCAACAGTTGCACACTGTGACTGGCGAACATCCAGCTGCACGGCGTGCCAGTGATAACCGCAGCCGTCGTCTGGACATGTCAGACGAACGTCGCAGGTCTGCTGCCAGGTATGATGGTGCCGTGCGTGCCATTCAGTGAACGATAAACGATTATGGATTATAGGCTTACTGCAACAAAATTTGTAGTACCGATCAGAACTAACATATTTTCGAAGAAGTTATTACGTTTTGCACATTTATGTCACTTATATGCTAAATATACCGTATAGCCTAATTTTCATCATTAAAATCTGTGACTTCACGGCAGCGTAGGTCGCGTCTCATAATCTGCTGCAGTGACTAGGGGTACCGGTGGTGGCTAGTGGCGGTTGACGAGTGGTGGCCGCCGGTGTCTGGTCTGGTGTCGTTGTGAGTCGGCGGCCAGTGGCGGGGCGTGTTGGACCGTCAACGACGCTGAGCGTCGTCGCGCTGGTAGCCGTGGGACCGCCGTCTGCCGGTGTCTGCTGGCCGCCGCCGCCGCCGCTGACATTGCGCTGCTGCTGCTCGCAGACCCGCCGGCAGTTGTCGAGCGTCAGAAACCTGTTTGCGTTGCCGTTGCAGCCGCCGTACGTAAACCGCCGGCAGCTGGACGACACCGTGTCGTAGAAGTAACGCTGCTTCGTCGCCCTGCACGGTCCTGTCTCCGCCGCCAACCGACAGATCTCTACACACCAGCAACACCACTCAGTCGTAGACAAAGAACGAACACGATTGAAGCAAAGAAAAATAACACTGTAAGACAATTGTCTTCTCATTTCCTCCAGTTTTAATCTGGCTACCGATGCAAACTGAACATCCCACCGTGGTCTGCCACCTTGACGTGGTGGTGGGGCTTATGGTCGGAGGACCCGGACGATTTGTAATCTGAAGGCGAGGAGTTTACTAAGAGCAGACCATATGATAAAAACAACCATACTACACGTCACCAGTGCTAAGTGGCTGGTGAATCTTCGGCTTCACAGCCGGTTACTGTGACCCTTGGTTACATCGGGGTTGCGCATTGGGCCGAACTGATATGGCCTCAGCGCTGGGTAGGTGTAATAACAGGCCCACCCCGAAGGTAAGGTAAGGTAAGGCAAGGCAAACTGAACAATAGAATGCTAAATGAAAAGTCTGTTTGCGTCGTGTATTTCTGACTGTATGGCAGTAAATAAGTTTCTCTTGTACTTTTTTACATTATGCAGCATATAAAGCAGTATACTATGGTAGCTGTGAGAAAACTGGAAGGCAACGACCATTATTCAAACTTTGATGCATTCTATCTCTCTATTGTTATACTGCTTATCCAACTAACTGTATTTACTAACACTGAAGGGAAGAAGGCGATGAGAAGGAGAAGTAGCTCGCTCGTGTACAAGATGGACATAGTTAATATGTCTTATGATAAACTTCATCAAGCCTATAGGTTTTGTATCTGCTGGCACGCCATAAATTGACGTATTTGTTGGGTAACGAACGGTGATTTATCGTAACATTGGGTAGGTCGATTATAAGTTTTCATTGATCATCTATAGTAGTAATGGTATCGCTAATTCTTATAGTTTGCCCTAACTTGGTCCGACCCCATTTTCCAGCGACGGGGACTTCCAGTGCAAATTATATGCCTGGGTAACGGGTATCACATCATATTATACCGTGATATCATATCATATCATATCATATCACGTAATTCAAATTAGTGAAGAATCTGACTGACCATTGATCGGACACTGCTGAAGACAGTCTTGTTTCGTGTCGAACTGGTTGGCGTTGCCTTCACAGCCGCCGTACATGAACTGCAGACAGTCGCCGTGTTCCTGGTCGAAGTACCATCGTGCGACGAACTCCCTGCAAGGACCTGCGTCCGCCCACTGACTGCACACACCTGTCAGCCAGCCAACGTCAGCAAACATCATCTCTCGCTCGGTTTTATCGGTAACTCGACTTGTCGCACCATGGACCAGTCGTACAATCACTCGACTATTCGTAACATTTTCATCACCTGTGGCGTATTAATAGTGGCCAGAACTGCCCAAAATTGAGCTCTGTTATTTGAGGGAGCGAATATTGCGGTTGCAGCACTACTCTAATTTTTTTCGGTTAGCATGATAATATGGTTACGTGGTCAAACTCAGAAAGCAAACTACACCCTGAACTTCGTAGTTTTTTTTAAATAAAATTAATTAAACTATTTAACTCTGGACTCTGAAGCCGCAAGGCCCGCAACGAAGCTCAGGAGATCTCAAGTTATGATCAATCAAATGGTCAGACGCTTGGCGCTCACCAAGACCAGAAACGACGGCCTTGCTGATGCGGCATCGGGCCTCACACGCATCTCTGGAGCGGAATCGGTTTTGGTTGCCGCCGCAGCCACCGTAGACGAACTTAAGACATCGATCAGTGGGCGTGTCATAGTACCATAGAGACTGATACTCCACACAGTCGCCAGCCTCAGCAGCAAGTGCGCACACGTCTGTATACAATACAACATGACGTCACTGTGACACCAACTGATCACAGAGTACAGCAGAAACAAACGCTCGACAAAAAGCACGTGACATCGGTTTTGGTTGCCACATATTTTTGCGACGTTGCTTTCGCATTGTAATACATACAGTATCGCACGTCACAATAACGTTTCTTTTTGTGCTTTAACATTAACGTTAAAATGTTTTTATAGCTCTGTGTTGTGTATAAACATTTTTAATATTTTAATTATTTTTAACTTGCAACTTAATTGTGTGTGCTCTGCATTCTGACAGAGGTTTTTATTAAACGAATATCGTATCGTAACGTTGTTGGTTGAATGGCTGCAGCAATCCCCAAACCTAATTATTATTGATATAGTGATAAACAGAATTCTAACATTAATTCAAAAAGTTTAACATAGAACTGAGCAGCACAGATACGTTAATAATACGTTATTTTGCGCCTGTGATTCGTTCGCGACATATGGCGCTATATAAATGTGTTTTGACTGATCGACTGATTGATTAATTGATTGATGTTAATCATCAAATCTACAGTGATGTCTGCTTTTTTATGTAAACTCGGCCATCAGTTGCAGATCGTAGACAACCAACCAGTAGGAGAACATTTCCTGTGGCAGTCCTCGCGCGTCTGGAAGCGATTCTCGTTGCCGCCGCAGCCTCCGTACACAAACTGTTTGCACGTCTGATTCTCACTGTCGAAGTACCATTGATGGACGTACGACGAACACGGTCCAGGCCCCGCCGGCAACCGACACACGTCTGCGGTGCACCACAAGTTTACACGTAACGACAGACCATGATGTTTTACTGCTGAAGTATTTGTAAGCGCGTTATCTTCGAGGTGACGGCGTGGTCCCTCGGCGGATCGACGCGAAACTTTGCCACATGATCGGAAATGGATCATATTTTAAAAGCTAGGTCCAAAAATCTGAGGCCATACCCTTACAATTTAGGGGACATCAATCGCGAATAGGCCCTATCTTCAGAATACAACGTAATACCGACAATCGGAAAACGGCGATGCGAACTACGACCTAACCCACGTATGACAACATAATTTGGTGTAAAACAGTGGACCGGGAATCTACATTATGCTGAGACATAAATCAGTCACTGGCATTCTCACAAAATTGCCCTAATGCATCACCAAAAGTTCTATTCTACAAATGGGCACGCACGATGACGTTAAACGCGTTTCACGTGTTTTTATTAATTAATTTCTAACCACTGTTATAATTAAGTGATGATCATTTTCTATGAAGTTAAAACAGAATAAAAGTAGAAAGAAATCAATAAACAGAGATACAGTATACAATCCTGTTAGGTCAAGCTGCTAAATCAAACACAAAAGCACCGCCTACACATGTACTAAACGAAAGGATGGTCATCAGACCTTTCAAGCCGTAACCGAGTCCGAGACGTTTGGCAAAAGTTCTGTTTTACAAGGGATGCGTGCAAGGCCCGATGCCGAGAAGAGACCGAGACGAGAAGTTAGTACGCCGCAAAATCAGTGGCGTCGTGGCAAGCGGAGGGGCACAGGGGCAATTCCCCCCCCCCTAAATTTTCGGCTGTCGGAAAATTATTGGAAATTTTCTTTTTGTCCAAAACATTTCGCCAAAAAAATGCAAAATTTGGGGCCGGAAAACCGCCATTTTGGAAAGATTCGATGGAAAATTGAATTTTTGAGCACCCATAATGTCCTCCGTTGGAAATTTGCAGCTGTCTGTCGGAAAATTGCAAATTTCTGGCCCGCCTACTTTTTAACCCACAACGCCTCTGCTAGTCAGGATGATCTTAAGACCAAGGCCACATACCCAGAACAAAACAGAACGGTTTTCCTTAAGAAGAATCAGTGATAATATATACCGCTCAGTGGTTGAGTTGAGACGGTCTCCGTGGTGGCAGCAGTTGTCGACGTCACGATCTGGCTGGTTGTTTTTGACGTCATTGCTGACGTAGTTGTAGTTGGAGCATCGGTTGATGGCTTCTCCGTAGGCCGGCAAGCCTGGCTACACAACTCCTCCGTTAAAAATCTAAAATTCACAACCAAACACCAACCGTACATCTTTAGTTTCTGACAGCTTTGTCAATTACGGCATTAGTACCAGATACCAGATAGCGTTTAATTTGTATCTTTTGCCCTTTCTTTCTTTTCTCAATTGCATTTATGTGTTATTTATGTTTATTAAATTTTGATGAATAAAGAGTATAACATTAAAAATCAAAAGAGAATAAAAAATAAAAATTGGTATTCAAGGTAAATTTCATGATTTACTTCGTCCTCCTACGTCTCACTACAGTGTTTGCAGAGTTATAACAGCCCATAATCTCACTCCAGTCAAGCGTAACGATTGAAACGTGGCTGGTGTCTGTTTATCACACGCACGTCCTACGCGGAACACACCGTCGATCACAGTCATGAAATAAGCACGTTTCAACACGGTCTGGAGTGTACTGTGCCTCGTTACACTCGCTGTACCGTGACGAAACGTAAACATGTTGATATATTATTCTAAACCTGTTGCGGTTTCCTCCACAGCCGCCATACTGGAACACGATGCAGCGTCGTTCCTCCTGGCTGTAGTGCCAACGTGTCATCGAATGCTGACAAGGCCCGGGATCTCTTGGCAGCAGGCAACGCTCTGCATAACAGCATAAACATAGAGGCTAATATTTTGCCGTTTAAATTGTAACTTCTTATCAACGTTTCCCGGATGAAGACTAACTGCCACTTAGCTCACGAAACCACGCTTACCTAGCACAACAACGTAATCGCTTTCACATGGAGTTCAACTATACAGCAACCTATATTATAAGACGTACATGCAGTAAAATGCATGCAATAAATATTGTTGGATGTTTTCTTTTTCAATTAGCCTACTCGTAGTGTGGTGTGATGCACTTCTTGCAACAGAAATGCTGAAACAATGCACTGTTAAAATTACTATGGGTGAGCAAAACAGTTTTAACTGGAGACAGTCGTACCTTAGTTTACGTTATTCAACCCAATCTACCAATACCATACTCAACTGCTGCTGTCCATGTAAGCTCACTAGTTCTACGTATATACGTGGCGTAAAACACACAATAACAAAAAGACACATCTTTGAATAACATAGACGACCATTTGTCGAACTTAAAAGCTAAAGCGTCTAAGAGTACAAATAAGACTAAAAAACGATGTCGGCTCAGTGCTGACATACTATGCGGCCGCCCGCCGCACCTTTGAGCTGGAAATTGGCACACCAGTTACTGCTGCCATGGGAAACCGGTTTTGGTTTTTGTACACCTTTTGGTTTTCGAGTTAAGAGCCCATACGGGACAAGGGACAGACAGACAGACGAACTGACAGATAGACGGACGGGCAAGATGCGTAATGGTGCATATGGACAGCCGCACATTAATATATAAGACAATTAATTTAGAATAAATTATAATACATGGAGACCTGTGGAAGCTGAGTCGGACAGAGAAGTGGCAAGGTGTTCAGAGCATTCCACTCTGCATGAGTCGAGGGTGGCGAAAGCGTTGTCCGATGAGCTGCAGGCGCCGCGTGGCAGCTCAGTGCATTGACCCGTCTCAGAGTCGAAGTAGAACGACAACGAATGTAGAGACGAACAGCGCGTTGTCTCCACTCCCACCAGACAATTATCTACATCATCATCATCGACTATACAACTTAAAACTATGACTTAATTCTCAACGATGCAGCATAAAATTCAGAGGCGTCTACAGGGGAGAAAGTGGACGCCACTTGCGTCCAAGTAGGACTAGGGGGGAAGAATTCTACCCTAGGATGGCTGCCATAGGATGCTTATGAGCCACATGCGTTTTGTGTAATTTTAGATACACACTCGTGGTCTTTTTTTAACACACTGGCGCTATATAAGCTAAACTATTTTTTGCCTATTACTAAGCTACCAAGTGCTATTTTCAACTTTGGTTCATCAGAAATTCCACAATATTTTCTGCCTCTAGACGCATTTCCTGCCCTCTGGATGCTTCCAAAACGCGTTTGCGGTCGAGACTCCGCCCTGAACCCCGATGTGGAAACTTACAGCGCTCCCCCAAACCTCCTAGCTGGTGGAGGAGGGGGCTTACTGCCCCTCCCCAAGAACCCCATCCCTGCTCTCAGCCGTCGGCCTCGCATTTCGGCCTCAGGCCTCAAACTGCCGTCCTTCTGTCATAGCAGCTCGCGGGTGATGCAAAAGTGGGCGTGCAGTGACTTTGCAATTCGTCCAAGCTGTTGAATCGGTTCTTTGCGGGATCGACGCCGCTGGTAGAATTTAAGTTATTTCGGCAGTAAATACGTTCAAAACAACAATAGATCGAATGTTGGTGAATCCAAGTTAACTTCACTTTGCAAAATTATAAAATTTTATGACTGGCATTAGCAATTACCTAGCTTTATAAGACAACTAAGCTTCTCACTTACACAGAGTTCAATGAAAGAATACACAATAACAGTCGACAGAGAAAATTAATCAACAAAGCACAACATCTAAAGGTTACTAACCAATCGGCGGATAAGCGTCACAAGCTTCGCGGCAAGCCGGTTCAGATTCAAAGCGATTGTCATTTCCACCACACCCACTGTAGTCAAAAGCCTTGCAGTAACCATCCGACCGATCATAGTACCATTTCTGACGATGCGATAGACAAGTCCCAGAGTCTTTAGGAAAACTGCAGACATCTGTATCCACATGTTCCAGCAACATGTCTCTCGTTTCCACTTTTGCAGAATCTTAATACGCTTAGTACTTAATAAAGGTAAAATAAGGTAAAGGTCCGGTACTTGCTATAACGCTTCTTATACATGAGTCAGATTCGTGATCAGAAGCGCTCTACAACCACGGAAGTGGCAACTGTCTGGCATGAGCTAATGATACTGTATATTGTCGTACGTATGTACCGGTATACTATTAAATCATCTTCATTGTTCAACTAACCGGCCATAGTTCTGGAAGTATGAGCCCATAGTTTTGGAAGCATTCCAAGAATAACACCCTGAACAACATATTGATATTTGTGTCATCAAAATGTGCTATAAATTATATTCCAAAAACTGCTCCAGAAGCGTTCTTTAAACTACCCCCAACATTTTCGAGTGTACGGGTGCTGAATAAGCTAATAATGCTCCCTGCACTTCCTAATTAGGTCGGTGAAAGTAGAAACATTTTCTTTCCCATTCCCATCCTTTGACGTCTTTTTTGCGACTGGTCTCATATGACAAATCTTCATTATTGCTATCACTCACCCCACCATCTGAAAAAGCAAATGCACAGAAAACAATACACTTCCTACCGACAGGTTTCTTGACCAGGAGCCTATCGCATCTCTCTTCACACTCCGACTTCGATACAAATCGATTTCCATTGCCGAGACATCCGCCGTACGCAAACTCCTTACAGACGCCAGTCTCCGAGTTGAAATACCAGCGATAGAATGACGCCTGGCACGGGCCCGGGTCTTTCTCCAACAAGCACACTGCAAACACAGACATCATCGTCATCATCATCATTTATGATTACGCCAAAGCAGCACAAAAACGTACACATTATATACGCAGATAGAAAACAACGACAGTAATACAGCTATACATAAGGCATATAAGTACACACGTTATTTTCTTCAGATAAAATCGTATAAAAACACTTAGAACTAATACTAAACGTCCGCAGCAAAAGACTTTCAAATATACGTTGTCATAACTGCGACAGATTGCAATATAGACTGTATACCATAAAGATCTGTATATCACGTCAACACAATACGATTAAGCAAATATGTACGTGCTGATACTGTACTGCAGCACTTAACTGTTACATGTATGTACCCGCAAAAACAGCAAGATACGATGGACCGCATTGTTATCACAATTAAATTAATATTTGTGAAGCACCACTATCTATTAAGCACACCTTTGCTGTGCAGCAATCCTAAAATAAAATTAACTCTGAAAATCAGTAAAATGGTTAAACAGAAACCAAAAGTACAGCAGCAGCAGCAACGAAAACAATGGTTTAATAACTTTCATTATGACGTGTACATCGACGCGCATACCTTGCAGAACGGCAGGAGTGCAGTGACTTTGGCATTCGTCCAAGCTGTTGAATCGATTCTCGTTGCCTTTGCATCCGCCGTACGTGAACGGCATGCAACTGTCGTTAGCCGAGTCAAAGTACCAGCGTTCGAACTGTCCACGGCATGGGCCGGGCTTCGCTGGCTGCGCGCAGATATCTACTCACAAAGCAATCTTTAAGTAAAATACTGGCGAGAGAATCAACAGATTATATGCAAATGAGTATCGTACGGTGGCAGCGTGGTCTATTGGCTAACATGTTGAGTCCGATCAACGTAGTTGTCCTACGCCGAGCCCGGTTAGTACCTGGATGGGTGACTGCCTTTGGGCAGGTAAACCATTGCGGTATGTAACCAGCCACGCATGTCAACTCAGCCTGGCCAACCCTCCACGGGTAGGTGCAATGAGTACCAGCCAAAGCTGAGGCGTAAACAGGCACACCGCGCGATTCACTAGTCCCATATCTGTGGTCTCGCAGTGTAAACTGGTGTCTGGTTGAGGGTCGAGAGAATGGAGATCAGCCCTGCCGTGTGGGCTTATGGCTGAAAAATAACCTCACGTTTCCTGCCTAGCTGAAATGTTCAAGCGCTTTGAAGTTCTGCCTTACAACTGAACAACAACAAAAAACAGTCATTTCACGGCTCTCGATCAATCACTCATTCACTCACTCAGAGTCTGGTTATCAGTAATTAATTTTCTTCGTTTACAGAAAACCAATATAT
>Ga0056124_1001004_pt1 | contig 10016 bp, 3 predicted proteins | sample WorMetHEROISLAND_2_FD_70069 | JGI IMG/M metagenome (GOLD analysis project Ga0056124, IMG submission 70069) | Marine gutless worms symbiont microbial communities from Max Planck institute for Marine Microbiology, Germany - Olavius sp. 4 HERON ISLAND | ecosystem: Host-associated > Annelida >... | reverse complement strand
CGAGCTTTCCGGGGGTACCAACATCGATGACCTTGAACGACCTTGAACCCCAAAAATAGGGGGTTTTAGTGAATTTTTAGCGATTTTAGCCTCCAATACACACTTTAAGAGGGAATTGCGTGTAAACCATTCAAAATAGACTAGGACAACCTGCACATGAAATGTTCGGCATTAAACGTAGATTTCAACAGCGTAAGGTTTTACCCCCTTTCTGCTTCTGTCGATTAGTCTAGCAGGAGAATGGTTGCAGATAGACACAGACTTGCTGCTTATCATAACAACCACTGCTGCAGACGAGCTTTCCGGGGGTACCAACATCGACGACCTTGAACCCCAAAAATATGGTTTTAAGTGATTTTTTTGCTATTTTAGGCTGCGACGGACACTTATAGAGTGAATTTTCGCTGAAATATACTAGAGATAGACCAAGACTACCTAAGTACGAAATTAAACTGATGCTGTGGCGCGTCTCATGAGCATTAGCTCAGATTTCTTGTTTCCGTTGACATTGTGCGCAATACAAATTTACTTACTTACTTACTTACTTACTTACTTATAACTGACCGTCGTTTGTCCGTTGATTGCCCAGGAAACAACTTCAGTTCACCGCTCAGTGCAATGTCTCAACGCGGTCGACAATCGCTGGACGCCATCAACAGCCAGATTTGCTGAACACAGACTATAAGCTACGTCTAAATATATACATCAAAATGTTTCCTGATTAGACGATTAACATTATCATATAGGTCCATAGGCGTCACCGGATCGTGAAATACCGGTGCCTACAGGATAGTACAAAGTCCTGTGATAAATTACGTGCGATATTGTGACTATGCAGAATAGTTGTAATAAACGTTGGTAAATGTTTTTTTTTTTAACTTTTTTTTGATTGGTCCAGATTAAACCTGCAGGGATGCGCACGAGACCTTTTAAGCCGAGACGGAGACGAGACGGAGACGTTGCAGCTGCCGAGACCTTGGCCGAGCCGTATACGCAGAAAACCATTAAGCACCACAAATATGGATCAATGTCACAAACGGCATTTTAAGCGACAGCGCTAGCGTGTGTTCTTGTCATTTTACGTCACATTTTGGAAACTGAAGTAAAAGTGGTTTTCACAACATTGGCTTGCGTTTCAGTCGTGCAGACGTATAAGCCACTACAGGCTTGTCGCAAGCTTTGCAAGCAACAGGTATGCAAACTGTAAAGATCAGTATGAAATGGATCAGCAGATAATTGATTAAACATCCAGTGCATCCAGTTAACAAAAATCATTAGTGTAGATAACACAAGTCAACTAGACTACACTGTATCGAATGACTGAGCAACCGTTTTCCATTTTCATTTGCAGTGAGCCCATTTGCTACAGTAATCAAAACAAAATAGCTTACAGTTTATTTGCAAGTGCCAATTAAGTGGCACAAATCAGGGCTGGAAGAATCCAGTTTTGGGAAACATTTGTTTTTATTTTTTTTTCATTTGTTTAGGTTTTTAAAGTTGCTTTAGGTTTTTAGGTTTTAGTGTACAAAGAAATTTAAGACGGGACACAAATTTTAAGACGCAGAAAGAACATCAATTCTCCGTCACATCGCTTTTTGTTGAGTGAATGATGATTGTGATGTAAAAACTCAAAAAATCACGATAAAAATATGAAATTAAATTTTGTCATTTTGTCACTAAACACCCCCGTCCACGCGCAGTAACAACTAGTGTAGTGCAAAAAAATAACAAAATAAGCAACAACGATCGTTGGCACACAGAGTCTGTACAACGCATCATAACCGATTTACTTCAGAGCAATTAAGTAGGCATCGGTTCTGCATCCGTTCCATGTTAGGACATTTTTCAAGTGCGGAGCCTACATTTTAAAGAACATTTCCGACAAAATTTAACCAAGATCTTAGTTATGCTAAATAAAAGACGATGAAGTTCAGGCAGAATAGTCTCCACTTTTCGTCGATTTTTATTTTGCGAATTTGCTCACGAGAGTCTGCTTTGCTTGCGGTGACGTAAATGCACAACAGACGCAACAACAAAAAAATCCCACAAAATTTAATCAATTGTTTCCTGTTCCAAACCTCTATCCTATCAAAAGCATCATGAAAATTCATTCGAAAGCTTCGGAATAATCCAGAAAATCAATCAAACAATAAACAAACTGACAAAAACAAACAAACCAAAATTGAAACAATAACCGTTGTTAACAACATCACAGACTCAACATATTAGCGAGATTTGATACAAAAACAATCTATGCTTAAATCCATAAATAATAACAAGAAATTATCTACAAAATATATCGAAAATAGGCTATTGCATAGCATAAGACATCAATCACACAGAATAGTAAACGACCACTTGTACAGACACTAATTTATGCAAAAAAACTACAAAAGAAATGCACAGAATGAAAGCAGACACCTGATTTTTACAACTACCAATAAAAACACAGAACGCACACAAAAACACATAAAACAGTGAGAAAGCTTAGCAGTAACTAGGAAAAATTGCCGACCTACTGCCGACATACACTGTGTTCAGAAATAAAATACCCACTCACGTTTTCTTATATATTTCCGTCGAAAATGCAAACTTAGATTGATACAAAATTTTCAGGGAATGTTCCGGAAAATTTCCGTATTCCAATGGCGCAAAAGCTAGATATTAATTGCTACAGGTGACGTCATGCTGACGGCGTATTTACGTGTTTCTAAATAGTGGGTTTTACCGTTGAAGATAGACATGTTAGACACATCAGTTGCAGATCATTCTTGGTGATTGTGTTGACTGAATCCAAAGATATGCCAATCAGTCGTGCAATTGTGTGTCTGTGGTTTATCTTCTTGGCTGAGTGCGAGACCCTCAACTTCGTTGATGTTGGCAGGCGTACATGGACTGTGTGGATGACCATAATCGCCCGCTGTCGATTGAAGGAGTTAATGCTGCCAGTCATGCCAATTATCTTACTTAAGTTTTCACTCCATCAACTTCAACATACCACCGTCCACCGTCCAGAAACATCTTACACACGTGCGGATCCATAACTACGGTGGTACACAGCGGCCACCTCCCCAGAAACTCACTCCACTCTTCCCCACAAAAAGTGGGTTTCTGGGGAAAGAGTGGAGTCAGTTTCTGGGGAGGTGGCCGCTGTGTACCACCGTGCATAACCCTTGCTGACTCGCAAACATCTCATCAAATGTCTATCTTCAACGGAAAAAAAAACAATTATTTACAAAGCACAAACGTTTAAATACGACGTCAGCATGACGTCACTCGCAGCAATAACGTTTAATATTTACGTCGATGGAATGCCTAACTAATACCTTTAAACATGCCCAGAAAATTTTGTGTACATTTAAGCAGTTTTCGCAGGGATATAGAAGAAAGCGTGAGCGTTTTTTGGACACAGTGTGTTGTGCGTCCGTCTGTTTAGAAATAAGCAAATGACGTTTGATCATTTGACAGACAAATTGGCACACCGGACCGGTTATGGGAACACTCACACCTAATTAATGGTAGTTTTTCTATGCCTTTCTGTTTACGAGTAAGGAGCCTGCATGGGACAAACAAAGAGACAGACGGACGGACAGACGGACAAGAGTAAGTTACAATACGGCTGTACAACAAAGCCAAACTCTTGACTCAAAAGCGGCAGTGCAAAAGAAAAACGACTAGAAATAACAACATTATTATTACTGAGCTAGCCGAACCCATACTAAACTAGATTATCAAACCTTGCTCAAGGAAAAGTACTGTCCGTGAACAAGGGACTTTTATCACGAATATCTCTGGAAAGGATCGAGCAATCGAAAAGTGGAAAACGGCGTCATGAAGTACGATTTTTCTCCACGTTCGGTGAAAACAACTTGTAAACTTTGGTCCACTTACGAAAAAATGACCTTAACCTTCGACTCATGACCTTGAAATTAAATAGTGTTTGTGCGGTTATCAATGTACATGTTCGTGCAAAATATCATCAAGCTGAGTGTAGTGGCTCATATGAGTTATCATGCTAACAAACTTTTGTGCCCTATCTTGCAATGGTAAATAATCCGAAAATACGGTCCTGCAACCTTGACCTTTAACCTATGACCTTGAAATTCTCTGGGTTTCGTGCGATTGTCAAGGAAAACGTTTGTGCAAAATTTCATCGATCTAAGAGCAACGATTGATGAGTTATCTAGCGTACAGAGAAAAAACTCAGCTGAAAACAATATAGTCCGTCGCCACCGTGTGGACAGTAGAAACAAGAAATTCGATGACGTAACGATGACGTCACGACCACTCGTCGGTGTCGTTGTTGTAGTCGGAGTAGTACTGGTGCGAGTCGGACATGCGAACCGTTTTACGTTTCTTCTCTATGCTCAACTGGGACTGCAATCTCTGTGATGTGGGCGTGGTCACCGCGGAAGCCCCGCCCCCGCCTCGCCGGTAGCCAATCACCGAGTCCAGTTCGTCGTATCCAGGCAACGGGTCACGCCCAGAGCTGGAACTCGGCCTCATGACCGGCATCTCAAACACAGAGCTGTCCCTCTTAATTATAGGCCTAGAGAAATACAAACAACGCACACTGCCAGCTCAGTAATAGATAACACAACAACAACAACAACAACAACTAGTACTGTTGTCTTTATATGAACAGCCACAGGGAAGGAGAGGCTACGATTGGTTCGACTAAACTCCGGTCAGCCGAAGCAAGGAAACGTACATTGCACAAAAATAGTCAAAAAAGTCACCACAAGATGCGATTTTCCTGCTCGAAATGCCAGTGATGTAAATAAGACTGTTGTCAAGACCAAGAACTTTTTATCAAGACCAAGACCAAGATCAAGACTTTCCTCATTTTTGTATCAAAATCTCAGATCACTCATTCAGTGTCAACATAAACAACAATTCCTCATTTTTGTATCAAAATCTCAGATCACTCATTCTGTGTCAACATAAACAACAACACCAAGATCAACAAAGCATATATACATTGTGTATCACTTCATAATTTTCATATTAATGACAACTGACAACATTGCAATAACAGGAATGTTAAGTTATTTTTATTTTACTAGCTATTAGAAAATGGAAAAGTCTTGAAAATTCTCAAGACTTTTGTCAAGACCAGGACCAAGACTCTGGGTCTCAAGACCAAGATCAAGACTTTACTGTTTGTCCTCGAGGTGCCTCGAGACCAAGACTTTGGTCTCAAGGACTACATCACTGCGAAATGCACAAAATGCGTTTGCGGTCAGAGTTTTGCCCCGGACCCCACTGGGGAGCTTCACGGCGCTCTCCAGACCTCCCAATATAGATTGGGGGAGTGGAGAAAAGCGGAAAAGCCTGCCTACGGACCTGTACTATTTTTCTGAAATTGTTGCCAGTCAGTCCGGTTCTCAAAAGTGACCTTTTGCAAACTGTCATAGTAAGCTGTTTTTACCCCTCAGCCTGATTCACCTTCTACGAACCACGACAGGATGTGAACAGCACAAAATGAATATGAATACAACGAGAATTGTGGTAGATATATATTTCAGTTCCGCAGTTCTATTATATTCCATTGAAGCAGGCCTATTCATTCAGTTTATAAGAAATACCTTTTGTTATTACTCGGTTATTGTTATAGCCAAAACAATCAATAATGACAGTTTATATTGAGTTCTAGTTGACGATTCCGCAAATAATTGATACAAATATGCCTATTCACAGAAATTGTCTGTTGGCAATCGTTACTTATACAATAAGACATTAGTTGACGTTATAATTGACTACAAACAATAAATCATTGATCAACTGATTGATTGAGTGATGAACCTGAGTGCTGAGTTCGATCTTTCTAACGTTGGAGGAAGTGTTGACGATAGACGCGGATTGTCGGGAATCTCCCTTCAGCAAACAATAAACAACAACAACTAACAATGACACAATGCTCTCATAATAATAATAATAATAATACAAGATTTGTATATCGCCATGAAGTCCGAAGATACAGAGGCGCTACCACCTAATCTAATGGCGACATGATAGATAGCTTGAGCACATTATAAACTAGATCGTCAAACCTTACTCAAGGCTAAGTACTGTCCGCGTGTAGCCGCAGTATCACGCACACAGAGAAACACCAAAAAACCATGTGACCTTGACCTTTGACCTATGACCTTGAAATTCAATTTGGTTATAGAGGTGGTTGAGGCACATGTGCGTGCAAAATGTCATGAATACAAGGGCAGCGGATCGGCAGTTATCAACAGTGCATAAGATTTTGGACAACTCTAGACTTTGATCGCGAATATCTCTGGAATTGATCAAGAATTCCACAACCGGAAAACGGTGTTATCAAATACGATTTTTCCACATTGGACAAAGACAATTTGGTGAACTTCCGATAACGAAAAAATGATCTTGCCCTTTGACCTATGACCTTGATATTCAATAGGGTCCGTTCGTTAAAACATCTTCAAGCTAAGTTTAGCGGTTCATGAGTTATCATGCTAACATAGAGAAAAAAACTCCGCCGAAAAACAATACAGTCCGTCGGTACTGCGTGGACCGCAAAAATACCCCAGATACAAGAAAAGAAAGACACTGGTAAACATCCTAGAATAAAACGGGTTCTTGACAATATAGGTGACTGGACAAGAAGATCGATAAACACAGCAGCAGAAAGAGCAAGAGACAATCATCAAACATCTGCAGAACGTCATCCCAGGCAGGGCCGACGGATTTAAACCCGACTAGGCCCTGTTCGGTAAAAATGTGGGAGCCCTCACAATTTTCTGACGTTAATGCACAAACAAACTTGCCATGAAGTAAATAACCTGAAATAACGTGGTAAATTTCAGATTTCGTACTCGGCGCACAGAGCCGCCGGGCCAGATAATGCTGTGCGGCACCAAGTGAACTTTTAAATGTCGCAACACGCCATAAAGAGGTCCCCACAGGCCAGAAAATGTCGCGCTGCTGTCCGACATTCTCTGGCCCGTGGGGCCCTTTTTGTGGGGCCCCTGTTTGGCCAAACATGCAAAACATGCCTAAATCCGCTTCAGTCCCAGCAGGCAGCTTTAAGCAACAGCTCAAAACATTTTTATTCTCAGAAGCTTTTAACAATTAGTGACTATTTGTGACTTTTTAACGTCTATTACTGATGTATCGACGTTTGTAATGCACCCATGCACCCATCCATGTCTTTTTATGTAATGATGGCACTGTCAATTTTACATATGATATGATACGATATGAATGGTCAGTTTTGTTGCCAACTCTGAACACTATTTTTGCTCCCCGGGTTAGATTAGTTTGACTGTTGCCAACGCTAGCAGAAAAGTAAAGAAGCAATACTCAAGAGTGTTGCAGCTAATACAGGTGATCTTAATACCTGGCTGCAGGCAAACTTCTGTCCAGCCTCTGAAGTCCGTGTGTTAAAGATGGCGTCACATCACTGGAACTTTTGGCACTGCTACAACAATACGACAGAAAATATGACGTCTAGCAACTGTGGCTAAGAAGCATGACAGTAACCATAGGTTTAAACCGAATTTTTAAAATTTGTTTAAATTCACGAATTATAGTGAATTAAAAAATGTGGTTAAACTCGTAAATTTTTACGAATTTTAAAATGGCAAGTCACGAATTCTCAATCTACGCCAGCAATGATTGACATTTTAGCAGTTAAAAATTCATTAATCGTTAATTTCAATCAACAGGCAGTTTGGCTGTCACAGAAGAACCGCTGATGTGAGTTAGTCAAAATAACAGTACAACATGTGCTAGTACGCACTGCACATATGGACGTTTTATGCTAAACATCTTTCTGCATTTTCTGTAAAAATACTTTTTTGTTTCTAAGTAAAACAGTAACACGTGCAAACTCAGTAATTCTACGAAGTTCACCAAACTGTGTAGCCATTAAAATTTTTACTGGTAACTCGGCATAATCGCGCAATTAACAGCAGTTTGCATATTTCTGCAGCTAGCAATAAGTCAACTCTGTGATATAATATGGAAAAAAACAGATCCACAAATCTGTTACGCCACCAAGCCACAAATTAGTGGACACGGAAAATAAATAAAATATCATATTTTTATGACGAAACTGTTAACAAAAAAAAATCAATTTTACACATCTCAAAATGCGCTGGAACTCACCTACAGCGATGTAGAATCTCAAAAATTTTCCCGGAAGTGACACCCCAGACCCCACTTCAAAAGCAGGGGAAGAGGGCCGGAAGGGAGAGGAAGAAGAAAGGGAGAAGGAAGGGGAGGGACAGAGAAAGAGAATGGAGATGGCCCACCCATTAGTTTTAGCTTAAAAGTTGCACTGCGGTTGAATCGCTATCAGATGCTATACATAACTAACCATCGAGGTCAACTCAGCCTTCCATCCCTGTGGAACAGGTAAATCAAGTACCGGCCTGTCTGGCTGGGGTTAAAACGGAGCGCGTTCACCTGTCTTGCATGGAAGGCAGCAAGCACTGTGTTATCCCATATGGCATGGGTTACCATTAGGAAATACAGACAACCTTTAACCTTTAGCCTTTTAGTCACCTTTCAGTTGGAGTACTAGTTGGCACGTTGGACACGTTGCCTGGCAGCGTCGGTGAAGTCTGCAGCTTCCCAGCCTTAGCACGCTTCCTGCACATAACAAGACACATAAAATATACGTAAAACGAAGTTCATGTACAACTTGTAGATGATCGTACACTGTATTTATATAAGTATTACGCAATACGCAGATATGAGAAAAAGGTGAGCTGAAGATAAAGGCATTTGAAAAACACTAAAAAGAGGCTAATAAATGCGGCCCTTTGGAAGACCCCCTATAGGGGGTCTAAGAAGCGCTGTAAGCCCGAAATCTGTTGGAAGGCCCCTGCCGACATTGGCTTAAACTCATACCGAGAGTGAAACTGTGAAAGAACTGAGTTAATATCAATTATTACGTGAATTTCTTTTACTCAGATTCGGCATTGGGTACTATACAAATTCAGTTACTTACTCTTTATAATATTTAGGTAGGCAGAAACAGACGCCACCAATGCCACTGATAAATGCCTGAGCCAACCCTTGACATCACCACCCATCCCAACTGTTACCAGCACCATAGAACTGCCCCCAACCTCATACAACAATCGACTAGAGCCACAAGCATAGGGTCCCAGAGCTGATCTCGGTCTCTAGGCAGACACCCCGTAGGTGACGTAGTCATATATACCTGGGGTAGGCTGCCATTACTATCTACCAGCCCCGTGCTTACCTTCCCGACCGTAGAACCAAATTATACTGCTTGGTGACAGAGGCACATGTGTGCCCAGAGTTGCCACCTGGCAGCAAACCGGCCAGGAGTTGAACCCACGACCTCTCAAACTAATATATTTCGGCTTAGAAGTTGCACTGCGGTTGGATCGCTATCAAGGGGTTATTATAGTTACTGGCTGCAGACAACTAAACCATCTTGGTACATAACTAACCATCAATGTTAACTCAGCCTTTCATCCCTCCGGGGTAGGTAAACCGAGCACTGGCCTGTCTGACTATAGTTCTCGCATTTTAGGATAATATGTAAAATTGATTTTTTGCTGTTACGACGGGGGCGCTGAAAATGACGGACATGAACATGACGGACCGTCGAAATGTCCAGGCATGAAATTGACGGACATGAAATTGACGGACCAAATGTCCAGGCATGAAAATGACAGACCGTCGAAATGTCCAGGCATGAAATTCACGGACATAAAAATGCAGGACATGTTTCAGGTGTCTGAATAGGCCTACATGGAAAGACTTTGATTTAGCAGTTTACTTCTCCGATTCCAAGAATGTTCAAGATCAAAGAGTAAACTCAAAACTATTCGACTCTATAGCGACGATCACTGCGTCTTTCATACTTGGATATGCCTTTCAATTATTCCACAATTACATGAGGTCTATACAACTTACTTCGCTGCTGTGACTTGTATTCTGCCGTCGTTTTGAAAAGAATTGCACACTGCATTGTAATGTAATCTATTTTCAAACGATATATATCTTGT
>Ga0056124_1001003_pt1 | contig 10020 bp, 7 predicted proteins | sample WorMetHEROISLAND_2_FD_70069 | JGI IMG/M metagenome (GOLD analysis project Ga0056124, IMG submission 70069) | Marine gutless worms symbiont microbial communities from Max Planck institute for Marine Microbiology, Germany - Olavius sp. 4 HERON ISLAND | ecosystem: Host-associated > Annelida >... | reverse complement strand
CTTCTAACACAGACACCAGGCTACTGACGCACAATACTCAGTGTAGCTTCTAACACAGACACCAGGCTACTGACGCACAATACTCAGTGTAGCTTCTAACACAGACACCAGGCTACTGACCCACAATACTCAGTGTAGCTTCAAACACAGACACCAGGCTACTGACCCACAATACTCAGTGTAGCTTCTAACACAATCTAAATTCTACATCCATGACAAGATGTGAAAAAGCCCAGAAATCTGCTAGTTAACATAATATGCTTTAGCTGCTGATGCAACACATTGCAGATCATACACAATGATAATTATCTAGTACAATCTATTGTTAATTGTCTCAAAAGCTAAAATAATGCTAGTAAGTGGCACTGCACAAGTGTACACCAACCACTGCATCATTTGAGCAAAAGAACGTACGACCAGGTAAATTTAAAAGACAGTTTTTGCCCACTTGGAAAGCTAGAATGATTTCAGATGCCAGCCAAAGACAACAAATCACGGCATTTGTTTCTAACTGCACAGAAGCAATAACCTTACTTACTTACTTATTTACTTGCAACTACATGTTGCAGCAAAAGTTCAACAGTAAGACACGAAGGCAACAACCAAAAAAACTCCAATTACTGGCAGTATGCAGTATGCTATTGCAGTAGCCTTGACTCTGATATACCCGCAGCAACTGAAACAAAACTGATCCCAACCTGCTATTAAGTAAGTAAGTAACCAAGATAGTAAAAAGTAAATTTATATAGTGCATAATGCACTAACCTTACTGAAAAGACTTGCTAGACTTAAATCTGCCCAGTCTCCAAATTTACAGGCAGGCCAAGTTCACTAGATTATGCATGATGAACATGTACGGACATACACAACCTCCATTTTCCAGACTTGCCTTTATTGCCTTAGATTTGGTGTGCCTTTTGCCAACACTGTGCACCCTATAAATTTACTTACTTAGCCGTTCCCTCTAATAGTCTTAAGTAAATGTTTCTGCAGAAAGAATGTCTTTCCCGACAACCAACCAGTAGCATTAATGTACTGAATTTGATGCCGATAAAGCAACACAACTATGACTGACTGACGACTGACATCAAGTAATTTGTCACTAGTCGGACGACGCTTCGGCTGTTTAGTCAAAGCCACTTTGACAAAGTTGTGGAAATTCTGCGTCCTGAAAACAACAAAAGACAACGAGACATTATCATGCTACATCATACACATTGTACAGCAGCCACTGCACAAAGATATACACATAATGAAACAAGATCGTCAAGCCCTGCTCAAGGCTAAGTACTGCCCACGGGCAGTGCCAGTAGCTTCGGCAAGCAGTAATGAAGTGGCGCCATCTAGCGAACAAAATTATGACGTTTCATAAATGCAGGCCAACTGGTTCAAGCAGTATCATGCAGGCAAGAAACACACAAAAAACCCACATGACCTTGACCTTTGAACCATGACCTTGGTTCTGGAGGTTGTCATGCAAAATTTCACCAAGTTAAGTGCCGCAGTTCATGAGTTATTGTGTTAACAGAGAAAAAAAAACAAAAAAAAACTTAGCGACAATGCTAAAAACAATACTGCTGTCACTTCTGCAGGCTTCATGAAATACATATATTTATAATACTATGATAAAAACGGTTACACTCACCACTTTGTTTTGTCTTTCAACTGTGGAGACTTGAAACCACTTTTAGACATAATGAACAACGCCCTGCAACAACAAGAAATGTCACACTGTTAAATAAAACTAGATAATAAGCTAATGCTCATGAGATGCACAACAGCATCAGTTTAATTTCGTACGCAAGTTTTCATGGTCTGTCTCCAGTAATTTCAGCGAAAATTCAGTCTAAGTGTGTGTCACAGCCTAGAATAGCGAAAAATTCACTAAAACCCATATTTTGAGGGTTCAAGGTCGTTCAAGGTCATCGATGTTGGTACCACCAGAAAGTTTGTCAGCAGTGCTTGTTATGATACGCAGCAAGTCTGTGTCTATCTGCAACCATTCTCCCTATTTATGCATAAAGGTTTAAATGGTTGTTGTATTTGATTGGCTACTGACTTGTCTAAATACCGGAAATGATGGCGTAATAATGACGTCACTGAGTTAACAATTAATTGAGCAGACTATACACTATGGATATTACTGGGAAAATGGACAAAACTGAAACATGCACTGTTATAAAATATTTGTTTTTGAAAGGAATGCCTGGCAAGGATATTCATGCTGATATGCTGAGTACATTGGGGGAAATGCACCTTCATATAATGCTGTGGAATCGTGGATTGCCAAATTTAAATGTGGTAGAATAAGCACTGCTGATGAACCCCGGTCAGGACGTCCAAACGATGCTACTACCACTGAAAACATCCACTCTGTACAGGAACTTCTCAATAATGACGGACGTTCAACAATTACACACATAGCTGAGACTACAGGCATAAGTTCCAGCAGAGCAAATCAAATTATTACTGAACATTTGTGTATGAAGAAGGTCCCTGCTCGTTGGATGCCACGAATGTTAACAGCAGAGCAGAAGAAATGTCCTTCTGACACTTGTGAAGATCTTCTTGGTCGTCTGCAAGCGGAACCTAAGAGTTTTCTCAACAGAATAGTGACACATGATGAGACGTGGGTGCACTTTGATCCTGAGTCGAAATGCCAGAGCATGGCGTGGAAGCACGTGTGTTAAATTATTGTATTGTGTTTGCTTGGTTGTTAGGCCGGAAACGTTTGGGATAGCCTTAGTGTGTACAGAAAGATGTATGAATTGAATGTGTCCTTTGGCTATTAGTGCTTTAGCTTCTGTGCTGGCTACTAGTGGAAACACCTTGTTACCTATCTGTTTTACTTGGCTAAACTTGGTCCAAGAACCGTTGTAGCAAAACTTGTTACAGGCCTTTGGGTCATTCCTACTGCTAGCATCAAAGGAAAAGAGCAAAAAAACACAACATTCAAAAATGCCATGTCACAGACAATAGCAGTTAGTTACTAGCCTCATTGGATGCAGGTCAAACATGGGAGGCTGCAGTTCGGCGAATTCAATGGCCGTTATACCGACAGCCCAGATATCACACTGTTGGTTGTAACCACCTTTACGCTCCACTGCTGCAACCTCGGGAGCCATCCTGGTCATCACAAACAACATTCACCCACTGCATCAAGGTCAATGTCAATGTCAATGTCAATCAAATATTTATATAGCGCCAAAAGTTGAAGGTCGAATCTGAGGCGCTGGCGTGTGGGTGACTAGACGTGATCGATAAAATCGATAAAAATTTTACAGCAGAAGAGAAAAGGTGAGATTTAAGGCGGGATTGGAAAGTGACAAAACTGTCAGATGAGCGGATGGAGAGAATTCCAATCATTAGGCGAAGATACACAAAAAGCTCGAGAGGCAAAAGACGATTTAACACGGGAAGGAACAGCAAGAAGCTGACAACTAGTAGCTCGGCCCTGGAAACATTGCTCTGTGGTAATGACGTAGTGTTGTGGTGGCTTCGTCTACCAGAGATACTCTATGTCAAACCTGAGACAGGCCACAGCACTTGTACAGAAAGCCACAGAAAGCCGCTGTGTGATTGCCATCCATGCCAGTTCAGTCCCGTGGTAACTGTAATAACTAGTGAGTAGTTGAGTACCGGCAACACGCAACAATCATAGCCATCACCACAGAAGAAATGGTGCGAGTTTGTGCAATCTTACAAAGTCTAAAAGCTAGCATACTGGCATCACCGTTTGAATGTGCTGGCTGGCAGCTAATGGGGTAGTAACCGAGCCACAATAGGTTTCTCTTAGCTTACCAGGGATCGGTTAACTGTTGCCACCACAGGGGCAGCACTGGCAGCCAATCCACGACCCCTTCAAACTCACCTCTCCTGCCCAGCATGCACTGCGTGGGTAATTTCGTTCTGAAATTTCCTAGCATAAACTCCAGTGCCACGTAGTATTGCGTCATCTTGGCATCCTGCCAGCTGGCAACACAAGCAGAGGAGACGACAAGTTTGGCTGCGTGCGCATGCGTCAACGTAATGCATGCTGGGCAGGAGAGGTAAGTTTGAGGGGGTTGCATTTCGCAATGCTGAGAGTGGCCAGCCCTGCATCTAGCTTATTTATATATAGGTCTGTGGTTGCCACCTAAATGACTATCCCAGTTATCGTACAATCCACATTACCATCTACAGAAAATGTTCTTAATCACAGTACCCATTCTACTATGATACAGATTCAAACCACAAGCATTTGGCTTCTCACTGCTGATCCAGGTTGAGATCTGCATTGCCACCAACATATAATCGACTGTTACTGGGCCTCGTCCCACCCCTCCAGAAAAACTTCACCAAATCCGTTCATTAAGTTTTGGAGTGACCATGCAGAAAGTAAAGAACTGAAACCCACTGCCCTCCATTGGCAGATGGCATGAAAGATCAGACCACGTTAACGACAAAACAATACAAACCAATATGGCGAGCCAATGAAGGACTTTCTCTTGGCTAACGTGGCAGTAATCTGAGCTGATACACCAAAGTCAGCTAAAAACAAACAAAAGCACTATCTGTATTTGCCATTTCCACTACCTTTTCATGACAATCATCATCAGAACCAATTCTAATTATTTTACACGCATGACATGGGTATAATACTGCCGCAGGAGCAGCAGGATCGATAAAAATGACCAACAATCACATAAAATATAAACAAGATAATATCTCCAAAAAACAAAACTAAAAAGGCTAAACGTGGAAATTTCAGTCACTGGCTGAATACATTTGCAAACAATGAAACAACAAGGACTAATGAAGTACATTTAAACAGCAAACTTACCCAGTTTAACGTCACCTTCATCCGTAAGAAGTATATTTGCACCCTGCAAAATATAAATAAACACCAATATCTGTATACACTTGCATTCAATGTAGTCAGACTACCATCAGTAGTTTAGTTAGCCAAAATACCTAGAGTTACTCCACGTTAAACCAGATAGCCCAAAATAAACTTTTGTTGAAGAAAGGTTTTCCACAAACATGTCATGCTTCAAGAATATCAAATAACTGAAAATAAAATATAGTCTTAAATATACAAAAATCAACGATGTGCTTCTCTAAACATATAGCAACATTCAGAAATAAATAAGAAGCTGAACAAAGTATTTTCATACGACAAAACTAAGACTGCAGAAAATAACGATTAATTAATTGATTAACGGTTGAAAAATAATTGATTAATTTTATTTTTTTAATCGATTAGAATTTTACACGTGTTAACATCACTAATCTGCACTTTTCCAGAGCGTTGATTGTAAAATGAGCTTGTTTCACATATAGGACTTGTTTCACATATAGGACATGTCATCAACATTTGTAGGACTACAGCGTTAGTTTAGTTAGTTTGTATCTTTGACTACACAGTTTATGTATTGCATCATTATCATTGCTTTTTTCAATTACGCTTCAGCTTGCGAAAGATAACAACAACTACTGTAGTAGTTAAACTATGCAGTTTTCTACGGAAATTAATAGAAACTAATGGATTAATTTTCGCAATTAATTGACTAATTTTCGAAATTAATCAATTAAAAGAATTTTAATCAGTAGCAGCCCTAGACAAAACGAAACATACTTTAATGTCACGATGCATGCGTCCATGGCTATGCAAGTAGTGCAGCCCATGTAACGTTTCTCGGCAAATGAACGCAATCTCTCTCTCCACGAGCGGACCCGTTACTGCAACACATTACGCACCAGTGTGTCGTGTCAATTACTGAACTACTTCCATCCCCTTGTTTTAGCACTATATTATAATTCAATCAATGTGTAAATGCTTATTCTGTATTGTGTACTGTGCAAATGTTCCTATATTTACATGTGGCTCTAGACTCTAGCGGTATTCTGAGGCTATCGAAATAATAAAACTCATTTACTTACCTACTATCACCTTATTCTGCACACATGTCCAATTAATTCACATAAAATAAGGCAAATCTTATCTTGATGATAAACTGATGATAATTTGAAGCGAAATACGTGGCTATACAATATGCAGCATTAACTTCAAAACTACTACATGTAACACAATACACTAGAAACTACTTCTGTGGTAACTTAAGTTAGACACCTGTACAGCAGGATACCTCAGAAACACTTTACAGAAACTATGTCACAAGATGGATAAAGTACGTAACATACTGTGGTAAATGTCCTGCATTGAGCCTCCTCCACAGAACTCCATGCATATCCACAGCTTGTCTCGCCTTCAAGCAACAGCAACACAGCCAGCATCCTATGAAGCGTTTTCAGAAGGCTAATGCAATACACAGGTCAGCCCTGCATGATGTAGTGATGTGGTTCTTTATGGAACCATCCATAAAATGCCGGAAATATCCATTTCGATGACCGTCATGCAGTGGCAAACTAATGAACAGAGCCTTAATTTAGGCTAAGGCAACCTGAGCTCAAGTACCATACCTTCAGATAGTCTGGACTCTATACAAAATAAAAGCATACCTACTCATTTACGAGATCTGTATTGCCACAGAACTGTTATATTCATTCAAATCTTTCACAATGTTTGGACCAGTTAAAATGTAGATTGTTTCAGAGATTAATATTAACAACATGGCAATGCAAACAGTGGTTTACATTATTTCTGTTGACCACGACCAATAACAACTTCACTTAGGAGAAAATAGACAAAAATGAACAGCGCGCATGTAAAACTGTACAGTGCCGAAGTAACAAATAACACTAATATTAATAATAATAAACAAAATTCAATTTATGTGACAAAGATTAAATTAACCATAAGGGCACGACAGTTTCATGTATGAATGCAATACCTCAAATAGCTGCCATAATACGCCACAATGTTCTGATGCTGACACTCTCGCATCATCTGTATTTCCTGCTGTATCACTTGAAAGTCATCCCCTGCAGCAGCAACACAATATCAATGACAACTATCATCAACAAACACCATCGATATGTCTCCACAATGAAAATACTGGTCAGATTAATCATCTAGAATTCATAGTAAAAAATGTCACAGCATTATGTAGGCTACTTATCCAAACTAAAACTGAGCAACAGCAAATAAATCAGCTCAAACTGGACTAAAAAATATTTATTCAGTATGATAATTTTTGTCCATCCAATTCTAATAGCAAGTAGCTATGACGAACGTGCTAGTTCATGCCATAGGCCCTGCTAAATAGTTCAGGTGGCGACAGAAGCTGGATGATGATGATGACAAGTGCCACTTCTTAAAACTTTTAAGTCTCACTGCTTTAAGAGAAGAAATAAACCGGCACTGCCTAACGGGAAAGCATAAGAAGAACAGAAATATGAGCCAGCAACCAGAGCAGTCAGCAAGTGTGGAGTGCGCAGAGGCTAACTAAAGATGTCAAGTTCAATGTCCAAGGGACTATCGGACCACACACCATGCGAGGGGGGCAGCGGTCAGTGGAAGTCAACGCCCCATGAGGTTGCACCTAACGCACAGACAGAATCATAAGCAGAACCACAGCAGCAGCAGCAGCAGCGGTGTACTGTACATGTTCCGGGTGATTACAGCTGTGCACAGTGGGCAGACGGGACTGATAGAAACGTAAGCGTTTCCTGATAGCAGCAAGTGCACACGATCTTCATGTAAACAGATGCTCAGCAGCCTTGACATGACTTCCGATAATACTGTCAGGACGTTCTGACGCTATATCACGGACTCTTAGCCATGCATTCCTGGTTGCAAATGGACGTTAACTGCATAAGACATGCACAGGAGGTACTATCAGCAAGGCCGGATTAAAACCCGATTAGGCCCTGTTCGGTAAAAATGTTGGGGGCCCTCACAGAAATTTTCTGATATTAATGCACAAAAAACTATTGACTCGAGTTCGTTTTACAAACGTCTTCGTCTTGAGACAATGCTGTGAAGGTCTTGAACTTGGTCTTTTGAGTTATAGACAGGTCTCACTCTCAGTAATAAGTTGTCAAGTGTGTTTGTCTTCAGTCATTCGCTCAACGGCTTAGATGCGTTCATCGAATCCACGGCCGTTGTTTAGGGAGCATGAGCAATTTGCTAAAATGCACAAGTTTCAAGAACAGGTGCTACGTGTACCTGCAACGTCTGCTGCACTGGAGAGAGTATTCTCTCACGGGGGGCTTTTCATGCGTCCCCACAGGACGCGCTTGCGTCCTAAAGTCCTCTCAGACCTGGTCTTTGGCACGTGCAACAGGCATCTTAAGTGGGCTTGTCGCTTGCATAGAAACTGGAGCGGTGCTGGTATGCGGTTAACAATGGACACTAGCATAATACTTTAATGACTGATGTGCACCGAGGTGTACAACAGAATGTGCCACTATGAGTATGAATACATTTATTACTCGAAGTGAAATTTTCTAGTTCTATTTTGTGACAAGGTCTCGGTCTACATCTCGAGACCAGAGATAAAAGGTCTTGCTCTTGGTCTCGAGTTTTTTTCAAAAGTCTGGACAGTGGACAAGAACACTGGAATGGGTAGAGGAGAGCAGAGCAAAGAGACGTCAGAGAATGAAGCCTGTGGATAGTCTGAGTCCATCTTTGGAAGGATACAGCGAGCCCGGCACAGCTCGTCAGGGCTTCAGATGCGGCGTCAAACGGTCGCCAACATCGTCTACGATGGCACGGCACCATAAGAAGAAAAACACAGCCAGGCAATTAGCAACTACAACCAACGCTTGGTGTTTACTTCCCAGCTAAATGCCAAGCTGTCCCACTCAACAACAACTCCTAGGCATCACCACTACGTCCCACAAGCCGTTATCTGGCCAGCATCATTTCAACCACTCCTTCCCTCTCTGCCCATCACTGCCCCACGACAGACCAGGCCAGCAGCACCCAGCAACTGATTGAGAAAAACATTGCACGGAGGTGGCTGCCCTTTCCCAGCCAGGGCCTGTGATTAATGTCAGTGCTAACTGTTTTAATACCGGGACCAGGCGCTCCTAGCGGCGGGCGGCAGCGCTAACAACACGACGCCTGAATTTGTCAACATTACCGCAGTCACGCCAGCGCCTGGCGCTCGACCTATCGACCGCCATCAGTACTACTAGGCCTATAATCCTATCTACTACTACCTCACACGACCACTCGACCAGCATTCCAGCACACTTTTGTACAGTGTGGTACAAATACAAGACCTATATATAAATAAGCTAGATGCAGGGCTGGCCACTCTCAGCATTGCGAAATGCAACCCCCTCAAACTTACCTCTCCTGCCCAGCATGCATTACGTTGACGCATGCGCATCAAATTAGTGCTGTGAGTGACGTGCTGTGCCTCCATGGCGTGTGTGTGTGCCTCAGGCTTCCGTCTCACTACTAACTTACGCTATGTTCACACTGTCCATCAGATCAACTCAACTGTCCCAATCGCCCTAACTAGAGATACCGGTTTATAGCGGAAATTTTTCTTAAAATATGCGGGCCGTTTTGGTGCAGAATATGCGGCAAAAATATGCGGAATTTGGCGAAATATGCGCTAAAATATGCGGCGTATATGCGGTATATATGCTGCGTACATGTGGCATTACGGAAATATGTGGCGTAAATGACGCGTGCGCGTGTGTTTGCGTTAAACAAAATGCGCAGAAATGCTGAAAATGCGATCGCATATGCGGAAATATGCGATTATATGAGAATTTTTGCAAATTTATGCACAAATAAATATTCTAAATGCATAAATAAATATTCGAAACTTTGAACTATAGTTGTATCGCACGCATCAGCAAATTGAAAAGTAAGGCCCCTATTGATTATTTATTTATTTATTGACAGAGCATCTGCATTTTCAACGTAGCATCACAGCCGGACAACAAGGCACAAATAAACACTAACAGTTTACGACGATATCCACCCACGGACGAATAAGCCTGTTATTAAAGTGATCACTGATTTGCTATGTTTATTCTGTCAAACTGGGTTATTCTTTCGTTGCTCTACATTATGTTTGTTGTCTTAATTGTACTGTTGTGTCTATACGTAGTCTA
>Ga0056124_1001002_pt1 | contig 10022 bp, 8 predicted proteins | sample WorMetHEROISLAND_2_FD_70069 | JGI IMG/M metagenome (GOLD analysis project Ga0056124, IMG submission 70069) | Marine gutless worms symbiont microbial communities from Max Planck institute for Marine Microbiology, Germany - Olavius sp. 4 HERON ISLAND | ecosystem: Host-associated > Annelida >... | reverse complement strand
GCAACCGTTTTCACGCTAGATGAGCCAATAGTGGTAAAATAATGATTTCTAAGGGGGGTACCCCTCTTTGATCCCCTCGTTTGAGGGGAATCTCTTCACCCACTGGCACCAAATTACCTCGTAGAAAACTAGATACTCCAGGCTGCCATATGGTGAAGACCCGGAGTCTCTATCTCACCTGGGCTTGGTATACCACCGGGTCGTGACAGACGGACGGACAGACGGACGGACGGACAGACAGAATTCCCATAGCTAATACGCGCCTCAGCAGTACCTGCCGGTACTAGCTGTGGCGTGTAAATAAAATGACAGACAGTGGAAAACGCCACGATTTTGGGTACCACCCTAATCCGCTAAACACAGGTCTTAAAGTGAGTGAGTGAGTGAGTAATGTTTAACGTCCCGTACATGTGTGACTACATTGGCCGTATAAGTGCACATATCTGTAGAACTTAGCATTTAAACACTGCGATCAAATTGTTCTATGAGGTGTGAGTGCAATAAATAGGACTTAAACACCACAGCTAAAATGGTGGATGAGTAAAAATACACAAGTGGGAGCCCCAAGTAAAAATCCGGTAGCCAAATTTGCCGCTGGAATTTTGTATGCCGAAAATCCGTGGAAAAAATTATGGCTGGCCAAATCTGGCACCCAATTTTGTCTGCCGAAAATCCACCAAAAATGTCTTTCAATTTTTTTTACATAGAGAAAATCACATCCATGACAACTTCAAATTTATTCATTCACTAAAACCAAGCACAGAGACTACAAAATAGTGCTTTTGTTTGTTTGAGTTTGTAACAGTTTTAACTTTCGAGCAGTTGTGACTTGGTTTGAACAGTCTGCTGCATGCTTCTCACCAGAATTACTGACGGTTCTGTCCTGCGATAATTTCTCTAATCCAGATGTCAGCCGAAAACGCTGGCAGCACTCAGTTAAATATTAGCCACATTTTTACCTATTCGCGATAATTCTGCTCATCTGGATATCAGCCAAAAAAAAATTATTTCCATCCATCTGGATTTTTAAAAGAATTCTGATTCTCTATACACAATGATGAACTGCACAGTCATGCCAAGCAAGCAGAAAGCAGTGCTGAAGTGTACCTCACAAGTAGACGAGAGACAGCAGCTGGCAACACACTTGACGACGGAGTCGGCACTGCGATCGTACGTGTAATTGCCGGCATCAACGATTCCCCGCGGCACTACACCCTGCTGCAGTGATGCTGTGACACCTTCCAGTGTTGGGTTCTCACACAAATCCACTGCTGCTAAACAACATTATGCCAAGTCGCACACAACAACACAGTCACAATGGCCAACCAACATCTCCCACATTCATCTACACAACACAAAGAAAAATAATAAAAGGCAGCTTTATGCAACAATGTGTAAAGGTACAGAGAAACAATTTCAGAAATATACCGACACTTCAAAAAAACATCTGTCAAAAAATGATTTAGACCTTAATTACCTGATACATGCAAAAACTGGTAAAAAAATTAACCAATTAATTAATCATTCACAAAAATTAACAATCAAAAAAATCTAATCACAAACTTACCATAAACAGTGTATAAGAAAATCAGTGGAACTAGAAATGGACATTGCATGAGTTGGCTATGATGACAGAACCACATGATTGCTGCAAAACAGCACAAAATACAGCAACCATATAAACTAAAAGCACAGAACACAGAACACAGAATGTGTTAAAATCATACAGACACACTACTGTCACAGAATCCATAAAACTGCTGACACACTTGAACAGTGAAGTTTATAGCTTGAAATATTAAGCAGGAATTTCATTATGACGAGTGTTGTAGGTCAGCAGCCCATATGTTGACACTGACAGCATATGCAGGGCCTAGATGCAGAAGCGGTATTTTTGCACATGCAGTTGCTGCAAGTGAATGCTCTGTAGTAACAGTATTAACAATTTAACACCCTTGACTACTGCTACTCAAACATACAAAGCAAGACTTGGTTGAAAAAAACTTCCTTAGCTTTGTTACAGACGTACAAACACAGAATTTTACCTAGCAACACAGTCATCTAATCAACAAAATGCTTTAATAAATCAGCTGACAGGACTGACACATTAAGAACCATAATAACAAAAATAATCTTAATATAAGATCAGCAGTTTTAAAACAGCTGCAACAAATTGTTTTATTGCTTCGTTGTGGTCCGTTGCGGTAACTAGTCACACCGTAGCCTGCGTAGTAGTCAGTGTTCAATAGCAATGAACTCTGTAACGCTGTGTGCCATGGCTAATCACACCGCTGCCAAACATATGCCCTTTCCCAGGCTTTCCGGAACTGACAACTGCATGTAAACAAACCGTAGAACTAGACCCCACGGCAGGCTTTCAAAGGAAAACTGCTTTGGAAAACGCTAATACATAACACAACTGACGATAAGTCAACTGGCTGTACTATTCATCAAAAGTGCTAATAATTAACGACTTTTATAAGCTCATTCTGCAGCATTCTGCAAACATCAACATCAACACTCAACAGGAATACGTCACGATAAACAGTAGGCTTGATCGAAATAACAATGCGTGATGTGAACGTTTATTTTGCACATAATAAGCTAACGCTTAAATTTGACATAAAATTAAAATATCAATAAAATGTGTTATTTTAAAGTTACTTTTAGTAATTATTTTTGTCTGGCTTGAGTTAACCCCAAATTTCTGGCATACGGAAATAGAAAGTGTTGTACTGTCGACTTACCAATGTGGGCGTGTGTTGTGTTTACATTAGCGTCTTGTGATGTTTTGTGTCTCTTGAATTTATTTGCGTATGTTGCATTTTGTAAATGCCTAGAAAATGATTCGGGCGCTATCGCAAAAGTTCCCCACCCGAATCCTAAGGCTAGTCCTAGCCGTAAGCCTAACCCTATTCCTAACCATGAGCCCACCGTATTAAGCCTGACCCTAAGGCTAACCCTGTCTCTCACCCGGGGCCGGTTACGATCACCGATCGGTGAAAATAACGTAGAAGTTAATATCACCGATCGGTGAACCTAATCGCTGCGGTTACGATCACCGATCGCTGGAAATAACAGAGAAGTTAACATCACCGATTGGTGTTTTTAATCTTCTTTGACAAAGTCACCGGTCCCGAAACGTGCAGTTAGGCCTATACTCGTCGCCTCAGTGAGCTTCATTTACAGTAAGCCTACACACTTGCTGCCGTCGTCACCACAAACGCTTTGCTTATAGGCCTAGTGAAACTATAGCTGGAGTAGGAATCGAAGCAGCTGGAATCAAAGCATGCCGGCATGCGGCGCCCGTTGATCAAAGGAATCACATCATAGGTGTAGGCCTACACCATAGCAAGTAAACAATCAAATTGCGGCTGCAGAGCAGAGCCACAATCCAGTGACAGTCTGCAGAACCGATGGCCAGAAAACGCTCTACTGAACAGAAAACCGCGGGCATGACTCATCAGAGTCTGTAAAGCGAGTGATCCCCAAAATAACTAGCTGGAACTTGGAAGTCGAGGGGGGCACGTGCCCCAGTGCCCCATAGCTGGCGACGCCAATGGTTTGGCCAACCCACCATAGGCCTTTAAGCTTGTCAATAGACGCAAAGGCGATAACAATAGAACATTATTGCAGTTTTAAAAATAAAGATATTGATAAAAACATGAAATCGCATACAGGATAGTCAACGCAGACAATCTGTAACACTCTGGCTGGCAATCTATTCACTTTATAATTGTTTAATTGTTTCTAGCAGCTTTGCAAGCCGCCTAGCAAGCGAGCGTGTCGCACTGCAGAAACTGACTGATCGACGACTTAAGTCAAACTCCATATATACTACTCGTACAACCGGTGATTTTATTCCCTTAAATTAGAATCACCGATCGGTGAAATAACATAGAAGTTAATATCACCGATCGGTGAAACTAATCGCTACGGTTACGATCACCGATCGGTGAACCTAATCACTCCGCTCTCACCCTAATCCTCAGCTTAGATCGCTATTTCAAACTTCCTGATGGGGAAGTTTTGCGATAGCGCCATAATTTGATTTTACTGAATTTCATGTGCGAGGTCCACTGTAGCTGAGGTCCGTTATAGCTCGCCTAACCCTGTCCCAAATTTCAACCATCCACCCCATAGGACAGACTGCAAAATTTACACATGCAATTGTGGATTTGATTTTAATTTTTTGTACTTTGAGCACTGCTAATGTTTATGTTACGAAATGAAGAGAATGCATAATCCTAAATAAGTCAAACAACACAGTACTATCTTTGTGGAAGTAATTCATAATAACTGGTACTTGTATTGTATTGTTGCAGGAATGCATTCAGTGTGCTGTTATGGAGCAGGGTTCATGGCAGAGAGTTTTGCGAATTGTTCTCATAGTATTCAACATGATCTACAGTATTCCGTCATATCTTGTCTGGACCAGCCTGCTGCGGCCACTGCTGTATTACAAGCCTGAGTGGTTCTATATGATCGAGGGCATTCTGTATAGTTGGCTACTGCACTTTGTTGCTTTTTGGACATGGAATGCTGGCTGTAACCGTAAGTTGCAGTTGCTGTTAGTAGCAGTGCACTAAATAAAACTTGTTAGCAAGCAGTTGTCATCATGTCCAGTATTTTATGCTGAATATTCGCAAGGTTTTGTTAACTTTGGAGCTATTTCCTGGATAGCTGCAGTATTTGTAGTTAAATTTCCAGCAACACATGCATTTTGCTTAACACATATTTTTTAAATTAATGAAACACTGATAGCTTAGTTCTGAATGTTACACATGCCAAAAGTATCATAATATCTTATTAGATCATCTTATGGTAGTTGTAGTTGCCGAGATGTCAAAGGGGACTTACAGCGAATCTGGTAGATTACCTCCAGAAGACCAGTTTGTATTTTGATGTCTCTATGTCTCTTTTGTTGTTAGTGAGCTACAACCTCATACACTGTTTCTCTAAAAAAACTCTATACATATGGAGATTGTTTTGTGAATAGACTAGTGCTGATTATTTTTTCTATGTCATTAACAGCCATCTGTTTGCGGTGTTTACATGAAGTTTCAACACATTTAGCCAGTCCATTGCTGAGATATTTATATATATGAAGAGATCATTGAAAATTACCATCTCTGACACTGCAGATGCATGCTTACTTGCATTTCAGTGTTAGTATTACAAGGTAATTAAGTACATGTATACTAAGTAACTATACTAAGTAAGTAAGAAAACTTAAGAGGTGCCAATTTGACTGTTAGTCACTATGCTCTCAACACCTCAACGAAAACCTCCCCAACTGTTGAAAGTTAATGTCACATTGTCTCAGATGAACTGGAAGGCTGTTCCAGAGTTTTCAGATTCACCAGATTCACCATTGCCACCAACATCAGTAGATGACGACGCTGATGGCATAAGTGACCACAGGCTTGCGCCATATATAGCCAACTATCGTAAATAACCAAGTTTCACATAACAGTCTCCGGTTCCAGTGCAACAGAAACATGCGTCGTAAAACAACTAATAGTAGTGGAATTTACACACAGTGCAGGTAGTGAGTTCCATGCATCAATGACCCTGTTACTAAATGAAAATTTACTTATATCTAGTCTAAAGCATGTTATGGGCCTACAGCCACAAAGCATCTGTCTTGATAGCTGCTGTAGGTCCATCTGATGTGTGTGTGTGTGCTGTTGGCAGTTGTTGAGAGCGGTGATGACGTGTCGGACTGTGTTGACAGCGAGTGTCTGCTACTGGTCAATCATCAGTCAACTGGCGATGTCCCAGTCATCATGCAGGCGCTCACAGACGCCAATAAGCGACATCCAAGCCGTCATGTCTGCTGGATTCTCGATGACATGTTCCGATATACTCACTTCGGACTGCCATGTCATGTTCACGGTGATTTCTTTATACTTCAGGTAGAGGTCTTTCTCCTATTCATTGATCTTATCTCGTTAGTGTCTCTTGTCTGGTCTGCAATGCTAGTGTGTTTTGTAATTATGTAGTTTGGATTTAACATTTGTTGCACCTGTGCTGTTTTCCTTGTAACGATGTAGACATGCCCACCTATATTTTATGTAGGCCTTATTTGGCTGGCATAGGTTTAAAATAATTGTTTAATGATGCATTAGTCTCCGCTTGCTTGCTATACATCTATTGAAGCGTTGCACAAATTAAACTAACTGAGGATCGATGATCCGCGCATCTCTAGAGATGGTCAGTTGAGCTGGTAACGTTCACAATGATTTTGAACTGTGTGATTTATAAAGAGAGAAACGACAAAATTCTCTTGTGTAGTGAATATTAGGATAGAGTAACGCCGCAGTTAGTGGTCACAGACATGTCTGAGGTCTGTGTGAAGAAGCTGAGTTGTTGAACTTTGACGTTTCCGAGTGTGCGGGCACGTAGAGCCGTTCTTGAACATGCAAGACAGTGTTGTCTTCTGCATGATCATCTTGGTTGATCTGCAACACCGAAGCGATGTGCATCTTGGGTAGAGTTCGACATCAGCAGACAACATCGACACTTCGATGTTGGTCTACAGCAAACGGAAATTCAGAAAATCCGTACGAACAGTCAGTTTACTGCAGAGTGATACGCTTGCTTGCTTAGCCTCTTGCAATGCCGCAATAGAGGATGATTAAACAGTTAAAGTAACATAGATTGCCAGCCATAACATTTAAACTTGTTAAAGATTGTTCACGTATATTGTATGTATTATTTTTGTGTTCTATTAATATATCAGTATGAAACGGTAATTTGACGGATCGTCATACCATATATCGAGTGTGAAAGCCAAGGATTACATCTATACTTCAACTTAAATTAAACCATTCTTCACACAACCGGCTTGGGTCTACAGTCTTTATGCAATGTTATAATTATTTTAGTCACCATGTTATCACCGTGTTTTACTTGAGTTAAATAGGCCATCAGCAACTTGGCACTGATGAGCGTTCACTCTTTTTGGAGCGTTCCTTTATGTTGTATGATTGTTCATAATAGTGTGTTGTGTACCATGCATGGCAAATAAATATTCTTCTTGTATGAATTTAGATAAACTTGTTTCATTGTTTGATCGATCTGTCTATCAATCAGGGTCGACAGACGAGGAACGCAGAACTAGCCAGACTGGCCGATCACATACGCAATGTCTACGTGAAGCGCGATCGTACGTGGATCGTGCTGTTTCCAGAAGGCGGGTTTCTGCGCAAGCGTAGAGAGTCAAGCCAGATGTAAGTAGTTGAGCTAACCAGCCATCTATGTCGTTTCACGTGTGATTCCATTTTGAATCTGACGTTGTGGTTCGTTATCTTAGAGACATGAATTACGAGCTGTAGTTCATATTGTCATCAAGCACAGTTCAGTGATAATGTGCTTTCCATTGGAGTATCTCTACTGTTCAGCTTGCAACTTTTTCATTTTGTCCAGCTTCTGCTGAATTTTTACACTTTCTTCTGCCATTGAAGGTTTTTTATAATACAGTAATTTTTTTATTATTTTGAGAACCAGAAGACAGGTTAGAAGGAATATTACAACTAGAAATGTAACGTGAAGTAATAGCATGCGTACATTAAATATTAGAGTATGTAGTGAAGTTTATTATGTAGTCGAGTTTCAAGCAACGCTGCTGTAGCAGTATTCCAGTTCGTTTGGTTTATTACATTTATCGTAATATTTTTTCTGTTAAGATGAGGCAGATGATCTGTGGTCAAGCCACATTGTTACATGATACACAGTGTTGGGTTGTTTTGTTGTCACAGTAAACATTCTTAAGTTCATAATTGCTCACAACATATTTCTGTTGGTACAAGTCATTGCTCTGCAGTCTGTACAGTGTAAATGTGTTGTGCTATGGTCAGGTATGGGTACAAGCATGGTCATCCACATCTCGAGCATGTGACTTTGCCTCGTATTGGTGCAACACAGACAATACTAGAAGAGCTCTCAGAAGACAAACATTATCTGTCTGGAGAAAATTGTCATCAGGGGACACCAAAAGGTGGGCAGTAGAGTTGGATAATGACACGGAGTATCTGTGCCTAAAATACCTTCCCATAGTGTCCCTTGGGTACGTTTATAAGAAGAATAAGACGATTTTGCACAGACAGCTAGGTACATTGCATGGGAGCTCATCCCCTATTCGGTGCTTTGAGTCAGCGAGGGTTAAACCCAATTACACTAGCATACAACCGTAGTCGGCCAGATGGCTGGCTCTGTTAACAGCCAGCGCCTTTAACCGACTGAGCCAGTATGCCAGCAGTCCTGGTAACAGGGCCTACTGTTACGCAGAACTCACTACTTCTTCCCCTGGCGGTGGCTGTAATTATTGCCAGTACTCATGTCACCTACCCACGGAGGGATGGCCAGGCTGAGTTGGCCTGGGTGGCTTGGTTGAATACGATGATGGTATACCTGCAAACAGTCACCCGTCTCAGTACTAGCCTAGCTCAACGTCGAGTAACTTCGTTGATGTGACCAATGATGTTAACCGGTTGGCTAAGCTGTCACCTGTATAAGCATGCATGAGCATGAATTCCATTTTGCTTTGTATATAGACTAGTGTGATTTAACATCACTACTTGCATATCTGGAAAGGTTTCGCTAGAACAGTTTTCAGAAGTTCACTTTTTGTTGACACAGCTTATCCTGGAACAGCTTTAGAAAAATACTCTGGTTTAATGAAAATAGAAAGTAGTAGCAGAAATAATAGTGTCATGAAGTGATCGTCATGACGGTCATCAAATACTTCACTCACTTCAGCAGCGTAGGAAATGAAGAGAAGCGGGCCAAGCACTGAACCCTCAGGAACACTGCAGTCCAGGATGAAGTCAACAGTCTGGTGGCCAGCGACACAGAAGGACTGAGAACGATGATCAAGGTAAGACTGAAACCAAGCTAGAGCAGTGTCACGAACAGCACGGCGATGAGTCACTGTGGACAACAGAATAGGATGGTCGACAGTATCAAACGCTGAGCTGAGGGCGAGAACGAGAAGGACCAGACCGGTGACAAGCCCACTGTCAGTAGCACGGACCAGATCACTGTGCACAGAGACAAGCGTTGTCTTGACAGAGTGGAAAGGACGATATGCAGACTGTCTGGATGGGAGAAGTGAGTTGGTAGTGACGTGACACAGACACCTCTTAGCAACTGCTCGCTCAACAACTTTTGATAGAAACGAGAGTGGTGGGCAAGGATGAGGCTGTATGACAGGCGGTGGATATGTGGCAGTTGAGTCACGGATGTGACGGACCTTGGACTGGAAGAATTCCGCAAAACCTTGGACTGGAAGAATTCCGCAAAATCCTTGGCCGTGAACTTTGCACTAGTTTGCTGTGCTGGAGCCTTCATAATTGCATTGACTGTGCGCCAGAGTTTTCGCAGGTTTTCACGGCAGTCGTTGATGGTGGCAGACCAGTATGAAGTAAACTTAATCTGGTAGAGTTGACGCTGAGTTGAAAATTGCCGGCGCCAGGCTTCTCTGTCGGCGTTGAGACGACTACGACGGTAGATCTTCTCCAGACGACGAGTAGCCCGTTTCATCGCTTGACACTCGTCACCGTACCAGCGAGCACACGAACGGCGACGAGAGCGCTGTCTGACACGCGGGACGTGTCTGTCAACCAGTTGCCGCAGCGTGTCGTCGTAACTTGAACGCAGGTGACATCATCCTCTCGCCGGCCTTCCAAAGCAACTCACGGACAGGCTTCAGTCTGTGCAGAACGCCGCTGCACGGCTGATTTTCAAAGGCTGTCGTCAGGACCATGTTCAGCCGCTACAGCGCAGGTTACACTGGCTTCGAGTTCCGGAGCGTATTTCGTTCTGGCTGGCAGTGCTGGTGTATCGCTGCCTCAATGGCTCTGCACCCGGCTACCTAGCCTCAGATCTGCAGCGCGTCTCGCACCTCAACGCACGTCGGCGACTGCACTCTTCGACTACATCAGCGCTGGTCGCTCCACGCACTGTGCGTGCCACCATTGGCGACCGAACCTTCCCGGCGGCTGCTGCATCTGTTTGGA
>Ga0056124_1001000_pt1 | contig 10024 bp, 4 predicted proteins | sample WorMetHEROISLAND_2_FD_70069 | JGI IMG/M metagenome (GOLD analysis project Ga0056124, IMG submission 70069) | Marine gutless worms symbiont microbial communities from Max Planck institute for Marine Microbiology, Germany - Olavius sp. 4 HERON ISLAND | ecosystem: Host-associated > Annelida >... | reverse complement strand
TACAATTACTAATTTAGATAAATATGTTTGGTATGTGTTTGCGCTCTCAGCAGTACCTGCAGTTACAGCTGTCGCGCGTAAAAAGTAAGCCAAATGGATTGTTTGACTTGAAGCTAAGGTAAAAGCAAAAGTCAACTGGTTTCAACAAGTTAAGGAAAAGTCAAATTATCTTGATGCAAGTAGGCCTAAAAGAAAAGTCAAATTAATTAATAGTATTTTGACTTTTACTTCAACTTGCAGTGTGTCAGGCTGTGAAACGCAGTCTGCGAATGCCTGCTCCGTATTTATTTTTGTATTCCAGCAGGGACAGAAAATTAACTGAGCACTGAACAATTAATTTTCAATCCCCGCTGACACTAAATACGGAGCAGTCAATGGCAGAACAGAGCCCCCGTTCGACTGCTATTTCTGATGTCAGCAGAGAATTGGATGGCGAAACCGAATTTTGGCCCACCTCTAGTGGGCAGCCAGCAAATTAACCAAGCCAGTTAAATCCTGATTATAATTAGTAAGTTTGACAATTACTTACTATTAGAATTAGCCAATTACGCATTGTAACGTGACTAAAAGTTTGTATTGTGTGCATTCACTAAGTTTGATGATTTACTAACTTACTTACTTACTTACTTAGCTCCAGGCGTATGCTGATTAATTAGAATTAAAATGGGAATTTCTCTAATTTGTCTCTGTGGCTCATTGGCACAGTGTGCACTGAGCCTGAAACGGTTATCAGCCGGGCCTGAGTTCAATCCCCAGACCCGGCTGAATAAATTGTTTCAGGATTACTGGCGTGCATGCTTTGAGATTAATTTCTCGGACGGGCAAGAGGGTTTGACGGTCCTCTATAATCTATGACCGTTAAGTGGTTATGGTGTGGTTATGGTGGTTAAGTGCGCTAGATTAAGCTAAGCTTTAAGCTAAGCTTTAGAGCGCACTATAATATAAGCTAAGTTTACTTTTACTTTTAATTAACTGGCATTCAAATTAAATTACTTAAAGTAATTTCCAAGCCGCTGTCTGAGAGTGCAGTTAATTATGTGCCGCAAATCGGAAACTGATGACTATGCATGCAGGTCCCTCACAAGTCTCAATCCGGCCCTGGAAAAAGAATCAAATCGATACTCGAATTGCCATTGGATTTGACTTTGCCCACCACTGATGCGCGCTATGGCCTGGCTAGCGCAGCATCAGCATCATCAGCATCATCGTCAGCAGCAGCAGCAGCAGCGGCGGCCGGAGCATCTCTTGTTTCAAGCCTGCACAGCCTGTTGGCCTAGTCACTAGTCAGTCTCTCTCTGCCAACCTCAGGAGTCGTGTAGGCTACTGTTGTGGATGCTTGCTGGACCTGTATAATAAAGGTAAGCTTTGTTTATTAGATGCCGACAATAACAGCGGTGTAAGTCTGTATCCAAAATTACCCCCAGCGGGTCCAGGGGCGGAGCTCTCTGTGAGGGTTCTGGGGGAGGGGGTACGAAGTCACCAAAAGCTGAAAGATTGTTAGCTGAATATCGGCGTGAACTTTGACTTCAAGAATTTAATGCAGTGGCAGCTTTTCTTCAAATTCTGGGGGAGGGTGGAATGCATTAGCGACCCCACCTTGTAATATGGAGGTTGCATCCTTAGCTAAGCCCGGGGATTACACAACACGTCTTGGTTAGGTACGGGGCCCTATGAGGTGGAAATTCAGCGTACGTTCGAGATAGATTCCAGGGCGGGTGCACGCTGGGGAAACCGCTACTACCATGCAGGCACCAAGCGAGAAGTACGCGGGTCTATGGGTCTATAGCTGAGGAGCAAATTAATCCGCGGTTGAAACATTTGCAGTAGTAGTCTGCTGCATTTTTTATTTCATAACTAAGCCAAGATAAAACAGTTATCTTTTTCATGATCATGATTTACTGTGTGAATAATAGGCGGGCCTAATTATAAGTGTACGGAATTCTATCAGTCAGAATGTTCCACCGGAAGCTGCAAATCCGCAACGCCGACGGTCAAACAGGTTAAGTGTGGCTCAACGGCTTAATGGTTAGCGCACTTGGAATTCCAGCTCGAGGACCCGGGTTCGATTCCCGGGTCGTGCCACTATTCCGTTGGGTAGCAACCTTGGGCAAGTTGTTTACTCACATTGCCTCCCCAGTTTCTCAGCTCCAAGAAACTGGGGTACAAAAAGGAGTTTTCGGCGCCTAAGAGGTTATGGTGATTAAATGCGCTAGATTAAGCTAAGCTCTAAGCTAAGCTTTTGAGCGCACTATAATATAACCCACCTTCACTTCACTTCACTTCCAATTAGCGTACATATGCCAGGTAGGAACACGTGGCACTTATGTTACAACTGCCGGTCAAAGGTGTAGGCGGAAAAGTTTTGTGAGGGGCTTACGGATTTGGGCCAGCTGAATGAGGCTGACGGCCGAAAGAGTGGGTGGGGTTCTTGGGGAGGGGCAGCGACCCCTTTCCGCACAAGCTATCCATGCGTCTGCCGGCTTTTTAGAGGCATGTCGTTCTTTTCAGAAACATTTTTGTTGTATAATCAGTTTTGTGTTTTATCGAGTAGAAAATGTGCATGACAACTGCGTGCTGTTTTAATAGCGTTCCATCTAAAATGTACAAGGACAATTTTTGCTACATCAGAACCTTTACTGTTTCTAACTCTGTAGCTTATATTTTATCGGGCGTGTTTTGCACGTGTATTTTTTTATGCTTCCGCGAAGAAACATTGCTTCGATCTGCATCGCACAGTAAATTATGCTTGACCATGTGACCTGGACTGACCAATTCTGTGCACTGGTCAATATTATCGACTAGGGCTACTACAGTACTAGCCTGGCTATGAGGCTGCCTGTCTGACCACTCTGTAGGCTATTGGGGCGGTGCAGAGTAATCGAGTAACTACACGAGTCACTCGAGACCGAATTTTGACTCGATGGACCAATATTTTTGGACTCGAATACTCCATACCTCATATTTGGTAAAAAATTGAATTACAAATTTATTGAATGGCAAAATAAAACGCGTGAATATGATTTGTTCATATTTAAGGTCACTGACGCGTAAACAATAACACATTTTATGTGTAGAATAACTAATACAATTTCTAATTGCAAGGTCTACATGCAGAAATGCAGTTGGCGCACAACTACTTATAAATAATCTGCTGTTGGAGGCTTATAACAATTGACCTTAAATTGATGTACTTTTGCTTGCTATTGAAAATTTCCTTTTTTATTTGTATTATTTGTTAGGCGGAATCTCTCTTGCAGCGCAAGCTATTCCGCCTATTTCTACACATTTCTCCGTAGCGTGGTCCGGTGGTCTGTCGTCTGTCGTCTGTCACTTTCGTCACAGTTTCGTGCACCCTGCTTAAATCGTTCGACGGATTTAGATAGCCACTTAGCACGTACACTTGTGGGGTCCAGTGACACATTGTCATAGATTGAGGTTCCTGACCCCCAGCCAAACCATCACTTCTATGCAGCTATCTGGCGAATGCAAACGATGAGTTAGCGATTCCGCCTTTTGCCAAATTACTTTGGTTCTTTCTACCAATGACGGTGAATCACAGATTTTCAAACACTAATTAGTAAACGACAGGTACGTAGCCAGGGGGGTGCCAACCAGGGGCTGCGCCGCGCACCCCCTGAGGTTGTGTTCGCCCCCGCTTGAATTTCATTCGACTTGTCTTCCGACTAGGCCAACAATCAGCTGATTGTGGAGAACAAGAATCTTATTATCCCACGCGTAAAACCAAACATTCTTATTGGATAAATAATAACATTTGAATCGGTAAAGTGAAAAACAAGATGGCGATGTGAATTTCTTGTAATATTAAGCATTATATATAATTAATCAATTGAATTTTTGCACCCCCTAAAATTTAAGTCTGGCTACGTGCCTGGTAAACGACTATTCGACTAATAAGTTAGTCGGATAGCACAGCCCTACGGCTACTACGATGCTATCCAGCATGCAGGCGTGGCTGGGCTCAGCTGTGTCCACACCACACTGTGTATAGCTGACTCAGTAGCAGTAGCAGCAGCAGCAGCAGCAGCGCAGAGAATTTATTGACGTTTGTGCCGCGGCGCAATTTAATCACGACGACGTCGACGTCACGATGTGTCTGGCCACGGACATCTACTGCCAGCCTCTAGATGCTTCTACCAGATGTCCGTCGTCTGGCTAACCAACAGTCTAGAAGCACTGGAGGCAGGGGTTCCGACGCATATCATTGAAGGGAAGTGAAGACGAGCGCCTAAAACTCGCAACGAAACTGAAGAGGGACAAGCGAGCGTTAAACAAACTTCCGAGTCAAGTCAAGTAGCCTTTAATATAAACCCATAACAGTCGCACAAGTTTCACAATGTTAGCTAAAACGGTTCGGTCACGCACGCCATTTGAGAAAATAAAATACAGTGTTATACTACGCAACAGTATACAGTATATACAATACAAGAATAGGGCCTACTGATAAACTTACGTTCAACAACACCAAATCCAGAGAGATTGTTTTTGATTTTGAGATGATGATGATGATTATGATAGGCCTACTGAGATGATACTGGTTGAAAACTAGAGTGAAGGTATGGAGTTATTAGTTAATTTAGTAAATTGCGTTAAATCGGCATCTGTTAATAACAGACTTTTTGAAGATGTTCGAATGGAATGTTATACCGTCGTTTAACCGACACTTATTGCACGGTCGCCGACGGTCGGTATAGTGTAAGCCTGCACTCGTTTGATGTTGCGACTATGTAATAAAGCTTTCGGCCTACGCCGCTGGTATGGACCGCCGCATGGATGGTAGAAAACAAGTGAACAGACAGGCAGCAGACTGACAAAGAGCTAAGCTGTAAGCGGAGTCGGATATAGCAGCTTTGGCTCGTAAAACCGTCAGTTTGCGGTAGATCACTCAGCATGTAGTCCGCCCGGGATCACGTTTCGCTCTTTCTGGTTTCTGCTGTTTTGTTCGCCCGCCCGGCCTGCGTGGTCTTTTTACCAGCATTGCTATGTAGATGGCTGCGTCCGTCTGTGTGTCTGTCTGTCTGTCTGTCTGTGTGGTTGTCAACTTGTCACACTGCAGACCCTCAATCAGAATTAAAAAAAAATCCAGATGGACGGAAAAAAAGATTATCGGCTGATATCTGGATTAGAGAAATTATCGCAGGACAGAACCGTCAGAAATTCTGCTGAAAAAGCATGCAGCAAACTGTTCAAACCAAGTCAGAACTGCTGGAAAGTTAAAACTGTAACCGACTCGCAAACAAAAGCACTATTTTCTAGTTTCTATATGCCTGTTTTAAGCTAATTAATGAATCTGAAGTTGTCATGGATCATGGATGTGATTTTCTCTAAGTACAAAAAGAAAAAATCGAATATCCTCATTTTTTCGGCGGATATGTTCGGCGCAGAAAAATTCGGCGGCGAATTCGGCCATTGGCTTGGGCTTTGCTGCGGTACAACTAACAGCATACCGGCCCAGTCTTCACTATTACACGTGGCATTCGAGAAGATTTTGTGCAGGGCCGTAGCAGCCGGTCCGGCAGGTCCGGCAGCTGCCGGACCAATGTTGCGGCGCATATATAAATTGTATAAATAAATCCTCCAACTATTTGACCAAAGCCTTAGCGAACCAAGCAAATAGCCTGAAACAACAATAAAAATGACTGTTTTGTGTTTAGTTACATCATTTAGTCTTTCTATAAGCTTATGTCTCCAAATTCACTATGTATTCAGCACGGTGTACTGTATTGGTGAAAGGCTATAGTGTGAAATTCCCATTAACTCTCATAATTCTTGGAATAATCGATAATTCTGGGAATTTAATTCTAGGAAAAGTAAAGGGAGGGGGTTATAGGAGGTGGGAAATCTGCCAGACCAATCAAAATACGGCTGCTACAGCCCTGTTGTGCACAGTCGATTTAAGATTCCCAGCATATACAGGACACTGTGGCACTATTTCATATGCAGCTGCAGTTTGTTATCAATAAGAGAGACCAGCATCCTAGCATGGCCATGCTGATGCTAGCTGGGCTGTGTTGCATTGATCGCGGCTGCTGTGGCTGAAAGCGGTCGTGCATGCTGTAATGTATGTGCCGTGCACCGACGGGAATATTTTTTCTCGCGGTGTTGCGCCTCCGCACGAGGTCATCGCATCAGCAACTCGTCGTTCGGTGATGGCCGGCGTCGTGTCACCAGAAATGTGATGTGACGCTGTATAATGCATTGCACGCTGACGCTGTCACGTGCATGGCGGGCATACTGTACGGCTTTACACCCGGGCCAATACTATCCCCAAAGCGTTACTGCCCACACGGGTCTGTCAATCAAATGCATATTAGAGTAATCTCTGTGGCTAACCTTAACTCTTACCCGCATCAATGTGTACTTAGTCTTGTGGCCAGCGTGTGGGCCAGGACTGGAAAAAAAAACTAGTTTTTTTTGCTGAAAAAAAGTTTTTAATGTTTTAGTTTTTTTAAAGTTTTCTTTAGCTTTTTAAGGTTTTAAAGGCTTTTTACGTTTTGGTGTACAATAAAGACCGAATACAAAATTACGACCCAGAAGAACATTCTGTACACCATTCTGCCTGTCACGTCGTTTTCTATAAGTTATAGGAGAATTCCAAAATCACGATTAGAATATGAAATTAAATATGATCTGTACCCGATAATGCACAACTAATAAAAACTTTATAAACCTAAAATTTGGACTTTTGTGGTTTTCAAAGTTTTTTTAAACCTAAAAAACCGAGTTTTTCTTCAAACCTATGTTCCAGCTTGGGCGCGAGCGCGCGAGCCTGCGTCTACACGCTGGCCTGGGCGGGTACATTGGTGTGCAGTGGGCACTAGACGGACGACCGCATACATGTCGGCACGTGACAAATCTTTGCTTGCTTGTTTACTGTTCGCGTGCTTTGTGTTTGCAGTGAGACTGTACAATACGCCTACAAGATGACGCAACAAACAACAGTTGTGACGTTCTTCATTGTTGTCGCTGCAGCTGCCGTTGCTACAGGTTGGCTACAAAAATAATGATAATTAAAGTCAATCTCGTCTTGAGTCTACGTAGTCATAGAGGTGTGTACAGCTGTTCATGGGATCTTAGAGCTTGTCATACGGGATCACACTGCGCTACCTACCACCCACCACAGGTGAACACGCACCATCAAGCAGGGTGGTACTCGATTTACCTACACCACGGAGCGATGGCCAGGCTGAGTTGGTTTGTTGTGTATGTATTGAAGGCGCAAAGCAGTGCAATGAAACTTGGCTTGAGAGCTGCGACGGCTACCAGGACTCACTGAAATGGATTGATGACCCAGAACCGATGTTCAAACTCGAAGCTCAAGACAAACTCGACGACCTTTGCAGGTATATACTCTCGGACAAGAATATTCCACGGCGATGTTAAGCCTGCAAAAACACGCCTATATGCTGTATCGAAACCACTGAATAAATGCTTTTTCTGACAGAAGATTGCGATACCTATACCTGACAGTTTTACTGTTTTCTAGCACGGTCTTCCAGACCACAGAAAACGTTCCCGCTAAGATCCTTGCCTGTGATAAAATATCTTACGTAAACGGTGTAAACAAAATGATTTGCAGTTTTTCCCAACCACAAAAATGTCGCCTGCTTGACATCGCTGTGCATGGTGTAAGACGACCAGTTCTATAAAATGCAAAGTTCTCAGTAGTGTTTATTTGGCATCCTTGCCATCATGACTCCACATAACCACAGTCTGCGGGAATGCGGGCCGACACAAACTTGTGCTACACCACAGTGCCGTTTTAATTTGTTCAGCGGCTCCGTTTTGAATAGGTGCCAATTTCAGTACGTTTAAAATAGTTACTTCATTTTCATGTTTTCGCTTTTCTTCTATGTGTATGTAGTTTTGTATACTGATGCATCATCAAAGTATATGCATGCCTGTGCCTGTACCTATATATCTCCATCAAAATCTACCTAGGAGGGATGGCTAGGCTGAGTTGAATAAAGTGTGTATGCCGATGTCTGTGTTGTCATACAGTGACGTGTCAGCTCTACACCAGTGTGTCTCTGGGCCCCACTGTGAAGAACAACTAGAGGCTAATGTTGATCGTATCAGTAAAAATTAAAAACCTACTTCGGAGGGATGGCCAGGCTGAGTTGAAGGACCTGTGTATGTATCTGTCTGTGGTATTTCAGTGAAGTGTCAGCTCTACACCAGTGTGTGACGGACTCAGATTGTGGAACTCAACTGGAGGCAAAAGTTGATCGTTTTATCGAAACTGCAGACTACATCTGCTCCGACGACGTTAAGCCAGGTCCGTGTACCAAACGGTCGTTGTAAGTAGTATACAAATGACCGGGAGCATAGCCAAGAATTTTTGCTTTTGGGGTTGGCCTTCCACTCCCCACAGCGCATCTCATGGCAACGTATTTCAGCTGTTTATGTGTAATGTTGTGTTGCCTCGTCAAGCGAAAAGAATTCCCAACATTTTGGGGAGAGGGAAAGGGTTAAACCGTTAACCCGTCTTCTTATATACGGCCCTGAAAGTGGTAACTAGCGTTCAACGGTTGAGGTCATTGCTGACAAATATTTTCCTAAAAGTTCCAAACTGAGGGGATACAATTTTCGATAATGACCGATGACGCCAGTAGCTATTTGTTTTGTTATGCCACGTCGTAAGGTGCAGGCTAAGTAAGCTACTGGTACAAAATTGAACTAACACTAACGCTCTGCCCCACATTTCTAGTTTTGATATTTTTTCACACCAGTCCATGTTAATATTAGTCTATCATCACGTGTCGTGTTACAGGCTACCTGAATCATATCCGCTGTATTCGCGGCGATGTCGTGATGCACAACAAGAGCGCATGCACAGTGCTTGATGACGACCACGACTGCAAGTAAGTAGCCACAGCAATATCGTTACTTACTTACTGCAGGGTTAGGCCCATGTCAGACGGCATTTTGGCTCAGTTGGTAACGTCGTTGGTCGCATCAACGAAGTTATTCGACGACGGGCCCGGTTAGTACTTGGATGGGTGACCGTCGGCAGACTGGTAAACTATCTCGGTATCTAACCAGCCACCCAGGCCAACTCAGCCTGGCCATCCGTCCGTGGGTTGGCGTAGTGAGTACCAGCGATAGCTGGGTCGTATACAGGCGCACCACGCGATGCACCGGCCCCGTGTCCGTGGTCTGGCAGTGTAAACTGGTGTCTGGCTGAGGGTTGAGGAAACGGAGATCAGCGCGGTGTCGGCCCGTTATTGCAAAGGCACAATATTCCGGCAGTGCTAGTGTCATGATCATGCTTACTGGCATAGGGCGCTGACTTACTAGTATATACCATAGGGGCAGTAGGTGCGAAATTGTGAAATGCACCCAGGCAAACATTTACAGAAGAAGTGGTTCACATGAAATACAGGCTTCTTCTGCTGATCATTACGTTGAAATGAATACACGTTTAAAGGAACGCTGTTCTAAAATGTTGTCCCCACAAACCTAGTGATGTAAGTCCTTTATTTTCTAAAACAGAAACTTGATATGTAGGCTCTAGCTAATTAACCATTTTTTGCAGGAAACGCGAGGAGTTTCTTGACTGCACGCGCGAAGCGATTGAGTTAACGTGCGAGAAAGCGTCAGCAGACGTCTACATCGAGGCGATGAAGAAGATTAACGTGAACCCTTGCTCCGGTGCAACAGGTAACGTTTACTGCACAACATATATGTGACTAAGTAAGTAAAGTTCTTGATGTGCCGTCTTACAAAGAAAGCAACGCAAGTAAAACACGCAAAACACGCAGCCGACCGGCTGTGGCTGATGAGGATCGGGAAAATAGTTTTGTGAGGTGACACATTACTAGCTTCGAGTTGTGAAAGACAGTATAATAGCTTAGTTATTGATGGAAAAAAGACTCCGGATCAGCGATCAGATCCATTTCTGCCATTTTCTCGACCCGTTGGCTTGAGCGGCGTTAATCCAATTTTTTTTCGGGGAGGGGGCGAAATTTTATCCTGAGGCAAACTAGCATGGACTCACTCCCAT
>Ga0056124_1000999_pt1 | contig 10024 bp, 6 predicted proteins | sample WorMetHEROISLAND_2_FD_70069 | JGI IMG/M metagenome (GOLD analysis project Ga0056124, IMG submission 70069) | Marine gutless worms symbiont microbial communities from Max Planck institute for Marine Microbiology, Germany - Olavius sp. 4 HERON ISLAND | ecosystem: Host-associated > Annelida >... | reverse complement strand
TTTTTTTTTGCAAAATCACAGCCATAGTGTCATTATGGGTAAAATCAGAAGCGTCAGTTCGTATCGTATCGTATCAGACGCAGATTTCCGCCTCTGTGTCCTCTTTCTTATGAATGCTCAATCAGTATACTGAGAAAACTTTATTACTAACACTTCGGTTTCCAATTCCGGCAGTATCGCATTCATAGTACGTATCACTATATCACATATTGAGTAGGACGATGCTATTCCCCCGACGGTCGTGTCAACCCTTCAGAAATCGGCTATTCCCCCGATGATCGGGCCGATCTTCCCGAATTAGGCTATTCCCCCGATGGTCCTGTGACCAAGTTAATTAAACCGAAATGCCCAAACACGAGCCATATGTAGACTCACTCGCGCCTTCTGCTCGTGTTTGGGCATTTCGGTTTAATTTATTTGGTCAGGGTGCCGTCGAGGGAATAGCCTAATTCGGGAAGATCGGCCCGATCATCGGGGGAATAGCCGATTTCTGAAGGGTTGACCCGACCGCCATATGTGGACTCACACCTGCGGTGCTCGACCTCTAAACCCAGCATAGTCAAATAATCAAACACGCACCTAACCCCACACACTGACCCTAACCATAACCGCAAGTCGTAAAATACAAAAACGTACTTTAGTTTGTCCGGCAGTTTCTTTGTTCGCGTTTTATTTGCAGTGCTAATGAGCTTACAGTCGTCAATAACAAACACTTGAAACATTTCGTCACTAAAGTTTTTAATGCATTCTCAAAATGTTCAAAATCTGAAAACTTACCCGTAATTCCATTGTTCACCCAAAATAAACGTGTTTATTGCGCCCTACGATGTCAACAGCAATCGGATTGGTCGTTATGTGAAACGTTCTCTCATTGGCTGTCGGCGGAATAGCCAATTTCTGAATTGTTTCACTCGACCATCGGGGGAATAGACACTTTGTATTGAGTACGCCAGAATTGGTCAGTGTTAGTCTTGAAACTAGTAACTGAGATGGAGTTAGCAACATATGATGGCAGGTCATTCCACAAGTTAATAACTCTGAGTGAAAGAGTATTTTTGAATATCATATCGACAATGATGCTTAACTAATTCGAAATTGTTTCCCCTTGTAGGAGAAAACTGACTGCGAGGCAAGCAAGGAGAAACTGTTGTGTCGTAAATACCATGTAAAGTTTTATATGTTTCAGTGATATCGCCTCTATATCTCGGATTTATCTCCTGTATCTTAATGTGGGAATATTTAAATATCTTGTTGAAATAAGATAATCTGCTACAAGATGGTACCATTTTAATAGCTCTTTTTGCACTTTCTCCAATGCTTCAATTAGACCAATCTTATGTGGAGACCACATTGAATTGGAAAACTCCAAATGGCTTCATACCATTGATTTATACAGTAGAATAGATGATTCTTTACCATCATGTGTAAACTTTCTTTTTGTCACTCCAAGAATATGCTTTATTTACTTTGTCATTTATCTGATATTTGAAGGATAAATTGGCATCAATAGTAACTCCAAGATCGTTGACCTTATCACGTCTTTGTAGGCACATATCGGATGTGTCAGCTGTGACCAAATAATCATGTACTAACGGTTCCGTACATTTAATCACCAATATGCTACATTTCAATGGTAATTTTGCAGTTTAGGCTCCTAAACTCAGGTGACCATAATATATGCTATATACAGAATACAGATGATAAGAATAGGGTTAGGGCAAGGCCGCAAGGGGTTAGGACTATAGGACTATAGACTGCTTACATGCGAGATGACAGGAAATATGGTGCAGTTGCCACATGCATGAGCTCAGCTGTATATAGCATATAAGGTCTTCTGTGAGTTTAGAAGCCTAAACTGCAAGATTAGGTTCTGTATCGATAGTCCAAAGGTTTGATAATCCGAAGGTCCGATAGTCTGACCGCTTACCCAAGCCTTAGTACCAGTAAATGTATTCAACAGCACTCAGAGACCGCAACCCTCCGCCAAAAATCGCCATTATTATTACCACCAAAATAATCATTTGTTTTGTGGCCTATCCTCTACCTTCCATGAAAATTTCACGAAACCCCTTCGGGACTTTTTGTGCTAATTTGCTGGTTAACAAACAAGTGCTACTGATAACGTAAATGGCTGAGTGGTCTAGTCAGTGGTACGGTCTTTGTGTCAGCTAAGAATGAAATCGTCCATTCTTTGTCCACCTCTTATGGCATAATATTATCAGTTATCAGTGTGTTTGTGAGTAGTCTAACGAACATTGGCCATATTAGGCCTATCTCAATGCGCTGCCTTCGGACTATCGAACCTTCAGAGTATCGAGTAGCCACCCAAGATTACCGCATCATTCTTATCATTTTAAATTAGTAGCTAAATTCGAGAAGCATTTTTTGCCTTTGCAGCAGGTGTAAATACTGGTTCTGGGTAATCACAGGCAGTTAAGTCATACCTAAGTTTACAATAAAATAACAGCAGCAGATAGTCATCATTAACAACTAGTGAATGAGCCACCAGAAACCGTCATGCGTGAAATTTTAATAAGCTATAAGCTTTACCGTTTCTGAACCTGTAGATTGTCCAATGAACCAATGAAAAGGACAAAATTTAGTTACTTTTACTCCCCAAAGTTGTTGTCTCAATATAATACAGGCCATCCTTTGTTTTTTGGGAGGCAGGTGATTATGTAATATAAGAAATTAAAATTTAGTAGATGCATATGCTTGCTGGTGTGTGTTGCAGTTGTTGGAGCTCTGAACGATCTTAATCAATGGCCACTGTCACTGCTCTGGATGAAACAGAAACTGCCCTTCGGAAGAAGCAACAGAAGGAGGCTAAAAAGCAAGAGAAACTTGCAAAATTTGAAGCCAAAAAGGCCAAAGCTGACGCTACAAAGGATGGAGATGTTAAGAAAAAGGAAAAGGTGAAAAAAGACTCCACTGTTGCTACTTATGATGTTGATACTCCACCTGGAGCTAAGAAGGACACATCTTGCCCTCTTCCTAATGCGTATAGCCCACAGTACGTTGAAGCTGCATGGTATGCATGGTGGGAGAAATCGGGGTTCTTCAAACCGGAGTTTTACGAGACTGAATTGCAGGAGAGGAAAATATTCATGATTGTCATCCCACCACCGAATGTTACAGGTTCTCTTCATCTTGGACATGCCTTGACTGGTGCAATACAGGATGCTATTGTGAGATGGCATCGGATGCGTGGCGAGATAGTGTTGTGGAACCCAGGCTGTGACCATGCTGGTATAGCAACACAGGTGGTCGTCGAGAAGAAACTTTGGCGGGAGAAGAAACAGAGTCGTCATGAGCTTGGTCGGGAGAAGTTCGTGCAGGAGATTTGGAACTGGAAGATGGAGAAAGGAGATCGCATTTATCACCAACTGCGAAAGCTTGGGGGAAGTTACGACTGGGATCGTGCTTGTTTCACTATGGATCCCAAGCTGTGTACAGCTGTGGCGGAAGCATTCGTGAGAATGCACGATGATGGTGTCATTTATCGCAGCAATCGCTTAGTTAATTGGTCTTGCACACTGAACTCCGCCATTTCTGACATAGAAGTTGACAAGAAGGAACTAGCAGGTCGCACCCTGCTGCCAGTTCCAGGCTATAGTGACAAAGTAGAGTTTGGAGTACTCATTTCCTTTGCTTACCCCGTTGAAGATTCGGATGAAGAAATTGTTGTTGCAACGACACGTGTTGAGACCATGCTGGGAGACACGGCAGTGGCTGTTCATCCAAATGATGCACGCTATCATCATCTACGTGGAAAATACGTCATTCACCCTTTTCTTCAGCGAAAGCTTCCTGTCATTTGTGACGACTTCGTTGACGCCAGTTTCGGCACTGGTGCTGTGAAGATTACTCCAGCTCACGATCACAATGACTATGATTGTGGCAAAAGACATGACCTGGAGATGATTACCGTGATTGATGACAACGGCGTCATGACCGGTTTGTGTGGAGAGTTTTCAGGCATGAAGAGGTTTGACGCAAGGACAGCTGTTCTCAGTGCCTTGCAAGAGAAAGGGCTCTATCGAGGTAGCAAAGATAACCCTATGGTTGTACCCATTTGCAGTCGCTCAAAGGATATTATTGAGCCTTTGCTGAAGCCACAGTGGTATGTTAACTGCAAAGAAATGGCAAGGAAGGCAATTGATGCCGTTAATAATGGAGAGTTGAAAATCGTTCCAGACATGTTTGTCAAGACCTGGCATCAGTGGCTTGATGACTGCAGAGATTGGTGTATATCGAGGCAGCTTTGGTGGGGACACAGAATTCCAGCTTACCTAGTGGAGGTTGAAGGTAATGTGGCCAATGGTGAGGTTGGAAATGAATGTTGGGTGAGTGGCCGAACTGAAGATGAAGCTCGATCGAAGGCTGCTGAGAAACTCAATGTGTCACCATCCAAGCTGAAACTCAGACAGGATGAAGATGTCTTAGATACATGGTTCTCGTCTGGCTTGTTTCCATTTTCTGTTCTTGGTTGGCCGGAGAAGACACCAGACATGGATCGTTTCTATCCCGGCAGCTTGCTCGAGACTGGTCACGACATCCTGTTCTTTTGGGTTGCTCGAATGGTAATGATGGGCTTGCAGTTGACAGGCAAGCTGCCATTTACCGAGATCTATCTGCATGCAATGATCCGTGACAAGTATGGACGTAAGATGAGCAAATCTCTGGGCAATGTTATCGACCCCCTCGATGTGATATATGGTATCACTTTGGAAGATTTGCATAAGCAGCTGTTAGATGGGAACCTGGATGCTAAGGAAATCGAGCGGGCTCGGCAAGGACAGGTTGTTGACTTTCCAAACGGCATACCTGAATGTGGCACCGATGCCCTGCGTTTTGCACTGTGTGCCTACACGCTCCAGGGTCGTGACATCAACTTGGATGTGATGCGTATCCAGGGCTATCGCTTCTTCTGCAATAAACTGTGGAATGCAACCAAATTTGCACTGACCAACCTGGGTGATGGCTATGTACCGCCAGCAGTTTTGGAGCTGGATGGACGAGAAAGTCTGCTGGATCGCTGGATCCTGAGCCGATTGTCAGATGCTGTTCGGGTGTGCAACAGTGCTTTCGAAAAGTATGAATTTCCAACAGCAACTACAGCGTGCTACAATTTCTGGCTGTACGAACTGTGTGATGTCTACTTGGAGTTCCTGAAACCGGTATTCCGTGGGAATGATGATGTTGCGAAGATGATCTCGAAGTCTGCTCTTCACATGTGTCTCGATGTCAGCTTGCGGCTGATTCATCCGTTTATGCCATTCATCTCTGAGGAACTGTTCCAACGCCTTCCTCAGTGTGATGTCGATCGACCACCGAGCATTTGTGTTACTCCATACCCCAAAACAGACAAGTTTCCATGGTACAACAACAGCCTCGAACAGGACGTCGACTTTGCTCTTTCTGTTGTGAAAGCTGTACGTTCAATGCGAGCAGAATATTCTCTTGTCAAGCAGAAGCCGCATTTGTACGTCAGATGTTTTGAGTCGAGTTTGTCAGACAAGTTGAAGCAGTTCAGTGAGCTGATTTGTACTCTCACGACATCTTCCGATGTGATATACTTGGAAGCAGCCGAACAACCGCCCATGGGCTGCGCCATCCAGACCGTATCCGCCAAGTGTGAAGTTCATCTACTCCTGAAAGGCATCGTGGATGTCGACAAGGAAGTTGCCAAGTTGCAGGAGAAGAAAGCGAAACTGATGGCCGATCACAACAAGTTGCATCAGTTGGCGGACTCGGACGACTACTGTACCAAAGTGCCGGAGAACATACGCAAACAGAATGCGGAGAAGGTCGCAGAACTGAAAGAAGAAATGGAGAAGTTGACACACTGCATAGAACTGCTAATGTCAACATAATCTAGGCTCTGTGCTAGTGAATTTGGTTTTAGGTTAACAAAAACATTAAGCAGTCTGTGAAATGTACAATATGATTCTGTGTATGATTTCCACATAGTAGTTGTCTTGCTATGAGGTGTATGTGTCTGCACTAAAACTGCAGTGTAACATTTCTCTATTTGTTTCATTGCAAGTTGACGTTTCTGTTTGCTTGACTGTGGCTGAAACTGTTGTCTAAAACGTAACTGTAAAGACCATAGAACAGCAAGCTACTGTCTGCTACTGTCTGCTTTTCCACAGTGCTAATTAATACAGTGCAATTCAACAAAATTTTCATTATGTACACTAGCTTATAGTGTAATAAGATTCTGAGTGATAGTCTTGTCTCCTTAGTTTATTGACCATATCCTCGCATCGTTTTACTCACCAGTGGATTTTCTGATGAATTTTAACGGAAGTTTTTCCCGTTTGGCACTATTTTGGCATTATTCTTCGAATTTAGCATTAAATTTTCCAGTTTGGCAGTAACTCTCAATTTTGGCATCAGCTTGGCAGGCATCAGCTTAGTTTATCATATATGGTATTGACGAAAATTTGGCACTTTTTGTGAATAAAATACACTACATTGGTATTTTCACCAAAACAGAATTGGCTACCCGAAGCATTGGTGGAATACACTGGTGAATGAACAACGCAATGTATATCCATGCAGATTGTGTGCTTGAACTGACTGCTTAAACACGTGTTTTACATGCCATTGGGCTTCTGTTGTTGCGAGATCGACACTGCAATGTAGTGTGTCTAATTCATGGTGTTATTTTTTTCTTCATTTTTTTTATTTAAAAATTTTCATATTCCAGTATATTTCTGTGCCTTGTATATAATAATAATGATGATAACCTTTGTATTGCTTAGTCAATTTTTAGGCTACCTTGGGAACAGAGTACCAGGGGTAAAAAAAATAATAATAGTTATCATTTATTATTATATTGCTTATCAGCAAAGAGAAAACAGCAAAGTGACTGTCACAAAATAATCATATAACAGTAGGAGGAATATGATTTATTACATTTTTGCAGCAATACAACAGACTTCATCTGTCATGTACATGTGCATCAATAACAGCGATTACTTCTTAAACTGCCAAAACAAAATGTGTTGCAAAAGTCAGCCATACTACAACACGGCCCATGTAAGCAGGCCTACTTTAATTATTGGGTGCACGTAGGCCTATTACAAATTTGTACAAACAGAGTAACAAAAATATATATTAATAACTTCAAATTTCTATACAAAAATTGTCACCAAAGTATAGCCAAGATAATGTGCACAAACTTTGCCTAAAACACTTCCAGTGTTGCCTATGAACACTTCCTTGTGATGACTGGCAACATTACATAATTGTGAAGGCAGGTTTTTAAAGATGAGTTTTGCCAAACCATATGTTAATGCACTTACTGAAAGCTAAAGGAAGAACATTAGCATTCACTTCTAGGTGAATTTAGCACATCATTATCCCAGCTAATGGCAGCTATATTACTGAAAAGTTCAGTCTGTACAGAGTCCTGACGAAAGCTAGTGGGTCCGGTAGTTACGGAACACCATTTATTAGTAATAATTCTATGCATAGTAAGTCTATGTACATATGGCACCATGATATAAAACAGCATCCTGCTTCTGTACTCAATAATGCATCAGACAGTACAGACAGTTAATATGCAACTCATAGAGACGGGCCTCTTCAACAGCGATGGCTACAAACTACTGTTTTACAGTAGTTTTACATAGGGTGATAAATGCCCCCAACCTTTTGCGGGAGTTTGCTGCATCATTCTCGTAAGCACGATGCTGAAGCAATGATGTGACTGAAAGCACGGAAGGCACGCATTCTCCAAACTGACAGTTGTCAACTATGTTCCGTTAAATTGTGACAACTACAGAAATCTAAAAATATTATTATACCTAGTATGAACCTGAATTTGTAAGTCGTTTGGAAATACATTAAACTAGGCTAACAAACTGAGCAGTAAGTGCACATAATAAGTTACTACAACCTACTACCTGCTGTAGCATCGACAGCACAACAGCGAGTCACATTCAGCGTAAAATCACTTTCTGAGCACATGTTATTACTGGAAGACCATTTCTCACGGACACTGCATATCTGGACAGTCTGTGTTATTTAAGAAAAAAATCTGCGCATTCTAAACGTGAGCTAATTATTGATATGCTATCACGAAACAACAATAAAGAATGGATCATCTGCTATCGTAACATCATCAGTATTACAACTGAAATTAAGTGGCCAATCAGTTACTAACTGCAAGTTTCAAGTCACAGCAGACAGCATTATCACATAATAAATTGTAACAATAACGAAAAATAATCTGAATGATGACAATGAAATCGTTTGTGCACCCTCCTTGCAGGGTGGCTGCTCGATAGTCCGAAGGTTCGATAATCCGAAGGTCCGATAGTCCGAAGGTCACTTATCCTAGAAGGACTAGCGACAGATGAAAACTCCCATTAATTAATTCACTGAGTTATCCTGAGGAAACTCTCAATGGACATGTTGTAGACTGCTATTGTTACTGTCTTGTTGAATACATTTACCGGTAGGCTACAAGGTGGTAAGCAGTCGGACTATCGGACCTTCGGATTATCGAACCTTCGGACTATCGATACAGAACCCCTTGCAGTGGTGCAAGAAATACATGTATTTTTGGCTGCTGTAACTTGCTCCATTGAGCAGGGTTAAACAACGAACAACAATAACAGTTATAACAAAGACTATAAAGCTTCATTAATTCTAACTATAAATGACAACAAAAATATACTGAACGATAATGGGAATTAATAAATGAAAACGAGTACTAATGACCACCCAAAATATACAGCAATGTTGATTAAATTATTACAAAAAATGGCTTTGAAACTACCAATGATAAGTATTGCATGATTTCAGTTGAAATCTCAACAACACAAACAATGTAATAACAGCTAGCATATTGATGGATGTCAACTATTAGTACAGTTAAATTGGTCATTTATCCATGCACAAATCAGCCACCAAACACAGTTAAAGCACAGATCTGGTACAGAATTAGCACACGAGCAAACTGCCACATCTCATTTTACCCGATTTACAAGGCCGATGCGGCCCAGGAAGTTAACAAAACAAACATTAGTTGATTACGTGTAGTTAAAAGCATGCTGACCAAACAAAGTAGGTAGCTTTTGGCAAGATCAAGCAGAAATCACACAACAGATTGGTCCCTTAGGTCAAATACTGATATGCATTAGAAACACTACATAACACTGGCAGGCATGCCGCCCAGCAGACAAAGGAATGTGCGTGCTGGCAGCAATGCAAAGTAACAGCTGAGAAATAATGATATTACCAACTGAATCCAATCCACCAAAATATCCACATACAGAAACTACAGGTGCACGGATAATGCTTTGGCCGATTACCGGCGCCAAATAATTGGCCGAATATCGGCCGACTACCGATTGTTTATTTCAGGACGCATCTTCATTTAATAAAAGTCATATTGTAACGATTGTGAAGTCACAATGGTACAATCGTAGATTGGTAACACTCCTGCCGTAGTTTCACTATTTTGTAGTTTTTAGTTACAGCCCATTAGTTACCTCATTGTCATCAATGTGAAGTGCAGTTAAAAGCATTTTTTGTTGTTTTGCTTACTAAAACAAATACCTGGCTGATAATCGTCTGATACTGATTATCGGCCGATAATCGGTGCACCTCTAACAGAAACTACTTGAACAGAGCTCATGACATTGCACTGAACAAGGCCCATTCCACACTAACACTCCACCTGATCTTGCAAAAGCTATATTTGATGTTAGCACCAAGGAAGCATGAGCGTAGGACCATGAACGGGTTACTCCAATTCAACCAGCACGTCGTCGGCGTTCACAGTCTGCCCTTCTTTCACGTTCACCTTCTTTACCTGCCATATCAGCAAAAAACACTAAATCATTTAGATGCTAACTTCTTACGCTGCTTCAAAATTTAACGGTGTCCTTAGAAAACTACGAAATGCACAAAACAGTCACTTTTGTTAAAATTGCGATATAAATGAGGAAAAAACAGCTAAATACATGCATCTCAAAACCAGTGTTGCAGCCAACGGGGGGGGGGG
>Ga0056124_1000996_pt1 | contig 10027 bp, 6 predicted proteins | sample WorMetHEROISLAND_2_FD_70069 | JGI IMG/M metagenome (GOLD analysis project Ga0056124, IMG submission 70069) | Marine gutless worms symbiont microbial communities from Max Planck institute for Marine Microbiology, Germany - Olavius sp. 4 HERON ISLAND | ecosystem: Host-associated > Annelida >... | reverse complement strand
CGTATGTGATCAGGAATCACCAACGTCACAGACGGACAGACAGACGGACAGACAGACGGACAGACGGACGTCAAGCGATCCCATGACCGCTACATTGCTAAAGCATGTAGCGGTAAAAACGAAATTGTTTTATTGCTATATTTCACAGCCTAACTTGCACCGGCGTGACCGGCCTTGCAATTTTGTGAACAACTGCATGTACAAACGGTCAGAAAGGTTCGAAAGTCGTACGTATGAAAATTCTACGACAGTGCACTAACGCTCAGGCCAACAGAAGCTAGAAAATACGTCGGCCCAGTGCCGACATATTGGCCGGTTGTCCGCATAGAGGTCTGCAAGCCTAACCCTATCCCTAACACTAACCTGTGACCATCTGAGCTAAACGTTGGCACACACTGACACCAATTTTGGTTTTTCTACGCCTTTTGTTTTTGGGTTAGGAGCCAGACAGACAGACGGACGGACGGACGGACGGACGGAGGAGCAAGACCCGTAATGTGGTGCATTAGGACGACGGCATAAAACAATCGAAATGTTAGCACAGCACTATATCCGAGCTGTTAGAAGAGCGCCTCTCTACTCTGGGAAGAAGAAATAATTGACGAGTCGCTGGCGGCGGCCTGACTAACTGATTAATAATTAACTGCAGCCCAAGCCTGATGAATCTCATGTCTCAATTAGGCTGACGTCTTCACTCGACTAACCTCTCATTTACACGCAGATCGATTATCAATAATTCACAGCGAAATTATGCCTAATTTTGTCAATATTCTGCTTGCGTAATGCGTCATAAAGTAACCGAAGTCGCCGGTTTATAGCCGCAGTACGCCGTGGCTACGGACGACAGCAGCCTGCAGGCGATCACATGATCAATGTGAGATTGTTTGGTCACATGCAGGCTTCTAACATAAGCTTGCAGCATTGACATATTGCAGTTCAGTTCGGTTCATTTGTGTTGCTCTGTCAACGCCTTAAGACGCTGAAACTGCAGCTCGATGGGGTTCAATTCCTGCTCGTAGCTTTTTTTTTGTCTTTTTTATAACGTTTCTCAAAAATAAAATTAAACGAGCATTTTAAACAACGCAAGTCACTGCTGTTGATATCAAAATATGCCGTAACTTCCGTCAGCATTAGCACGAAGTATTTTTTCTGGCATTTGACAATAATGATATACGACAAGAGGCCTGCCTTCCCTGGTGGAACCCTGAACGCTCGCCGGCAGATCTAGCCGGGTAATTTGTGTCAGGGCTATCAGACTACAGTGGCCACTGGCCATGCACTCACATTAATTGCTAAGTCCGGCACCGCGGTTTGACGGTGTTTTCTATAAACCGTGGCCGTCGGCGGTGTTTTTATTTAAAAATCGCGCTTAAATGTCATCGAGGCTTGGCCTCTGTTAAAATCAAGGACAACGATAGCACGTGTATAGCGCTGGAGTCCTTGTTGACCTCAAGCTCAGAAGCTGTCCGATATGTTGGTCTTTGCTAGGCACGCCAAGGTGACGTGGCCTGGATGGACGTGCCTGTAGGCAATTGATCGGGCTGAACAGGCCGGAAATAGACCTCCCACGTTCAGTGGGCATTGGTTATCCGCAGTCCTATATCCGTGACGTATAAGATGTATATGATATGAACCTGATATTACCCAGCAATACAGACAAGAACACATGATACAAGCTAAAGCCAAGAACAGGTGAATATATAAATAGAAATTTGAATGAATATGAATGTAATTCGAACGATGTAAATTACACGAGCTACTTTAATATTTTGTAATACGGTAACCTTTTGTACTTGTATACGTTTAGTTCATCGCTTTTTGTATTTTTTTTGTATTTTGTTGTTTAGTGTTTCTACGCATGCTTGATGCGTATTTTAATAAAATTATCGCTTATAGTTAGCCTACAAACCTTTGCCTGCCAGCGTGTTCCAAAGAGATTTATATTTTTTTCGTCAAAACGACGGGAAAAACAGACAGAAGAGAATATATACAAGACAAGATATATAAACGCTGCAAACACGAAAATCACAAATTTAACTAAAAGTCTACATAAAGTTCAAAATTCTTCCTGATTTCGACTAGTCCGACGACTAGTTCATAAAGACTGATATCATCACAGCCATAATGAGACAAAAACGACAAACGTTATACAACGCACAGTTGTTGAGGAACGATCATTATGAAACCAGAGAGCGAGGGTTTCGTATCAGCCGTTGTGCGACATTGTGCTCACAAAATGCACCTCAAATGAATAGCGATGCCAACGAATTGTCCTAAGTCATCTGGGTCTACGTTGGATTAGAGATGTGCGAGAATGGTTTTCAGTATTTCCAATCCCTCCCATTCCCACTAGGTCATTCCCACTCCCATTCCCGAAATATATGTATTGTCAAACCTATTCCAATTCCCGTACTATTCCCGCAAACTCACTCCCATTCCCCATTCACATTCCCGCCAAGAGCAATTTTACTAACTCACAATGATATTAAATTTATCATTGGATGCATACATTCGACATCGACATTCAGCAGTGACCGAGCGGAATGGACATGTCCAATGGCAAAAACATGCACGCCAATTCCGTTTTTACGCGCGACATAACGTAGTGCTAACCGCATACTAGCTATAGTAATTATGTCTGTCCGTCCGTCTGTCACGACCAGGTACCGATTAAAGCCCAGGTGACATAGAGACTCCGGGTTTTTGCCATATGATAGCCTAGAGTCTCCAGTTTCTTGTGAGCAAATTTCGTGCCATGTGCGTACCACTACTTACATTACATTACTTTTGAAAACGATTTTGATTTGATTATTACGATCATTCACACACTTTTGCAAGTTTGTTTTTGTTTCTTTTTATAGCAGCTGACGTGTGTACATGTGTTTAGCCGCTTTATCGTAAACCATTTGACGCTGCAAACAATCTTGGTCTTGACAATAATGTGTTTCGTGCAAATTCCCATGGAATTATGCTTTTCATTCCGACTGGAATCCCATTCCCATGCACACGTCTATATGCTGGATGCAAAGCAAGTCACCGTCATAGGGCATGGTGAAACCAAATATACTAGCTATCAATATTTGGTCAAACCGCCTTTCTTCTGTCAGCAACAGTTGCTATATCTAGTAAACACATTACAAGCTATTTGCCTGCCAGTGTTCTGGCTTACTCTACACTACTTACATTAGGCCTACATTAGTTTTGAAAATGATTTTGATTTGATTATTACGATCATTCACACACTTTTGCAAGTTTGTTTTTGTTTCTTTTTATAGCAGCTGACGTATATACAGTGTGTTTAGCCGCTTTATCGTAAACCATTTAATGCCGCAAAAAATTTTGGTCTTGACAATAATGTGTTGTTTGCATCAGTGGTTACTTCTACATTCTTCTTTCCATGTGGACTACAGAGCAGAGTAGTCAACTCAGCTAGACACATGACGGTGCCATTGGACAAATGAGAAAAAATACACCAGAAATAATCATCATCAATATGCATTAATCTGACAACAAGAAAAGATGCCGGCGCCGAATGCAAGATCTCGCCGTGTAATCTGTGTCCGGGTTATTGGCTGGCGACGGGCCAGCCTGTCGCAATCTGTCTCACTCTGTCAGTGTGTCAGTCTGTCTGCAGCTCAGCTGTTGCGTGGTCGACGCTTTCAATTCGCGATATTTCGAAAAGTTTAAAGTCGATCAACACGAAATTTGAAGGACAACATCCTCCTCACATGCAGACTTCGTGGGTGGTCCAGAATTACGAAATAGTAATTCAAGATGGTGGCAGCAGCCATTTTGAATTTTTTTAAACAAAGCGTAATAACTCAGCCGCCGATTGAGATACATTTAAAAATCTTGCACGGATGTAGTCAGCCATAGGCTACCGGAAATGGGTCACGTGACCAGAATCGACACCGGACGAAACTTCAAGACGGCGGCAGCCGCCATCTTGAAATTCAGTTTATTGCTCATAACTTGGTTGTTATTGCATTTATTCGCACGAAATTTTGACGTCCCGCATGCAGCCATGCCGTTATGTTTGACACATAGCAAAAATTCAAGATGAAAGCGGCCGCCCTTAAAAAAACAATTAACTGCCATAGCTCCGTCACCATTAAACGGATTTGCACCAAATTTGACCCAGGGACTGACCTACCGCAAATAGCCGTGCCGCCACATTGTACTTAAAACAAAATTTAAGATGGCGGCGGCCGCCATCTTCAAATTCGGTTTATCGCTCGTAACTCGATTGCTATTGCATATATTGGCACTACATTTGGCGCATGGACAAAGTTTGACTAACCGCATGCAGCCATGCCGTTATATTTCTGGAAAAAGAAAATCGAAGATGGCGGCGGCCGCCATTTTACTTTAGAAATCAGTTAACTGCCACAACCCGTTCGCTATTAAACATAATTATACCAAATTCGACGTAGAGACTAAAAATGACTCACGCAAATAGCAATATCGCCATATTTTATTTGAAACAAAATTTAAGATAAAAAAATACAAAAGTATGATGGGCAGAAATTATTATGAAGACAGCACACTGTCATAGAAAAATATCTCAACAGTAGGGCCTATTCCATATACTATCCACTAACGTCCATGCACGACTGGGGTAAAACAGGGCTGACGTGCTTTCCGCCAGGCATTAGCTGACGGTCTTGTTTGATTCAGGCGTTAGTCAGTTTTCTAAATGACAACGTTTTGAACTTTGACCTTACGCCCATACGCGTGGCGCTAGAAGTCGCGAGCTACGTCGCCTACCGGCTTATAAGACTAAAAATTTATGTGCTATAATATGCTGCCGTCTGTCCAGTTAGCGACGTAACAGTGGTGGGTCTAGTCTGTAGCGGGCGCCTGAGCACAACAATTCAAAGTGGTGGAGCTTCGGCTCTGACCATCAAAAGACGCGGTGTTGTTACTTACGCGTGTACATGCGTTGTCGTACGTCGGCGGCCAGTGTACCCCGGCTGTACACTGACCGTGTACACCGTGCTCGCCGGTGCTGTGAGTGTCGCGCTGCGAATGTGTCTCGACGCGACGGTCGGTCAATAACGTCTCAGCTTCAGTCAATGCCTGCGACCACACGCACGACAGCCGCGATCCAAGAGACAGCGACCCGGTCAGCGCACGACGTACAGGCCGCCGCGCCTACAATATCCCACCCAGCACACTGACCGACGAGCTGCGACGACCTACAAACGCTCGTTGGTCGACACACTGCAGGCAGGCGGCGCATGCGCACAAGTCAGTCGCAGCAGCAGCAGCAGCAGCTGCCTCGTCTGTGACGCCTGCTGCTGTCCCCGCCGCTACAGCTGCTGCTGCTGCTGCTGCCATGGGTGGCCAGCAGAGGTGTGCGCTCTGTTTATATTCCGATATTTTTTTCATTCAGATCCGCGGCTTGGTGCAGTTAGTGGTTAACGCGCTGGTCTCGACCAACGAACTGGAACGAAGTTGCTCTACGCCAGTTACCACTTGGATGAGTGACTGTCCGCGGACAGGTAAACCATCTCGGTATATAACCAGCCACCTGGATCAACTCAGCCTTCTATCCATCCGCGGTAGGTAAATCGAGTACCGGCCTGCCTGGCTGATCTTAAGCTGGGGCGCGTTCACCTGTGTCAGCCGGCCGTTAACACTGTGTGATTCCTTCCATATGGCAGCCTTTGGAATGGGTTTCCATGAACAGCTGTACACACCTTTAACATTTAACCTTTAATAGTTTGGAGATCTGTGGCCAGATCATTATGTAGGGCGAAGATGATGCGGATGGAAAAAATAACGCTTGAAATCTGTTGCCGAATGCTGTAGCCGTCTCTTTTTATCTGTCGTCGTGTATCTGTTAAGCTATGGTTACACATTGTGTAAATCACTGAGCACTGAGCGCCGGTTCGTTTGGAGTATATGGTGGCCAAAAATTTACACAAAGTAAAATTGGTTAGCAAAGACGTCAACAAAACGTTCGTCAAAAGCCGTCAAATGTTGCAGTACGTTACCGACAACAATTTCGTCCGGCGTAAACTGTGGGCGTGAGAACAACATCTGATCATTCTGACCTCGCTTGTTCTTGTGCGAACTCACATCACATTGAGGTCAAATCCAACGATGTCCTTATGACACTCATCACAATCAATATTTCTAGAGTGAATTATATTGATTTGCATCACGAACACACAAACCATCTGAAATACATTTGCATTTAAACCACACATTTTAGCGAAATTTTGTAATATTCAAGCAAAAATTGTGCTTCATACATACAAAGCTACCACAATCCCAACACGATACAACGCCAACACACTCTCAGAAACACGACTGTGCTTTCAAGCCTATAAATGATCTGATTTTATAGTCCGCGGTCCGCCTCACTGCAGACGACCATCCATGGCAAAACATGTTTCGCCGTGTTTGTCAAGTGGCGCTCGATGAAGCGTTTGCCGGCATGCAGCAGTTTCCCTGCTCACTGATCCGCTGGTGGATCTGTCCACGGAACTGCGGCCTGCTGAGAGCGGACTCGAGTTCTCACCGATCCGAGCACCGGAGCGGCACAAGCTGATCTGACATCACCTTGCATCAGCAGCAGCAGCATCAGCAGCAGCGCGGTGGTGGGAACTGGTGCAGCAGCAGCAGCTCTCGGTCAGCCAGTCAGTCGCATGCGCGCCCAGCTCTACGTAACTACAGTGTGCCGCAGTAAAAAGACCCTCTACAAAAACTTTAATATCTTCGAAACAGCATAACAGTTTTGTACGAAATTTTCAGCAATTATTAACGAGTAAATTTGCCACCCTGTTTTGTACAATATTACGCACTTTTGCTTCAACGAGACTAATTGGTACTTAAGCTAACCATATTATGTCTATTCTCAACCATTTGTGTAAATTCATACCTGGTTAAGGGCGAGTTCGCGTATAAGCTATTTCTAGCTTTTGACTCCGTCCTGTTGCACTTGCTATTTGCTGTTGTGTTATTGTTGTTGCTGATATTATTCAGGCAATAAATAACGACGACGATGATGATAAATGCATTATTTTCAAATGAACGCGCCTTTAACACTTCAGTATAAGTAAACTTGACATCTGTCAAAATTAAAACTGCAAAACAACCCAGCACTAGTTTAACAATGACGTCACAGTATGTAAATAATCGTTTGCTTTACAAACAAATTATTGATGTTATTGGACGAGTTGCCGCAAGAAGCGATCAGAAAGTCAGTCGTCAGCTTCCGCAAGCGTCTGCGCTTGAGTCTACGTAAAAGGCGGACAGTTTAGACTTACACTGTAAAACGGTCTAGTAAGCTTAGTGATTAACTTATCTATTCTCGCCGTCAAATAACGTGTTTTTTTCTGCATTTCCAACGTATCAGATGTACATGTAATTTATTATTTGTCAGTGCAGTTGAACAAATCGTGGTTTATATTCAAAACTTCTGAACTTCCATATGGATGATAAAATTTGCAGTAATAACGGCAAATTGTGTTGGAAATATAATCTCTCAACATTTTGTAAAAATATTGAACGATACCGAAAGAACGATATCTGTTTATGGGGGCATTTTTATTGCCGCACACTGTAAGCTTATACATCCGGCAGCACTCGACGTTGTGTTGTCGTGCTATTCTGTCATACAGCCACAGCACAGCTGAGAACAGCGTTCAACGCCTGCTGACAATCCATACGCCATTCTAACAACCATCAATCAGTCAATCAACCAATCAATCATAGAGTGACCATTCTTCAAAATCACTTACTACAACCACTGGCGTTGCGAATATTTACCTCCGCCGAAAATGGAGGTTATCTTTTCCGGTCCAGCTGTTCGTCAGCCCGTCATAGCCTCTCCTTTAGCCCCATGAGTTCATCAGACGGCAAGATACACATTATGCAAGAAGAGAAAGTATCCCTTGGTAAATGTTGTAGCTAGTCTTTGCTAACTCTTTGGCTGCGCGCACAAGTTGACAAGGCGTCAGTGTTTTATACAATTTATAGTGTTGTCTGTAAGCTACCCAGGCGCATGTTGTTCGCATTAAAACATTAAAACAATGCGAAACACGTAACGTGTGTTCAAAAAAAACTGTACGACAAGCAGCCATTTAACTGTCGACAGGAAGACCTATACGAACTTATATAATAGATATCCGACAAGCGGCCCAGTCGTCTTAGTCCGTGGAAGTAGCTTCCGAAAACGTATTCATAAAAGCGGTCAGTTATGCCTGTAAGTATAGCCTAATGATTTGGCGATTAATCGCTATTATTAGTGGATTTTTGCTGTTAGAGTCATTGTAGGTGAGCAGTTAGTCATTGTTAGCGCTGTGTCTGATCGAGATCACAGACCGCCACCAACATCTCAATGGTGCACCCTTGGACCACTCTCCACTCCGGCGTAAAAACTTCATCAAAATCCGTTCATAATTTGCTGAAATGCTTTGCAAACTGTCAGTGTACGCCATATCTTTTAATGGTAGCGATTCCAGCATAATCATAATCATCCGGAATCCACAAACGAATCCGCGATCGCCACCAAAATCTAATCGCGTCTTTCTTCGGCCGTCGCCGAACCGTCCAGAAAAAAAGTCCGTTCACAATCTCTAGAGACAAACAGACGAGCAGACAGACCCAGAAACATAAACGTCTTCTTGGGCGAAGGTGATTGAACGTGATTATTCGTAATTATTAGTAGATTTATGCCGGCGGTCAGGGCCAGTGTTTGTTTCTGAGTGGGATTACTAGAACGTCAAGTGAACCACGCACGGTCTTGACTTCGCCCGCACCGCGACTCGCTGAGATGCAATACCGCTGCTGTGCCAGATATCAATAAATGATTGTAACAATAACTGGTTGTTGCAATGTGATGAATTCGTATATTTTATCTCGTCAATAAATGATTGTCGGAGCGGAAACTGGAGAAAGCGAGTCGATTAGAGCTGGCGGGCGACGCTACCAGCGGCCGGGTGACAGACAGACAGACAGACGCACGGACGGACGGACGGACAGACATATACAGAGAGACAGAGACAGAGAGAGAGACGGGGAGAGGAGGCGATGTTCTGTCGCTTGCACAGGCGCCTCGGCACCGGCTTACGGGCATCGCGTCGCGATTAGTTCTATAAATAGACCGCTATGGCGCACCGCAAGCGTCAAAACTCCGACTGATAGCGCCCGGAGATGGACATCAGCATCAAACAGGAACGTTTTGAGGCTAAAAACTCTAAGGTACAACTCGTGCTGACGATGGAGGGACCGAAAGTCCGGAGCGACGCGCGGGAGGTGCGAAGGGCCGGAGGGCCGAGGGAGTAGAGTCTGGGGAGGGCCGTTGGTAGCCCCTCCCCACTCCCCAGTATGAGACCTCGGAGCGATGCCCCCAGAAAATAAAATTTCAAAAAATCAAAGTTGTAATTGGACATTTTTGCATTTTGCGAGCTGATATGGTTTGATCCGCGGTGTCGGATTTTACTTTGTAAATATTGATTTTACTTATAACTATGCCTATTTGTGGTTTGTCCTTCCTCAACGGAACAACTCATCCTCAGCTGTAAGCAACTCGTCCTCCAGGACACAAAAAAGTTTTAGGCCCTGGGAACTTTTTGTGTTCAGGACAAGAGAGTGCGACAAAACCCCAATAACAAACCTCTAGGACGCCGTTTCGTATTGACTAGGCTTTAACGTGAAGAAGCTGGGGTTTTGTCGGGCAGGATTTTGTCTGTAACCCCATGACACTAGCAGGGCTGTGCTAGGGGTGAAACTTAATCAGGAATATATACTGCAATTAAGATACCAGATCAACAGCACTGTGCAGCGGTTCCAAAAATTTACGTATAGTGAAATTAGTTAGCAAAGACGTCAGCAAACGTTTATCAAAAACCGTCAAATTTTGCACTTCGTTAGCGACAACAATTTCTTCCGACGACAACCGTGATTCTGACCTCGTAAATGTCTTTGTACGAGGTTGGTAGACGAGCAAGAGTGATGACAAAGGAACATCAAGCACTACGTGAAGTTTGGAGGGACAGCAAGTCATACAGGTAGA
>Ga0056124_1000994_pt1 | contig 10042 bp, 6 predicted proteins | sample WorMetHEROISLAND_2_FD_70069 | JGI IMG/M metagenome (GOLD analysis project Ga0056124, IMG submission 70069) | Marine gutless worms symbiont microbial communities from Max Planck institute for Marine Microbiology, Germany - Olavius sp. 4 HERON ISLAND | ecosystem: Host-associated > Annelida >... | reverse complement strand
GGTCAAAGGTCAGGGGACGGCCGCATAATATGTCGGCACTGGGCCGACATGTTTCTAGCATGCTATACCAATTAAACACTAAGACACGCAAATGCAACGGTAACTTAATGACACAACTCAGCAGACGTTAACAACGACGAACGAAACGCAAGTAGCAGTAATAATGTGGCGAGTCATTCCAGACTTTAAACACTAAAGCTTGCATGAGAAGAACTCGTTATAATACTAGTTCAGAGACTGAGACCAAAACTAAGACGACAATCGAGTAGTTGTAGTTGTGGTTGTAGTAGTAATAATAGCAGATGTTTCAGTATGTACTATAGTAGATGTTGTAGTATTGGTTGTTGTAGTACTACTAGCAGTAGTAGTAGTAGTAGTAGTAGTAGTAGTAAACTTGTTTTTGTTGTTGTCGTAGTTGTAGTAGTAAGTGTAGTTGTTGCTCTCGTTGTTCTAGTAGTATTGTTGTTGTTGCATTGTACAAGCCGAAATTATATGTTCGGCCCAGTTTGGGTCACGAAATAGGCATGAAATGGGCGCTATTTGAAGTTCGTCACATGCCCGCCATCAAATTTAAAGATGAGCTTTCAAACAAATGTACACAACCTGTTCCCCGAGGAATACGTAAAAGGAGAAAGCCAAATTCTTAGCTGCTCACATATATTAAAAAAACCAGAGTGGGTGGCAACTTTTCCACTCCCTCTGCGGTGCCAGAGTTAGCACGCATCAAGTGAAATGAAATGTGACAATATTCAAATGATCTTACGTCGATGTCAAGACAGTATTTGGGATCAGAACGAACAGACGACTAGGCACATGAGAACAAAATGACATGACAGCATCTTCCCCATCCACCTTACACCCGATGTCAACATAATTCAGATACAGCCACGAGAAATATCACTCTGGTTTACTGTAGCTCGCCTTAGGAAATACCAGTGAGAACGATCACCAACTTGCCACTGACAACTTCTGTATTCATCGTTCCATTCATTCACATTGTTACAATACACTATAAGCACACTGCATGCCGGTAACACATTTCACTGGTCATTTACGGCAACATACAACCGGAAGCATATGAATCTACAAGCGCAATGGAGTCTAACTCTAAACATCATTCAAGCAGACTCTGCCTGAGACTTGCGACCGACATACACCATCAGTAGACACTGATCAGCAATAACATAAGTTCATGCTAAACTGCAGCACGTGGTAGAATGCAATATAATGTGATAGATGTAAGCAAATTTCATTAGCCTACGCTACATATATAGCATGCCAATGCTTCCTCTGACCTATCATGTTTACACATTACAATTTTTAGTCGGCTACAATTACTGCTTTCAATGCTCTTATTACTACTGCTTATTTATCCAGCCAATTTTCTCAAGGTTAGGCTAGGTTTCCAGATGCAAACTTTTAGTAAGTCTCAGAGCAGGATTTTTCTACATGTACACTACACTCTTCCTGTTGCCCAATGAACAACAGAAAACTATATGAAGCAGCAGAGTAGTTGTTCAAGCATCACCGTAGTTTTCTTTTCTAATAAAACTGAGAAAACCATAAACCAGCATTAATGGTATCATAATGAGTACAGCTGGAATCGTGATAAACATTATGCACTAACTGAAAGCCAATGTGACTAAAATAGTCAGTTTTTGAACTAACAAATCTACCTGTGTTGCCATATCACATAATCACCATTTTAAGCTTGGACAGTTAATGGTAGACGTAAGTACGTAACGTCTGGCGAGTTTTGTTGACAACATATAGCTGATAGTATTGTAATAAACCTCGTCTGACAGCTTGTCTATCAACTCATCTACCTTATACGCTGTCAATTCTGTATAACTGCATTCAAAGAATCATAACTAAGCTATAGTGTTAAATGAAAATAACAAGTTTTATGAAAGCAAAGTGGGACTTTCCTGTCTGCACAAGTAATGTTAGTATGTGATCGGCCTATAGGCTGCATTATGAATTCTGCCCATCTGTTTATCTCTACAATAAAGGCTCCTAACTCGTAAAGAAAAACGCTTAGAAAAACCAACATCATTATAAACGTTCTCCAGTGCAGTATAAATGGTGTGCCAACTGTCAGTTTACGTTTACGAACAAAGGACTGGCTCAGGCGGGTTAGGAGGCTTCAGCACCAACTGCAAACTAGGCGTAACCACTATTAAGCCTGGTTTACTGTCAGCACCTAAGACTCTTGGCAACTGGATTTTAAAAGTTAAATTACGCCAGCTTGAAGACACAAACTGGACAAGATCTGATAGGCTAAACGAATGGTCCTGCAGTCTTGTACAGATCACATTTCACTGCAGCACAAATATACACATTGCCATCTGTACAACTTCTGTATACAACCAAGTCCAGTTCACATCACAAGCGATATGAGATGCACACATAAGCAAGCAAAATAATTTATTCATTACACTTATTATTGCGGACATTATGCATCAATGTCGGCCAGCTTCAGTGAATAGCAAAAACCGATCATGCAGCTAACGGTGCACAAATTGGCCCAGAAATAACTTACACGATTTTCTACTAACTTCTTTTGGTCTGACAGATGAGTTAAATGTCTGGCGTACTTGTGATAAATAACGTTAAGGTTCCTAGCAATCCTTTAAGCACTATAATGTCTTGCACACAAATCAGCTTGCCTGATCTATATATCTAGTAATCAAGGAAATTGTAACAATTCGTAGTATGTAGTGTTATGAACGACAGCTGAAGCTAGTTGAATGACGAGAATGGGATATGTCATTTAGGCCAGTGCTAAGTCCAACAAGAACAACTCGTGTCAGAAACTACGGACAACAAATGGAAAGTGTTGCCAGTGCATAGACAGAACTATTAGCAGCAAGTACTGAACTGAACGACTTGTGATCCACGATCCTCTCCTACTTCCACATACCACCAGAATACATACCATAACACTTGTAATACAAGCCCTCGGCCTCTAGTAGAACTAGTGACCTGCTTTATCACAGATGGACTTGTGTTAGAACCCAATGTCAACTTGCCATATTAAACCTTTTTAACACATCGTTCATTATTTTAAGCTGGACACCAGGGTTGTATTGGAAACCTGACCTACAGCAGAGACCTGGTTTGTATCAATACAAGTGACTTAGGACCGCGGCTTGTTTCAGAGATGCGTCTTGTATTTGAGACCCGGCGGCTTGTATTAGAAGTTTTATTGTAAACAGTTTTGGCCACATCAGTGTCAATCATTGCGTCAATCAACAAAGTACATGGTAGTCAGTTTGCAGCACCAGTGAATGGTACAGGAAAATCATCATCATTGGTACGGTTGACATCAGAGATCACACACGCAGAACGCCGCCGAGCGACCGACGAGTGGCGTCGGACGACAGACAGCATCCATCAATCAATATCACATCACTGCTTCTTTGACTTTTGTCTCGCTGGAGCCAGCCTGCACAAACACACACACACTGTGTGGCTCAATGGCTCAGTGGTTAGCGCATTTGGAATTCGAACTCGGGGACCCCGGCTCGATTCCCAGATCGCGCCACTATTCCATTGAACCTTGGGCAAGTTGTTTACCCACATTGCCTCCACAGTTTCTCAGCTCCAAGAAACTGGGATACAAAAAGGGAGTTTTCGGCGCATAAGTGGTTATGGTCATTAAGTGCGCTAGATTAAGCTAAGCTTTAGAGTGCACTATAATATAACCTTACTTTTACTTTTTACTTTCGCTATGACGACACACACTACCAACCAATGATGTACTACTTGAGTCTGGCAGTGGACTCGTGTCCAACTAGAGTCCTTGTTTTTCACGCCTCGAACTCGGATCTGAACCCTCATGACTCGGACTTGGACTAATAGGACTTGATTGCAGCACCATACCAACAACTGCAACTTTACAGAATACTGAGCAGTTTGCTAGTCCCCCTTTTCACAATGTGACAGTATTTTTATGCCATGTCATCACGGAATACACTGCATCCTTGAAAAGTTGTAACATACTCGTAAAAATTTCTGGAATTTAACGAATAAAATATAATAGGAATGTATAATAGTTCGTTTAAATTATTAACAATAGTTACAGAGTTCCTACAGGTCTTCTATAGTCGAATTCCTTGACTTTTCAAGTCATGAAATAACAATTTCCCTGACTTTATCGACACAATAACCCTATCGCACAAATGTTAGAAATGGTGCACTATATCCGAAGGTTTATAATAACTATGAAACATGTCATTTATGGAGCAATATTAAGTGCAACTAGGGGGTCTGGGGGAGTGCTGTAAGCTCCCCCAGCGGGGTCTGGGGCGGAGCCCCAGCGGATTTCGAATTTGATGCATTTTAGCCAGAAAATTTGACATCTGGTGGCACCGATTTTTCATTTTCCCCGACTTTTCCAAAAAAATATTTTCCCCTGACTTTCCCTAACCACTCAAATCCCCTGACATTACGAACCCTGAGTTAATCAGGCTTGTATTGGAAACCCGTTATACAATGCAGAGTGCTGCTGAAATGGTCGAGGCATTCATTTCACAAGTGAAAAGTTATGCCTTCGATTCCTGGCCGTTTACGTCATCATGCTAAAATCCTGGAAAAGTGAGTGAGTGAGTGATGACAGCTCAGTACATGACAGAACATACCTACTAAATGAATAGATAAACAAGCACTGAAGGACAATGAATCTGGGTCAAACTGTTCACACACATTTGTCTAGCACCTCTTTGAAGTTGTTACCAAATTGCACCATATAAACTTCTCTTTAAACTAAATTTTTTAATTCTTAATTCTACACTAACAGCAAAATGAATACACCCACACACACAACTACAAAAGGCAGTGACAGCAGCAGCACTCACTGTACGTTAACCAACTTCAACAATACAACCCACAATCATGCAACAAAATACAACAACAAGACTCAAAAACGTCAAACAGAAGCTGATCAAACACATCTTCAACTGTTCTGAAAATGCTCATTTTACTTTCTGACAATTACAACAACAGCATGCATTTAAACAAACACAGAAAGGCACAGTACTGATTGTTAGAGAGAAAAAAACTAGAAACTAGTAACCTGTAAAATATTATATACCCAGTACTGAGATATCACACTCATGCACAAAACTAAAAAAATGATAAATTATTTACAGTAACAATCATAATTCAGAAGTTAATGATACACAATACACATTATTTGTCATCATGCAGAGATACATTGGTTAACTATCGCATTCTGACAGCTTAACACGGTAGCAGTTTCAACATGTGACAGGTGGGCATTAGGCGACCTGGGTAGTTCTGTGGAATTCCCAAGTACATCCATCCAGATTTTTCCCAACCCCAGCCCTGGTCATTAAATTCACGTGACTTTTACTTCACCGATGCAGCTGACGGTGGTGGCATCGTGTAGTGTATCTGTGTCTGATCACTGCCGTTGCCTTACATCAGGCCCGGCTACGACTTGCATGGGTGACTGTCTGATGGCAGGCAAACTATCCTGGTATGTAATCAACCAACAAGTCAACTCAGCCTTCCATCCCTTTGGAGTAGGTAAATCGAGTACCAGCCTGCCTGGCTGGGGTTAAAGGCAAGGTGTGTTAACCAACGTCAAGTGGTAGTTAATACTGTGTGTCTGTGTGATCCCATATGGCAGGTTTATAGCTCTGAGATGGGTTTCCTATGAAGAGCTATACGCACCCTTTAACCCTTTCAATACATATCTTTATATCCAACATTAACATAATCAGTCCAAACTTCTTTGTAAAAATAGACTTACTCAGTGGAGAACACTCTCACCATTACCGCTATTTACAACAGCACCTGCTTCCAGCTAAGTAAAAAACAAACTAGCATTATTATGTTGTAGTAATTTTTCACAAAGATGAACTTTCACATTTTGAGGATTTTAGATGCCAGAAGCCTTTTTGTCACCCAACCAGCTGTGAAGAAACAACTCCAGATAAATAAGAATAATACAAATAGAATACAATAAAACAGAACAACATCGAAACACATCTTCACTATGTCATTCACACAGAATCAGGAAAGAAAACATGAACAACAGCAATCAAGTAGACTTACCATAACGACTACGAGAGCACACAGCACAGCAAAGCACATGACAGACAAGACTGAAACAGGACAGGACAAAATGTAGCACACACACAGCCAGATCACAAACACAGGAGAGGACAGGACGTCATGTAGCATGTAGCACAGAGCCAGATCACAAACACAGGACGGGACGGAATATAGCACACACAGAGCCAGATCACAACCGCAGGAGAAGACAGGATGACATGTAGCACACAGAGCCAGATTACAAACACAGGAGAGGACAGGACGACATGTAGCACAGAGCCAGATCACAAACACAGGACAGGAGGAATGTAACACACACAGAGCCAGATCATGACCACAGGAGAGGACAGGACGACATGTAGCACAGAGCCAGATCACAAACACAGGACAGGAGGAATGTAACACACACAGAGCCAGATCACAACCACACAGTAGTGCAACACGCTATGGACACAGTAGTGCAACAGTGTTGCGAGGATGATCTGATAAGCAGGTGTGAAATATGTCCATTCACCTTAAATGACTAGCTATCATCAACATCTGATAAAGTGATCATTACCAATTATCAACATGCAAATTTCTTCTCAATGCAATTCGGCATCCTGCTTCCCCATCTCAGGTGTAAATGCTAAATAATTTTTACTGATATTTGGCAACTCAGCCTGACCATCCTTCCGTGGTTAGATGCAATGTGTCAACCCTGGGCAGTCTTTTAGGTTCTTCCAACTCACTAGAGCAAACACTATGCCTGTCGTGCATGTGTTATGCAAAATATGCCAAAAGATACGAGCCCATAAAGCATGTCTTTGGGGTTAAAAATATCAATGTTTAGACAGCTGCTGCAGCGTAAAACCACCTGATAGGAAAAATTCCACTAGCAATAGAAATGCCCGTTCATAATTGTTAAACATAAGAGATTAACTGGACTCACAACCTAGCATGCACAGTTAGCTTTTTGCCGTTAGTGTAGGTCAATAAACTACTTGGATAAATGACGTAGTTTATCTTCCTCCAGTGATTACACACGCAGGGTCTACGAAGACAGGGTGACATGGTAGCAGAACAGGCAGCATTACTGCAGTAACATTACCGTGGGAATGGGCGTAATTCTATGCTGTAACTGCAGCAGTGAGTCAAAATAACGGGACTCTAATGGGATAGGAATCATGTCTGCATTACAACAATGGGAACAGAATTGCATTTTTCTGTTGCGCACATGAAATTTCAGGATTTCCAGATACTGCAGATGGTCTGCTCATTTTTGCACGGAACATAGAACATGCGAAGAGAGAACTCAGAACTGATGAATGGACATAGATTGGACTAATTCTTTGCTAGTTAAATTTGCACTTGCACTTTAACTTGCATGCAAACACACTTTTGACTGACTGACTGACTGGTTTATTCAGATGCAACAAACGTACATCCACATTGGTTAGAAATCAGTACCTGCAACTGCATTGTGCATGTTTTGTGGAAAATGGAGATGAGAACAGAATTGAGAAACGTGGTGATGGGAATGTTCTTTGTGGTGGGGATGGTAGGGCAATGTATGAGGATAGGATGGGAATGCTGCTGATTTCCACATTCATGTCACTCTTCTACTTGTCTAATCTAGTACGTCTAATAGGTACAGCCTTTCAGAGCAACATGTTATTAAAAATAAAATAAAGAAAACAGAACACAAATATCACCACACACACCAGATGTGATCTATTGCAAATCGAATTTTTCCACAGAAAGAAAAAATCTCTCACATTAGACATTTACAACAGGTTAGCCATCACTCTTCTGAAACATGCAGTTATGGACAATTTCACAATGTGAGGAGGTTCACGGATAGAAATCACAGATTATCCGCATGAAGGGTATAAGCAGCATTCGGCACTATGCAGCAGCGGTTTACTTGGCTGATGTGACAGCATTTGCCGGGAGTGTGGATGCTTTACCCAGTCCCCAAGACAGAACAAAGCTCGAGTACTGTTTGGTTCCCCGAGATAAAGAATACGTTCTGAAACACAGAGAACAGACAGTTCGCTACCTCAAAGATTATTTTGTTCTAACTCCATGCACACGAATTTTTGGAAAACGCGCATTGAAAGTTTGGCTAACAATAAAATCTGTAAATGAGGAAAACTTGTGCAACATAGTACACCAACCACTATAGAAAAAAAAAACAATATCCAGCTGAAAAAAAATCAGACAATCTAAAAACAGCAATCAGGGGCATTATAAAATGTGCCTGAGCGGTCAGAGAGCTTTGCTAGAAGTAGCCGGAGAAAAAAATGCTTAAACTGCTTGAAGTGTTATGAGCAATTTGCTCAATACTCTTGAAATTATCTGAAAAACATGTCCAGTGGCATTCCATGCACACCATTCTATACAATGTGGGCATGAATGTTTCCCTAGTAGTAAAAGAATAAGTGTACAGTGTTACATGACTGGTTTTCACAGATCACTCAAAGTGGTTGGAGCATTTTGCAGTCAGTGCTCAGACTGCATAGATCATGGTTCAAAATGCACGGACAATGACAATAAATAAAAACAGAACAGCACTGCAGAGTACAAGCATTATCTGCATGTGCCAAGCCCCCCCCCCAAAAAAAAACTGATTATCAGAGCAATTAATCTCAAGCTGCCGGTGCCGCAGAGAACATGACTTGTGGCCTTGCCCATGTACAGATATCAGCTTGCTACGGAAAACTTAACGTGGCATTGTGGCTGCAAAACCAAGTTGTGAACTGTAATATCATTCATCATGCCTGAAACTGCTATGACTTTCCATCGGTGAATTTTAACGCAGCTCCTGTTGCCTCCAGCAGACTCATTTGCCTGAAAATATCTTTCCGACACATACAAGACACCCTGCAGTAGATTGTAACTGCATAGAATTTGAACAGAATTTGAACTGCATAGAATTAGAACAGGCAGAATTTGTCCACTACTACACAATCTATCAATATCTAAACTGCTTCTCTACAGTAACCTCATGTACAGAATGCAATAACAGTAATAATAATACAGATGACAATGTCTACGGTGCTATCATCATGGCACAGCCAATGTGAGAGTTCACAAGCATCAGGCAGCTGCCAAAACAAACTTTGGACCAAGCTGATCAGCTTGAGCCGAAAAATCCATCTATAGACAGCTACGGCACTACTTCGCCATCAACATTCATTATGAGTAGTTCAACAGATGAAACGAGGAGCCATTTACATACCCAGGAGCAAGTCTGTCGCCACCGGCACCAGAAATCACTTGCTGTTGACCGAGTCCTTTCTTTGACACTTTCTTACTGAGCCGTTGCACCCATTTCTTCTGCTCATCAGCTGACGTCGCCATCAACAGCATCTCCTTCGCTGCCTGCACTTCCTGATTCACTGCAACAGCGTCAGTAAGAAAACTTGAAAGACGCAAATTTAACAGCTAGCTGCAATGCACCACAATCTCAACCGCCAAACAAAATTGCTTATAGCAGCCGCTTGAACTGTTCAAAGTCTATACTGGCTTGTCTCTACTGGAAGGCTGTTCCACAGTTTCGGGCCTGCAGCCGCAAGACACCTGTCTCTCTAGTTGCTATGGGCGATGTTATTCAACCTGCCTTAGCCTAGCGCCACCAAGTGCCTCTGTATCTTCAAACTCCATGGTGCTATATAAATCTTGTATTATTATGTTGGCAGTCACCTGACAGTCGGTGGCTAGTTGAGCCAAAGCCATGCTGGACAGTGATAGGCAGAGATAAAAGTACTGGGGCCACATTCTCGAAACTTTCCTAAGACGTTTTCCAAAGATGACGTAGGAATTCCAAAGAAGTTTTCCTTTCCGAATTCTCGACGGTTTTCTTTGCATTTCCAAAGAAGTTCTTCTTTTCTTATCTCTGTAGACTAGTTCAACCAATCAGATGCGCTTATACAGACCACGTGATGTAAGCATCCCAGTTTGAAAACTTCTTTGG
>Ga0056124_1000993_pt1 | contig 10042 bp, 3 predicted proteins | sample WorMetHEROISLAND_2_FD_70069 | JGI IMG/M metagenome (GOLD analysis project Ga0056124, IMG submission 70069) | Marine gutless worms symbiont microbial communities from Max Planck institute for Marine Microbiology, Germany - Olavius sp. 4 HERON ISLAND | ecosystem: Host-associated > Annelida >... | reverse complement strand
AAATCAGGTACACAAAAAAATTATGTATTTTCCTGACAGGGGGTGTGTACACACCCTACTCACCTTGTATGTCTACGCCACTGGACTGTCAACATCGGAACATATCCGACGTCGAGTCGTTGCAGCGACTGTTCGCAGACACTGTAGGGTCTACGCGTTGCGCATGTATAAGGCGGGACAAACTTAGGTGTTTTTTTTTGGGGGGGGGAGGAGTGTTTAGATTGTAGGTTTTCAAAATTTTTTAAAGGTTTTTTTTATTTTAGCGTACAGAGAAGATAGGACACAAATTTGAAAACACTTACGTTAACTTCCGCGACTGCTGAACACTGTCCTGCGTAGCCTATCTCGTACAGTGTAATGTTCGTCTAAGAAGTCGTTGATCCAGTTATACACACTGTCTGGTATTTGCATCTGTGCCATTTTGGTCATCACTGACGCGTGTCGTACTGTGTCAAATGATTTAGTACGTGAAGTCAAACATGAAGACGCGGACGAACTGATTGGATGACAGCAGTACTGCAGTAGTGCATTTATGGTACTCTTATGTGATTATAAACACGCAATAAATCTGTAAAAGCGCACTTCAAAATTCTGAGCAATCGCTAAGAAAATGGCAATAAACCTTTAGTGGATACTTTTTCAGCACCCTGTGTGATGGCTACGAAATGTACGACCCTCGCCTTGGAATCACGGACGGTGAAACAAGAACTGGAAGGGATCGTGGTCAGCTGTGAGATACATTTTATTTACGTTTCTTATCTTACCAACTGGTTTCTTATCTTGTCAACTGTTATCGCCGACTTTTCTCCACCAGAATGTCGCACTTTTGAAGATCCAGCTTACTGCGAAAAATCCCAAGAGAAGACTTAATAGCATCGTTTATGCACTGTCCCCAAAATCGTGGATTATGGCGAACATAGCCGTTGCACGGATCAAGCGAGAGTTCAAAGAGGTGGTCAAAAGCGAGGAGGTATCTTATCTCAGCAGGCTCTGCCATCTAGACTTACATTGCTGACTTGTAGTGAAATTAATGTTATGTATAATTCGGTTTACACGTAGACTGCTACCTTACAGAATTGAGATACAATAAAAGTGGTACCTGTGAGCTAAAAGTGCAGTTTTTGATTTTTTCCCTGCCTTTTTGTATCTACTGCCCGTGAACAGTTGAGTAATATTCTTTTGACCATGAACGGCTTAGTAATTGGGGCTGTACCGAATATTCGATCTGTATTCTATTTGGTCTGAATAGTAGGCCAAATAGTGTATTCGCATTTGGTCAAATAGTAGTGTAAATGTAAAAATACACCGAATACGAATAGTGTGTGATGCAGCATCGCCACTTATTGCTCCTGCACTTAGCTGCAAAAACGAGTGCTGCCATGAACCAGAGATGGACATTGAACAATTGACAGAAAGCTGCTGTCTGCCCGGCAGTCTCAGCAGCCAGTCTCTCGCACGTGATGCTTCACGGCTTTGCCTCGGCCATTTAGTTCACTTACTGTCAAGAGTATAGAATGTGCATTTTTGTTAGTGTCGTTAGTCTTAGTCACATTCGTTCAACAGGTTTGTCTACAACTCCTGGAAATCCTGGAAATCTCCTTGAATTTAATGGTCCTCTTGGAAATTTTTGTGTAAGATGATGGACCACATTGGTTTCCGGTCATAAAACTGGGTACCAGATCGCTTATTTAAGAAACTGGTCGCCCTATCTTATATTTGCTATGGCCCTATGTTGTATAAAATGCATATCATGTTTTGTTCTATATTAATGTATTCGCTACGTTACATAGCAGGCCGAAGCAATGCAAAAATGTCCTGGATTTTTCTTGAAATCCCTCCTATAGTGTCCTGGAAATCTCCTGGAAATTTGTTCAGTTAAATTTGTAGACACCCTGTTCAACATGGATAAAAGAAGCTTGATGTCAACATTTTTTACCGTGCATGACTTATACGCAACTTGGGTAAACTTGTGTCAAACTATTCGTATTCAGCTGAATAATAGAATAAATTATTCCTATTTAGTTTAATACTAATAAAGGGTTCAGGGTAGAGTGCTATTAATGATGCATCGATGTTGCTGTGCAGGTGGCAAAGTGTCATATAAAGCTGGAGCTGAAGAACGACAGTTTCACGGAACTGCATGGTGAGATTGCCGGTCCCCCCGATACTCCGTACGAGGGCGCCACATACATTCTCGACATCAAGATTCCAGAAACATATCCGTTTAACCCTCCTAAGGTTTGACACATGCTGTTACCGATAACCTATTTTTCTCATTTCAGTTTTTAGTTTCCATTGTTGTTATTTCGTTCCTTTTTAGTTTTTCTGATCTCAGGCTTCCGTCTTTTTTTCATAACCATCTGTTTCTGGAATTTTTTAATGTTTTACATAACAGTACTTCTATTTCAGTTTCTCTCATTTCATTTCCCTATAAAATATTTGCAGTTCTTTTCAGTTTATGTGCCAGATTAGACGGGCAGCTTGTCTGCCAGTTTTCCAGTGCAAATCATGCATCATATCATATAGGCTATGTCATGTCAATGTCAATGTACACCGTGTCTCAGAAAAAAAGCACGGTGATACGTTCTCGTTGGCGATCTGAAAATCGTCATCAGAAATTGATACTTTAAGATTGCCAATCTGAGAATGCTGTATGTTCTTGATATGTTCATATCTACATAGAACACTTGCGTGATTAAAAACACATTTGGAACATATCGGGGAACATTCACTACATCAACTTTGGGCACATTCGCTACATGTAATGATTGCTCAATTGAATGGCATATTTGTAGCATGAACATCTCCTATGTCGAGGACAGGACACATAACATAAAATGCTTCCATGATTAAAAGGCATATTTGTAACATGCTGTGCTGTCGTAATTGTTTTCCGTCTGTATTTGTGTTCTGCTTGCTGTCTTTGTTTACATGTTTGCTAATTATGTAGTTAGTTTTCCATAACAATATTATATCTTATCAAATGTCGTAAACTTGAAACTGATAAATAAGTCATAACCGAAAAGTATTGAACAATTTGTAAATGTTTTATAACAAAATAATGTGCTTATCATGTTTAGTAGATAGAAAGGTATTTCTGAAGTGACTCTGCACACATTGTGTGTTTCTTCTACTGTGTAGATCGTCGTTAAATACGCCGGTCGTTCCATAAATAAGTTACAAAACAGCATCATTCTTTTAGTTTTCCAATTATAAAAAATCCAAAATATACATTTTGTAGGGAATTTAATTATGAGTACCAGCTGTGAGTTTTATTACAATGACGTCACTGTGATGTCATTTATAAACATTGCCGGTGAAGTCGTCCCGTAACGAACAGCATGCATCAGGCATGCAGAAGCTTGTTGACAGACAGGACAAATGTTTGAACGAACTTGGACCATATGTTGAGAAATGAAACATTAATGTCTAACATTTAATGAGGTAACATTAACTTGTTATGCTTGTTCGTTATTTTCGTTTCTATGTTGTTTATCAGTTGTGAGTTATGATAGAAAACTGGTGGAGTAAATAATACAGAGATAGACTGTTCTGTGACCAGATGACGTCACAATAATGACGTTCATCATCAAAAAAAATTCTTTTTTGTATGTTCAAAATTAAATTCCGTACAAAACGTATATTTCGGATTTTTCCTATTTTAAAATAGCGCCGTTTTGTAACTTATTTATGGAACGACCCTCGTACACATGTTTGTTTAGTGCTTGTTGTATGGCTTCTGATGTTAGGTGCAGTTTGTGACACGGATCTGGCATCCAAACATTAGCTCAGTGACTGGAGCGATTTGCCTTGACATTCTCAAAGACCAATGGTAAATGTCTGCACTCAGCATTGTAACAAATGACAAAATGACAGTATAGTAGCCTCACTTAGTTCATGGACTCAGTCGCTGAGCATTTAGCAGCTGACTTGGCGAGTTAGCGAATGAAATGACTTATCCACTTTAGTTGACTAGCTCAGCGGTTTTCAAACTTTTCTGACTACGGACCCCTATTCTCCTCAGGCATAGTTAGCGGACCCCCACACTTGTTACAGTAAAATTTACTGCAAAATATTATTTACAAAAAATGTTGATCCACATTTAAATAGTATACACTGTGTGACGTCATCCGTGACGGCGTAGAGCATAAAGCGACAGACAATACTCAAAAACTAGTACACTCATAATGCACGAGGATCAAAATTCATGATGTAATTACACCCGCACGCGCAACACTACTTAAGAGACATCAACAGAAAGCCTGTCGTGCCTAACCGGAGCCACACTTCCATGCAATGCACTGAGTGACTGATTTATGTGTGCAAATTTGAAAACGTGGGTTGTAAATTGTTAAAAACCATGCAAACAATGACTACTTTTCGGAATCCTCTCGCGGACCCCCGGGGAACCTGTCGCGGACCCACTTTGGTCCACGGACCCCAGTTTGAAAACTGCTGGACTAGCTGTTAGCTTGACGACTGACTAAGTCGATAAGTCTTATCGACTGACTTAACTACTTCAAGATATATTTTACTATAATAATAATATTATAACAAGGATAACCGATGTCCAGTAGTGCATTGTTAGTTGAAGTGTAAGTCAGACTAGCAGAAGCGCACATGCTCATTAATACTCAGAGTGCAGGCCATTCTAAAAGTAAAATGAATCCTTATGAAAGTATACATACAGTATAATGGAAAGTGTTGTTGATGTTATTGTGGCAGTGAGTTGCACTGACTGATGAGATTTTAACTTGTAGTCATTTGTCTTTGTTTCCGTGGATGAAATGACTAAGTTTTAATTGTTCGTTAAATTTTTACTCAGAAGTATGAAATATTTGAATCACATATATTTTGGAGCACTACAAACTAATCGCATTTGTGTTCGAAAAATTTTGTTCGTTTTGCCTAATTCTGTTAAGTAAAGCAACTTATAAAGCATTTATCCCTATTTCCAATGGTACAAGAAATGTTAGAATTTATTAACAAACACAGAAGTTATAGAGTTATAGTCAAAAATAAGGTGTCATTTTTTATGGACCATGATGTATGTCTGTCTGTATCTGTTTCTATGTAACTATTTCTCTCTGTGTCTGTCTGGCCGTCTGGTATTTGTCATTCTCCTCTCACTGTCAAGCCCATTTTGATAGACTGCATCTGTTTTGGTGCAGCACGTCAGAGATATCTTGGAGTTGATACACTCAAAGAACTTTCCGAAAATGTCGAATGTCGAAACATCGTTCCTTTTATTAAGATACAAACTTTTATCATTGCGTATAATGTTTTTATATTAGCTTAATAGCCTTGGTCTTACCAAGTTTTAAATTTTTGTTATCACATACATTAAATGCTTTTAATCGTTTATGGCACTGAATGGCCTATATTGTGCTGATGTGTCATTAAGAAACTACTCACTCACTCACTCACTGTCTGTTTGGTAGGGCCGCAGCAATGACGTTAAGAACGGTCCTACTGTCACTACAAGCCTTACTATCAGCCGCTGAACCCGATGACCCACAGGACGCGGTCGTTGCCAAGCAGTACAAAGACCAGCCGGAGATGTTCAGGAAAACAGCGCGCCACTGGGCCAACACTTATGCCGGAGGTTTGACTACAATCTCCTCCGTGTGGGTCTCAGGGTGTAGAATTGGCCCACTGTGTTTCCTGGCCGGATGGTGTAAGAGGCGCCTAAACCAGGCTTTTTGTTTTCTATTGGTATAGTTAGATTGTGCGTGTAAGCGTATTTTTTTCGTTAGTATTACGTTTGTGTGCATGTGTATGTAGGTAGTATATTGTTGTGTTTTGGGTTATTTGTGTTGGTTTGATTGATTTTGCTGTTAATTTTTGTTGTCCATACCAGTGCAAGTGATTGCCTGGAGGACCGTCTCCGAAATGACGTATAATGTGTCGCGCGGGATGTTAAACCTTACTCACTCACTCGACTACAATCTGTGATTGAAAGCTGTCGATGTGTTCTTGTTGTTGGCAGCCGACACCGCTAAAATTGTTACTCTGGCCCATGGTGCATTAATAGCATTTTGTCGTTTTGAGAAAAACGCTGTTAAAAGTTTGCATTTTTATCAGAATTCACTTATGCACTTCTTCCAGTCGGAATCATACACAAATGTCAAAATGTGCTATTCCAGGCAGTGGTTTGAAAACGTTCAAATGCACTTGTGCACTTTCACCACGGCCCACAGAGAGCTGATGCATTTATGCATAACTTTGAATGGATATGCCTCAGCCACGGTTTCTAATATAACATTTTCACTCTTGCCAGTAGATTCTGTGCATGTGTTAACTTAAGCTTGATCAGCTTGTCTATCTGTTTGTAATTGTAAAATAACTTATTGTTGAATGTAATATTATAATATTGATATAGTAATATTATTGATATAGCTGTCTATGTCGGTCTTGTTGTAGGTCCAGTGAGTGAGCCTGAGCTTGATGAGATGGTCGAGCAGCTCAAGAACATGGGCTTTGATGAGGTCTCTGCCACTGTCTGTCTGTCTGTGTGTCTGTCTGTCTGTCCGTCCGTGCACAAAACAAAATTGATGAAACATTTCTAAGCAGTCCAAGTCATCGCTGTTCATTGCACCATTGGCATGATCGCATGCTAATTTTCTGGTTCTTCTGGTTCACAAGTCATGCAGCGATGGGTTCAAGTTATGGTCGGATCTTTCACGATTAACTCGTTGCACATTTTCTGCATAGAGTGAGTGTGCCAGTGAGAGAATATTCACAACCCGTCATTGTGTCGCGAGGCTGTTGCAAACACTGTGGCCTTTTTTCATCACGGTATGTTTACTGCCGCATGGGGTTTAAGAACCAAACTACAATACAATACAAATACGATAAAATTCAAAGTGAAAAATGCCAGTGGCACCGCAGTCACTTTACAGTCAGCTATGGGAAAGACGCGGAAAACAGGCGAGTCTTGAGTTTAGTCTTAAATGTTCACAGACACTGTGAAGACGTCACTTCTGACGGCAGACTGTTCCAAGTTCTTGCCGCAGCGACGGGGAACACTCGGTCGCCGATCATGGAAAGCCCTGTCATAGAACTGTTTGACATTGCATGCAGTGGACGTGAACTCCCAGCCTAGTCTCTGCCAGTGTGCACCTCGGATTGGTTTGCAGCATAATGATGCTACACTGTGGGGCATAAAAACGCACCAACATTTTTTGTCATAACTTCTACAATACTTGGCCGATTTTGATAGAAATTGATATGCAGTGTCTTGGATCAATTAGCCACAAAGTACGATAAAATTTTCCAACCACCTAAATAACGTAGCCACACTACCTTGCGTTAGTGCCGTGCTTAGTGATCGTGCCATACCTCGTCCTTTAAAAGTCGTTTTTCCCCTCTGTTACACTCGTATCTCTTAGCAACTGATTTAAATAAATAAGTAAATTTAATCCTACCGTGTGGCTAATTTATCCAGGACACCGCACACCTATTTCTATCGAAATCGATCAACATTTGCTGAAGTTATGCACAAAAGTATTTTAGTGTGTTTTTTTCATGCCTCACAGTGTATGTTAATGTGTTTTGATTGATTGATTGATTGATTGATTGATTGATTGATTGATTGATTGTGTATTTTAGCACCGCGCTAGAGCTGCATTATCAACACACGACTGGAAGCCGGAGCGGGCAATGGAACACCTCATCAGCTGAAACTCACATCACCCCCATTAGACTATCATTAATGGACGGACAGCTTCTCATACTGATACCGTTATTGCACCGTCATTAACTGACGTATGGCTTGCCATACAGATACTGTGTGTTAGGTTTTCATGGCAGTTTTCGTCTTGCGCTGCGGCTTAGTCTCATTGTGCTATTAATACACTGTGGGGCATAAAAACACACCAACATTTTTTGTCATAACTTGTACAATACTTGACTGATTTTGACAGAAATTGATGTGCAGTGTCTTGGATTAATTAGCCACAAAGTGTGATAAAATTTTCCGACTTCAGCTACATAACATTGCCACACTACCTTGCAAAAACTTAAAGTAGCTGTTTTTGACAAAATGAAATGGAACAATGTGAATGTTTGCCTTTAAATTTGAAACTCATATCCCTTAGCAACTGTTTTAAATAAATAAGTAAATTTAATCGTCTGTGTGGTTAATTTATTCCAGACACTGCAGACCAATTTCTACCAAAATCGGTCGACATTTGCTGAAGTTATTCACAAAAGTATTTTGGTGTATTTTAATGTCCCACAGTGTAGTAACATCGCCACAGTGCTATAAATAGACATATTTGAATGAACTTCCATGTTGAAACTGTAACTAATAGTCTATATGAATTAGTCATCAAAATGCGATCTCTATTTTACTTATTTGTTCATGAATTGATGCAACAATTTCTGTTCGCCGCTGCTGTCCCGTCGGCCCACAAAACGTCATAGATATGGCAACATCTGGTGGTAAACAGCAAATTATTCCACGAAAGGCAGCAGCGGTTCACGAAGCGGCAATAAATTAGTAAATAAAGGTTGTATTTTGAGTAATTCATATAGCTCATTAGCCATAAATAGATGTTTTGTAATAAGCAAAAATGGGGTGCTTGTGAAAAATGGAATCATCCACTATCATCATTGCATTGTCCATCATCGTTTCCACAATATTTCGTCATTAATTATTTTGCGATTTGATACCGGTTTATCTGTTGCGATTTTTTGGATTATTATTGTATGTGGCATTCTTGAACGTTATAAATGTCACCGGTGTGATTTTCATTGTTAAAAATATTCAGAAATTTTATTTGTTTATAAAAATGCAAGAATGTAAAATATGATATGGAGAGTGAGCGCAGTGTTAATGGTGACGTGCAGATGCTGAAATTTAAAACAAAAATTGGTGTGACTTGTAAAAAGCTGAAAATATTTAATACAGTGTTGCAGAATTTGGTGGTAAGGCAGTTGGTCGCGTGCATGCTGTGGTAACAACTGACAATACAGGGTGATCAATTGTCTGTAATGCTCATGGGCTGAAAATACAGGGTGTACAGTCTCTGTTAGGCTCATGGGCTGTAAAGTTTGGAAAACCCGGAAATGTTCTCCGAGAAAAGTCTGGCAATTGACCAACAGTCAGGGAATTGTCGGGGGAAAAATTTGTCCAGGAAAGTTACTTATTGTTAACTGGATGTTTGGTCCTTCTGGCATCGTGGCAAGGGGTTGGGGGGGAAGATGCCCCCTAAATCTTACCCTGTCAGAAAATTTTCTTCCAAGACTACAAAATTTGAGGAGGCTGGAAATCCCCCATTTTGGGGGAATTTAGGGACGAAATTGCAATTTCAAGCATCCATATCTCCTGTGTCATGAATTTGCAGCTGTCCTTTGGAAAATTGCAACTTTCTTGCAACGTTTTTAGCCCACGACGTAACTGTTTGGGTCAAAACTAATGTTAAATACTGTTACTATTGTCATAGGACTTCTGATGATGCTTTTATGTATTGCATTGCGCTGCATTATTGTGCTATCATTACTGTAATACTTTGCCAATTTGCTGTTAACATGTAGGACATGGGGCAGACTGTAACAAGTAGGAGTGTTGCAGAGATGTTGCGGAGATATTGCAGAAAATGATTTCAAGTGTCCAGAAAGTGGTCACCCTGAAAATGATAATCGCAGAAGAAGTCCTCCAAGGACTGTGAACAATAAAGTATTATTATTTGTAGGAATAATATATTAACCGACTGTAATTCTAATAACAGCATTTGTTCCAGTCCTCGTTGCAGCCAATTTACTTACTTGGAGCCTGTATCGTCTGGTGATATACATATATATTCTATGCAGACGATTTCGGTCCGTTGCAATAGAAATAGCTTCAAACAGGCCTGTATTCAGAGGGGGTTACGGGGGTTGAAATCCCCCCCCCCAGAAATGTCTGCACAAAAATTTCTGGGTCTGCCTTTTTGCTGAAACGTTCAGTTTTTATGTTGATTTTTGTTATACCTCTGCTGATGTCATGAACATCATAGTGGCAATTACAGTTGTTCTAAAATGTGCTCCAGAATGCATC
>Ga0056124_1000992_pt1 | contig 10054 bp, 5 predicted proteins | sample WorMetHEROISLAND_2_FD_70069 | JGI IMG/M metagenome (GOLD analysis project Ga0056124, IMG submission 70069) | Marine gutless worms symbiont microbial communities from Max Planck institute for Marine Microbiology, Germany - Olavius sp. 4 HERON ISLAND | ecosystem: Host-associated > Annelida >... | reverse complement strand
ATTCACCAGAGGACAGCACTGATCAGCGATTTCACTTTTGCCGAATTACTTCGGTCAATTGTTTAGATGTGGTTACATGCAAAATAAAACACCTTTTGCATTTTTTTTTGCATTTACATGTAGCCACGGCGGACCTCATACGTAGGTTTACGGCGTCACGCAGATTCTAGCTCGCAGGTTGCGTTGTCACTTCTACGTATATACATGTAGGCACCGTCGCATTGAATCGTGGAGCAGCGAAAGAGCATTGGATAAAAACGAGTTTAAGAGCCGTAAAAGTATAAGCGCAAACAATTAGTTTTATTTTTATTGCCCCATTCATTGCAAATCCTACGTACTTAATCCGTTTATGCCAGTCGTTTGTCAATTACTATGTTAACATGAAACTAGTAAACTTGGATTTTCTGCTTAGTTTTCTCTACAAGCATTTTTTTCAAACGCTGATAAGTAAGTTAGTAAAGAATAGAAAAGCGCAACTTGACAAGTTAATTTTTCCGGAGTACCTGAATAGGTCCGCAGCTCTAGTCACTGCGCTTTTATTCCATCTTTCGCCGCTCTGCTTTCGTCTAGGCGCTTCCAAATCCCACGCACTAGCGGCGCAATCGCACGTTCCCGGACTCCAACAGGAAAAAACACAGCTCACCAAGAAAAAAAACTCACTTCCTTTGCATGTCCTCTACCGAACATGGGCGAATGCGATCGCCCAGTAAACATATCCGTCCCAGGCGTCTGGATGTTGAGTATATAGGCCTGCCCAAAACCGTCATGATTTTACAATGTTTGAAGGAAAACGGCCCCTCAACGAAGAAAATTTGCTGTCTGCATTACACAACATCACGATCTATGGGAGCTGTTGGTGTAGCTTGCTACATTGTTGTTCCTGTTAAGGCGCGTACACAGCGAACGAAATGAACTGAAATAAAATTAAATAAACTGTCGGTTCGTTCGCTGTTTACAGTTCGTGCACTGCAACTGAACTGAACTGAGGTTTTAGTTCAGTTCAGTTCAGTTATAGGTTGCTTTGTGCACACCTTTACATGCATTTAATAACACCAGCAATGTAATAATGCATGCATTGTTATGATGCATTTTCAACCTCCCTGCTCTGTGTGTGCTCTTCTTTCCACTATATGTATTTGTCATTATGCTTATTATTTATGATACTGTGCTGCATCGTTACCATGACAACGTCACCAACATCTCCAAGCTGGTTGCCGCGGCAACTGAATCCGTGCGCAAACGAGACAGTCTCAGTCGGCACAGTGAAGCTGTGCGGCATTGAAACGGAGTTATTATTTATTGGTCAGACATCTCAGTTCTCGGACAAAAGTTGTTATAGTCACAGAACGTGGAAGTAGGCCTACGGCATACATAATCAACCCCCAAAACTGTTTGTCGACTCTATGACGGGGTCAGCCGTGTTGTGCAGTGGTAACACATCTGACGTCCAACAGTTACAGCCGTCAACGGTTACACGATTAATACATTAACAACATGCACTTAGAAACGATAAACCTTCGCTGCGACTTTTCATCTCCGTTGGATCGTCATTAAAATCTAATCGACAATTTCCTAGGCCACGCCCTATACACCTTGAAAAGTTTCCTCCAAATCGTTTGTAACTTTTTGAGTAATCTGGGTATTGGTGTAAATCAAAAAAAAAAATCCCGCCTGACGTGTTGTGAATTTTTTTTTCAAACGGATAATTGAATGAAACTTTGTAGTTTGGCGTAAATTTGAACGCAGAATGTGTGTGTAAATATCGCTTCAAAATTTGCAGTCTTTAAAATGTGGGTAAACGTTAGCCACCAGAACACCTGTATGGGGATGTTTTTTGACTCACTCACACTGTAGTGAAGCGGACACAGAGGCGGACAGGCCGGCAAACAGACAGGACAACACAACGTCATTGCTATGACTCAGACTACAGCAGACAGCGTCAGCCAAACCATACACAAACATAATAAATCACACCAAGACCATGACAAGTCTTGCCTCAACTTCGGCGTAAAAACAGCAATAGACAGTGAAGTGTGAAGTTTTAACGCTGATGAGCAACGCACACCTTCGAGTGACGTCAGAACAGACCGTCTGACCACGTGCTCACGACTGCGTTAATTACACACGTTTATATTTTACTGCACTCGACACGACGCCGAGATATGAGACGCCGACAGGCAAACAACCGCGACTGTGAAGTATAACTCTCAAGTGAATACCGATCGCCGTGAAACTTCACCATCACGTGATCGGAAGTGGGTTCAGTTTTATAAATTAGGTCCCAAAATTTAGGGGGCCCCGGGCCCTTTCGAACAAAATTTTGTGGGCCAAAACGTGCACAATTCGGCGCGATTTCGGACAACGTTAGAATTTGATCGCAAATATCTCCGGAACGGATCAAGATACCAAAAATCGGAAAGCTATTTGATCGACAGCGATCTCTCCCGCGTTCGGCGAAAAATGGTGAACTTTCGTCCACAGACAACAAAGTTGCGGATGTGCATTTTGACCCGCTCAAACTCAACTTTTTCGGAAAGCCATATTTCGGCCCTATCGGGTGCTACAACCTCAAATTTGTATATGTGCCAGACAATGACCAAGGTTTGCTAACCCACACCCCTACCGGCAACCGGGTTTCCCCTAACAATGTTTAACACTAAAAATTTAAAAATTAGCCAAAAAAATTCGGTGTATTGGGCGTAATACCTTGTAGGGGGACCCCCGTCCCGGATGGAGTGTGCGTTAGGAAACTTTGGTCTTTATCTGGCACATGTAAAAATGTGAGACTGCAGCACCCCCTAAGGGCCAAAATGTGATCTTCCGAAATAATTTATTTGGGTGGGTGAGAATCCACATCTCCAACTTTGTTCTTAGTGTACCAAAGTTCACCAAAAATGGTTCGCCGTACACGGGAGGGATTGCCGTCAATCACAGGCCTTTTCGACTTTTGATATGTTAATCCGTTCCGGAGATATTTGCGATGGAATTCTGAAGTTGTCCGAAATCGCCCCGAATTTTGCACGTTTTTGGCCCCACATTTTTTGGGGGAGGGTCCCTCGAATTTTGGGACTTAGATTATAAAATTGAACTAAGTTTCTATCTTGTAGCAACGTTTCACGGCGATCGGTGATCTCGCGTTGAAAAAAAGAAACACCAGCAGTAAAACATAAGACCGCTACCCCCTAGCTATCGCTGGACAGCCTAATAATAGACGACATAAGCTAATTGGTCAGACTGCCAACTAAGCGTGCGACGTCGGCATCAGTGTAGGAATGAGTACGGCAACCAGTATTTTCTGTCATGTATCTGTCAAAATTCACCACGATCATGAAGTCAGACTGAGCCGGCAATTGCATACTATTATTTCCATTTGTGTCTGCAGCAGCTGCATCAATTTACGGCGCGTAGCAAAAAGAACGTCTCATTGCACGCAGAAGAAGCGCCACATGTTGACGCAAGAAATCCTGATGAGCGTAGGAACACCTTAACGCTTTCAGAACTGACGAATAATATGTAGGTCTATGTACACACGCAGAAGCAATCGACATTTCTCTCGTTCCACTCAAGGAAATAACTTTTGTACCAAAAGTGGGGGCACCAGTTATTCTCCCGAAGACAATATTTGTCGGGCGGCCATGATGTTCATTAGCCCGCATGAAATGGCTACCCGCACGAGTGTGGGGCAACAAGGCTCAAGGGAACAGGCGACAGTAAGCTATCATACAAGCAGTAGGCCTACATATTTGCGCGAGTTATACTGTGGTAACTGGCAAGCTTGTGATGACGGAAGCCACGGACAAAAGCCCTCGGAGTCATAAATCCCTACGAAGTCCTCTCAGGTTAAACAAAGAAGCCCTTATGGACAATAGCGTGGATAGTCCGTATACGGTACTCTAGGTACCGTAGAAAATGTCGTATTGTCGGTAACAGATTTTGATCGTTGATCTATCACTGTGTTATCTGTAGCCTACTATCGTAAGTTTTCGCTGTGGGTACTTTCGTCTCCTTCTATGTTGGCTATCCATATTTCTCACAAAGGAGTTTTTGTCTCACCTAAGCAGATTTGTTATGAGCTTATGTCCAAGCCCAGCATCCAATGACGACCGTCCGACATCGAGGCTGTGACACATTAGCGAGCGTCGCACTTAGCACTGAGACGCGCCGCCGGTCCCTGAGAGACGCTGGTCAGCGAGATTTCTCTATCCTCTGCAGTCTGTCGCTGTTCTATGAATGCAACAAGTGTGCATTCGAACGCAGGTACGTAGAATTTCCCGCTAGACTTGACGCTCCGAGTAGACGGATCTAATAGAGTTTGGGCGTAGGCCTAACGGAGCGAGTTAATTCGAATCCGTCAATCCGACATGCTCTGCAGTTCGCTACGCCAGCAACATCGGGACGTAGGCCTACAACACACGATGATGCTGATATATGGCAAACTGAAATTAATAAGTCGTCGCTGGCATACAGGGTGGGCCAAAAAGTGACCCCCTTTTGGTACTGAGTTTCCGCTCTTGCTCGATTCATTATATTTGCAATTTTTAAATACTCACGTACAATTTTCATTCGTCGTCTGCCGATGTAAACAAGTTCTGTTTTATGCGAATAAATTGTAATTTCGTCACTATGGTTGGATTAACTAACGACGAATGCTGTTTGATTCACAATCTGCGTGCGGAGAAACACTGCAGGGGTCCCTAAAGAATTGTGTAAATATTTTCGAAAACAAATGAGCACATTTAAACTGTGAATAATTAATAGCAAATGTTAAAATTGTTCGAACAGTATAAATATCTGGTGTCTTGCAGTTTATATGACATTATATTGACGTAGTTGAAAGTGGTGGCACTTTTTGGCCCATCCGGTACACAAGCGGCCGAGCTTTAATCACTGGCGTAACGAGAACCGATGGACCGTTTGATGACAGAGGCAGCAGGTACTCTATACGTGATTACTGGCGGAGGGCACACAGAACGCGTCGAAGAACGATGAGAAATGCTCCCGCGGCCGCTAATGAATATCTACAGGAGAGCTAATACTGGCCAGGCTTCACACAGAGTTTTTATTTTCTTTAGGGCGTTGATCCTTGTACGATCTATCTGTATTTATTCTCCCGGACTGCTAGTCGCGACGCGTAAGACTGCAGAATACGGATTTACGGAGCTATAAATAAACTGGCAGTGTCTGCAAATGGATTGACAAGTGCCCCGAAGCCAAGAGTCATGGAGTGTATGAGTTGAAGCGTTTTTTTTATTTCACACCTGAACACGGCCTAACTTTCTATAATTAGGTCTATGTTGGTGACAGTCACCGCCGAGTATTTCCTGTGGTAAAACTTTTGAATCGTTACATTTGTAAACGCTATTTTTGCATATGTTGTAGGCCACATATATTAGTGCTATTTCTGAGACTCGTGACTGATAAGTCAGACAAGCCGGTAGGCGACATGGCTCGCGACGCTGCAAGCTTTGCAGCGTAGCGCGGACGTTGTCTGTACGGCACAAACCGTGCCTCGGACAGGCAGTCTGTCCGCGGACACTGCCTGACAATAAGGGTCACTTGTAGCTTGCGGCGTTGGGAGCCAATATGTGCCTCTGATTCGTTCGCGACACACGACACTATAAAAGACTGTGTTTTGATTGATAGATTAATTAATTCGTCTGAAAATTAGCTGGCTGAAAACAAGCAGACGGCACAAGTGCATTGGCCGCAATCAGCATCAGTTGGGGTCCTTTAATTGGCCCACCCAGTACGTCCCTACATCGAGAAAACTAGTCAGATCAGGTTTGAGCGTGTATCGGCTAAAAGGACTGCGTCTAGCATAAAGTGTGAAAACATAAACTTTCGTTCAGCAGCAGGCTGTCACCTGACGTCACTTGCTGTCGGCGACACATTTTGTGGTCACGTGCCTTGGTCACGTGCCGGAATTGACGACCGGAAATTCTCGGTATCCGGGCCCATAGATCTTCTGCAGTGCAGCGGCGCACATGTCGTTAAGGCGGCCGCCGGCTAGTCTTATTTTGACGTCGGCTCAATGCTTAACAGCGTTACACACGCACGCGTGGTCCGCTTCGACACAACGGTGGCCGTCCGCCAGTCGCTGTTACGCTGTCGCGATTTCGATTGAAAATCGTTAATGTTATTACTTAACGTTCCGCAACGCTTCGCGCCGCGACGCAGTGCAATGCCGGCTTTCCTCCGTCTTTACGTGTTCTGTCCAGTAAGCAGGTCTTTGTACTACTTTCGACTTTTCTCTTTAGCTGTCAGTAGCCCATTTTGTTCTCAATCTCTCTTTCTTCAGCCTGTATAGAAACCTTGCCATTTGGCTTACCGTGAGTTATTCCCTATATATTGGACTTTCAGGGACGAACATTAATATTAGGCCTATGTGGTGAAATAAGGCACAAAAAACTAAAACAAAAAGTGTTTTGTTACTGTCTGTGGTAGTGACAGCGACGGCGGACAGCTATGTTTTGTCTGAGTTTTGTTTTGTCTGCACGCAAGATAACTCACGAACCGCTGAACACAGCTCAATGAAATTTTACACGAAAATGTTCCTTGACAACCGCACGAACCCTATTGAATTTCACGGTTATGGGTCAAAGGTCGAGGTCACCGGACCAGATTATCGGATTTTTCACCATTGCGAGATAGGGCAAAACGTTTGTTAGCACGATAACTCATGAACCGCTGCACTGAGGTTGATGATATTTTGTACGAACATGTACCTCAACAACCCTATTGAATTTCAAGGTCATACGTCAACGTCACATGGGTTTCTGGGTGTTTCTCTCTGTGCGTGATACTGCGGCTGCCCGCGGACAGTACTTAGCCTTGAGCAAGGCTTGATGAGCTTGTTTCTCTCCTTTCCGTTTTTGTCACGTGTGCGGACTGCGGACAGCTTTAGACTTAATCGCTGCATCTTGTGTGACGATGACGATGACGACGACGACGATGATGATGATGATGATAACGTTTTCGTTGTAGAGATGGGCTGTATGGAATCTGCGCGGAAGGGAACAGGCAGCTGTGAGCCGTGTAAAGGCGCATCACTTCAGCTCAATGTCGTCGATCAATCACACGCTGTACAGCGTGAGTCTGCGCCTGTCGACACAGACGAACTGTTGTCGGCGGACGAGCGAACCGTTCTCAAGTCGGACTGGTTGCGGCTGACGCACGTCGACCAGCAGGACATGGGCATGCGAGTCTTTCTGCGTATCTTCGAGCTGGAACCGAGCACGCAGCGGTCGTTCCGCGAGCTGAGCGAGCTCAGGGGCGAACAGCTCAAGTCGAACACGTTGTTTCGATACCACGGCGCGCGCTTCATGCGTGCCGTGACGGCCGCCGTCGACAACGTTGACGCGCTCGACCTCGTCGTCATCCCGAACCTTATACAGCTCGGTCGCCTGCATCGGTCCGTCGACGGGCTCAGCTGGTGTCACCTGCAGGCATTCGAACAAGCCATGGCTGAAGTCTGGGCCGCCGAGCTCAAACTCAGCAGTTCGTGGTCCAACTCCACGTCGGCGGTCGTCTGGGGCAAGGTGTTCCGACTGATCACGTCCAATGTCTACGAGGGGTTCCAGATGTCCAGTGAAAATAGCAGCGTTACACCAGTCAAGGACGATCAGAAAACGGTAAACGACGACTGCAGGGCTTGCCAATCACAGAGCTCGTAACGAGCGAAAAATTTCGTAAGTGAAATACAAGCAGAGAATTCAGAGACAGAGCAGCCGAAAACGAGGCCAACTAACAAGTCCCCACCCCAGTTTTGTCATAAGGGCGACTTTCTCATAGCTATGTAGACTATCAACATAGTGAAACTTCATCCTACTAAGGCAGGGCTTATGTCTGAGGAGGCTTTTGTCTGGAAGGAGGCTTCTGCCCGGGGATTTAAGTCGGACATTGCTCCGAACACCGGCAGCATACTATAAATAGCTATCAAGTGCAGTCGTGCGTTTTACGTGGAAAACATGCAAGGCAAGCTGCAGCAAAGTAATTTTGTCACTCTGTTAAATTTTTATACGATGTCAATGTTTTGTTCGCGATTAATTTCTTAACTCGTCATCGCGTTAATTAACGTGTTAGAACAGCTCAATGTTTCGCTGCTGTGTCTTCGTCAAACGTGCCATATTGTGTGACTACAAAAATATGTCGTCGCAGTGCCGACATATTATGCGGCCGTCCATCTATGGCTGCACAGCCTCAATTCTAACCTGACCTTTGACCTGTTGAACTGACAACTGGCACGTCGGTTACTCTTGCCTGGAGAACGTTCGCAACAATTTTAGTTTTCTATACCGTTTTGTTCTTGTCTTCTCGAGTTAGGAGCCGATAGGGGGCAGATGGACAGGCAGGCAGACAGACAGACAAACGGACAGACTGACGGACGGTAAGACCCGTAATACGGCCTATGAGGACGGCCGCATGATGATGTCTGCGCGGAATCTGACGTTAACAATCATCTAAGCCACATGTCTATCTACATACACGCGTCTGCAGCCTGTACTACTTACTGTAACGCGCCCGGCGCCACACTGGACAATGACGATACATTATTGCTACCGTACGCACTGTTGCAGAGCAGTAACTGTTTTCGCCACTATTCGCTGATCGCTAATACTTTGTGTAGGCTATGCTAACACCGGCTCAAGCTGTCGCTATTTTTAACGTCGCCATGTTCGATGTCGAATAAAATTAAAACTGATAAACAGACTGTCTGGCATATATACAGACGCGCATACATTAATAACGATGATGATAATAATAATAAAAAACAATCAATGAACAAATTGGCAGAACGTCGCACGATACTGAGATAATAGCGCGATATCAATTCAATGACAATGACGAGTCATTTTGACACATGGGCCTATATAGGGGCATCGCTGCAAGTTGAATGTCGGTTTAGCCCTCACTTGCATTAGTGCAACTTTTGACCCAAAATGTACCCTTTCCTGGGGAACGGGGTCCCTATTTAATGCAGGCTTGCTTGTGGTCAAACGTTGTGTTCCTTAGTACCTGCCTGTCAAGTGGCATCTCATTACTTCTCTCAATATGTATTATGTTCGCGTTAGCGACGACGTTGTAAACAATACTGCCCTCGCTTCCGCGGGCAGTAATTATTGTCATTATTGCAACACCGTCATTCGTACTGGTTTGCTTTCAACGTCAACAGTTTCTCAAAGGTACTGTCATTGAGCCTGTTTCGACGAAAAGTAGCAATTAGCCCAGCGCTACTGAGCGGCTGCTGAAACATAAAAACATAAAAATGATTAGACAAGAAACGGACGCCAAAATATAATTATAGCCTATTGTGTGTTTTTACGAAATGTTCGCAGATTGGTCACAAACTGCTTTTAATTTTTCTTGTAATTTAAAATCATCAAAATCAAAATTAGTTACGAAAAATAATTTGAAATCAAATCACGATTAAAAAAACGATTTCAAATTACAATTTCAAATCATTTAGTTTCAGGTCTTAACCAACCAACACTGCCGCGTAGCCTATCTTCTGCGGCCAGCGCGGAATTGTCGTACATCGGTATGCGTTAAGCTGCTTTCACGTTCGTCGCTTCGTCGTCGTCGTCCGTCGTCGAGACAGACAGATGGCTGCTGGCTTCCCGCCGAGAGATACGTTACGTCACTTCTAATCACACGCTCGCAGCCGTGCATCAATTACGCACATCACTCAGCCGCTGCAGCAGAGGCGTTAATTTCGTGACAGGTTTACTGAGGCTATAGCACATAGCACTGTAAAGTGTAGACAGAAGCTGATTATCACGCTCAAATCTGTGCCCAGCGCGTGGTGTAAAACGCCGAGTTCACTATTGAAAAAAATTAGTCCGTGGCAATTCAGATGCAGTAACACTGAGCTATTGCATTGATTATCGTATATACACATTTATTGTAACCGTTTGTAGTTATCTCAAATGTCTCATTAGCAGTGATGGGCACAAACTTTTTATTTTAAGTTTAACTTTAACTAAGTTTCCAACTAAAAAATAGTAATTAAACTTTTAGTTAAACTATTTTTCTAACTACCTTGGAAAAAAGTTTA
>Ga0056124_1000990_pt1 | contig 10061 bp, 7 predicted proteins | sample WorMetHEROISLAND_2_FD_70069 | JGI IMG/M metagenome (GOLD analysis project Ga0056124, IMG submission 70069) | Marine gutless worms symbiont microbial communities from Max Planck institute for Marine Microbiology, Germany - Olavius sp. 4 HERON ISLAND | ecosystem: Host-associated > Annelida >... | reverse complement strand
TTGCATCATCCGAAGATAACTGGATTCATCAAACCGGCCTTGTGCGCGAAGTGCCAACATTAAGTTATTTGGAATGATTGCACAGCCTCCAAAGACAGGAGATGCTATGCTTTTATGCGCATACCAGCCGTTCATCAACCGGATCGGTCTGCGATAGGCAAGATACATGGCATCAAACTGAAGACGATGCAGGTCATGGGGACGTTCTATCATTTTCGCAGGAGCATGGAACATGACCACACTGTCTGGCGACAGGTCATCGGGAAGCATGGCCTCAAGCCGGTCCACTCCAGCACTCCAGTCCCTACGGGGTGTGCGGATTATATCAACCGCAAGCATCTCCACAACCATCGCTCCGGCAAGCAACGCCGCAACAGCCTTGCCATAACGACTATGACCACTGCGACCACGGCATAGGTCATCAATCGCACAGGCCAGAAGAAAGGTAACAGGAACCAGAAGCAAATGAATCACCCGGATCGGAGCACGCACCGCCTCCAGACCAGGCAGATAATAAAGCAATGTCCACAGGCTGATCGGATATCTTGCAAGACCATAGTCCGATTCATAGGGAATATAGGTCACAAGCAGCGTCAGCAGCACAAAGACGATAATTATGCTCCAACACAGACGGCGCAAACCAGACCTTGCCCTGTCCGAGCCGGAACCCCCGGACGCAAACAGTGACCAAATAACCAAAACCGCAGGGATCAAGCCGATGAAAAGATCGTGGGTCCGAAGGTTGATATCATGGCGGGCATAATCGATCAGCCCCCCCCAGAGCAGAGAATGGCGCGATTTGATATAATCGAAAATATGCGGCATGTTGGCCGTAAGCTGAACGACATCAATCCTGGCTCCGTAATTGCGCATCTGCCAACTGTAACCGTACCACAAAACAAAAAGACAAAGCGTCGTGACAAGCCCGGAAAGCACCAACCCCATCTGTGTCCAGACGCCCGCACGTCCCCAGGAGTGACGTAGAACCTCCAGAGCCGGCCTGTCGCCCAGAATACCAGGACAGAATTTTAAGCGCCGCATATGGCTGGCAAGTGCCAGAAACACAAGGAGGAGAACCTGAAATACCGTAAAGATCATATAGGAAGCGCCCTGCAGCCCAATCAGAAGAACCACCAGGCTGAGACGGCTCAAACGTTCATGTTGAACAAATCCAAACCAGGCGATCAGCGTCAGGGGAAAATACAGGCGAAACATATAGCTTAAATGATGCCCAGGGCCTGTAACCGGAAGCGCAATCGCATAAAAGAGAGCGCCGGTTATAATCGCAAGCGCTGGAAAGCCAAGGCGATGTAGACACCAGGCCATAACCGCATAGTTCAGGACGAAGCTTGACACATGCCAAAGCCCGAAGGCCGTCAGGGAATCCGCACCGAACAGGCGCAACAAAAGGTAAATCCAGCTCTCAGCAAAGGGAAAGGGCTCAGAAAAGAGGGTCATTTTTTTGGGAAAAGAATGGGGGGTGGTCAAAAGGCTGTTTGCCTCTCCCATCAGCCAACGCCAAAGATGCTCGGCAATATAGGCAATCGAGCGTGTATCCCCAAGGTCACCGGGGACGAAGGCACCAGAGCGCTGCACGACAAACCACAGCCAGGCTGCCAGTAATGGAACAGGAAGCGCTAGAACCCAGGTGGGGAAGCTAGTATTTTTCATCGCGCAAGCCATCCCCGGACTATGCTGATTGTTTTTTCTAAATCTGTTTTTTGTGGAACGATTTCTTTTGGATTTTTCTTCCACCATTCGCGCTTGCAATTTTTAAAGCCAATGGGTTTTACCCGACGCATCATGGCAAGATAATTACTGTCGTTATATCGCTTTTGCACTTCAAGAATGGCCTTAATACCACGAACCACATCAGCACAGTCTTCACCTTGCCTTAGCCCTGGAATCCCCCGGGCGTGAAAACCATTGATCATTTTGAAACCATGTTTGCGCTGTAGATACATCATGTCTAACCATTGAGACGTTCCTGTAATCTTCTTCTTCTGATCAAAGATATGACGCGTTGCAAAAAAGAAGATGCTGTCTGGATCATATTTTTTAGGTAGCTTTTTTTCCAGTTCAACTACGCCACGTTGCCAGAAATAGCGGGGAGTCACATAAATCGCGTTTGATGCCATCTCTACAAGCATCAGAACAACTATCCCTATACAGACCCCATTGCAAAAAAATCTCTTTGGCAAATGACTACGGAGACGCTCAACACCAACAGCTGCGAGTATCCCGACAAACAAAAGAAAAATCTGTAAAGCCCGCTCCATATGCTGAATCGCATTGAACCCAGGCAGAAGATAAAAGGGAAGATAAGGGGTTAGAGCAATGGATACCGTATGGTTCAACTCCGGAAGATCAAAGTTGATAGTATAATAGCGCAAGGTGAAAAGAACGAGTACAAGAAGCGCAAGCCCTATATGGCAACGCAGTGACCGATAGGGCTTTGTTGGGTACCATATGCCCAAAATCAGCAGAATTGCCGGAACAAGCCCGATAAATAGAACATATATATAACTTTCAACTTGACCAAGCCAGTTATGCAGAGGAAAAACGCGACCCCACCAGGAATTGCCAGAAGACAGATAATGAATAATAGCCGGGGCATTTAGATAATTAGGCATTCCGTAATACCCAGACATGGCGTTGGCCTTGGCATAGTTGACGAAAAGCCATAAAAAAATCATCAGCGCCAAAGCCATAATCACCAACGATACTGAACGCTGCGCTGCTGTACTAAGCCTCCAGGACTGGACAACCCGCACATAGATTGATCGGTGGTCTTCCTTGGAATCTCTTTGCAAAAATCTGTTAAAAAAAGATACTTCATGCACCAGGATAAAACCACCTAGCAAAAGAAAAGTATAAAAGCCCATATAGATGCCAGAAGCCAGTTGGATCATCGTCCAAAACAGGCACAAAGCCAGGGAACGAAGACCACCGGTCTGCCAGAAGCCATATAAACAGCCAAAAGCAAGTGGAGCGCCGTATCGTGACAGATAGGCCGGATGAAAACCCGTTGCTGTAATTGGAATGGAATAGGCATAGATCAACGCACCGACGATGACTGGAAATGTAGAAAATCCAAGGCGATGAAGGCACCAGGCCGCAGCCAGGCAATTCAGCCCGTAAACTGTGATATACCACAGCGTATAAGCCGTCACATCATCGGCCCCCATCAGACGTATAAACGCATAAACAGGGACATCAGGGAACGGTTGCGCCCCTAGAAAAAGCGTATGCTTCAAAGGATAAAAGATCGGGACATCCGTAAAACTGTCCTCAAGACCAATTAGCCAACGGTAGAGATATTCGAGATAATAGGCAGTCTCTCGAGAATCGCCTAGATCGCCAGGAGTATAATAGCCGGCTTGATAGGCATGAAACCAGAACCAAATACTGATCACGATAACCAGAGATAATACCGACAATAGGGTCTGATATCGCCAAATACCTCGATTAACGAACATAAGCATTGTGCCTTCAGCCTCTTTAAAAGCTGACGACTAGAAGCAGATCGTAAAAATCCGGTTAACCGTTACAGCCAAGATCAGGCAACGATATTATTACGGTTATCATTATTGCTTTGCGGCTCACTAAATCGCTCAGTATACTTGCCGATCATCTTATCAACCGGCAACAAAATGAAAACGTCGGTGGTGTTAAATTTGTGATCGATATAAGCGCCATCTCCAACATAGCCACCAACACGCAGATATCCCTTTATTAGCGGTGGGAGCTTCAGCCAAGCCGCGCGGACGTCAAAACTTCCATCCGGGAGCATATTCATGGGAATATACTGCTTCTGATGTGCCCTAACCCGGATATCTTCCGAGGCCAAATGGTTATGGTAGAGGTAGGAAAGCTGATCCTTGATTGCCTCGGGATCCGTCCCTGGAAATGACGCACAACCGAACACGAAACCGATGCTGTGCATCTGTAAGTAGCTAGCAATCCCCCTCCAGAGCATGGTAATGGTTCGCGCATTGCGATAAGGCGGAGCGATGCAAGAGCGACCAAGTTCCAGAAGCTGCCGCCCTTCGCCGAGTATTGTGGTAACTGCCTTATCAAAAAGGGGGCTTAGATCATATTCCCTGCTTGAGTAAAAACCTTTATGCTGACTAGCAACCACCTGGCGTAATAACCTGTAGCTTCCCACCACATGCGGCCTGTTATCAGGGCCATGGTCGATCACTAACAAGTGATCGCAGATATTGTCATATTCGTCACAATCGATGCGATTTTTGACAGCATCGTCATTAGGGGGCGTTGCGCCCAATTCCTCATAGAAAATCTGATAGCGAAGCGCTTGAGAAGCTCTGATTTCTTCACTTGTGCGCGCGATGCGCAAATCCATCTTACCAGAACGCATGATTGATGGATGATCTGCAAGCGTTGCAGAGGCAACTGCCGTGTTTATTTGAGCCAAATTCACAAGATTCCCCCCCCCATAAATTAAGTCCGGTCTTAAGACTCGCGAACTTGCGCGGCCATTAACTTCCCAATAATTTGATCAGCTTGACACGACAATGGTACTTATATGGGCACTTATATGAAAATTTATTGACAATCACAAACCCAATTCTCTTAAACTTATAGACCTAGGCCATCATTCAATGTCGGAAACATCAGCTTTTTCCCCGGTTACACGCTGGGCAAGCGCAGATGCCATAAATTCGTTCAAATCGCCATCAAGAACACGCGTGGGTTGTGCATGCATTACTCCGGTACGCAAATCCTTGACCATCTGATAGGGTTGGAGCACATAAGATCGAATCTGATGCCCCCAGCCAATATCGGTCTTTTGAGAGTGTTGTGCACTGCTTTCGAGCTCACGGCGCTGTAACTCCGCCTCGTATAAGCGTGCCCGCAGCACTTTCATAGCCGTCGCCCGGTTTTTGTGTTGGCTTCGATCGTTCTGGCAGGCAACAACGATTCCTGTCGGAAGATGCGTAATCCGGATTGCAGAATCGGTTGTATTAACATGCTGCCCCCCGGCCCCGGAAGCACGGAACGTGTCAATTTTCAGATCCTTCTCCTGCACTTCGATTGTGATGGTATCATCGATCACCGGATAGACCCAAACGCTTGCAAAGCTGGTATGGCGCCGTGCATTGGAATCATAGGGCGAGATCCGCACAAGCCGGTGCACACCGCTTTCGGTCTTCGCCCAGCCATAGGCGTTTTGACCCTTAAGAAGGAGAGTCATGGACTTGATTCCCGCCTGTTCCCCCGCGTGGCGATCGATCACGTCGACCTTGAAATCTCGAGCTTCGGCCCAGCGTTGATACATGCGAGCCAGCATCTCCGCCCAGTCCTGGCTTTCCGTTCCACCGGCACCAGCATTGATTTCAATATAGGTATCGTTTCCATCAGCTTCTCCTGACAGAAGTGCCTCGGTCCTATTTTGCTCCACGCGAAGCACCAGAGCTTCCAGATCGGCGATCGCTTCAATCACTAGATCCTCATCCCCTTCCTCTTCAGCCAGCTCTACCAAAGCGGATGCCTCTTCCAGCCGATGTTCAATATCGCGCACATTTTCCATCACAGATTCAAGCTGGCCACGTTCACGCATCATGGCTTTCGCTGCCTGGGGGTCTTTCCACAGATCCGGATCTTCGCTTGCTACGTTTAGATTATTGAGACGATCGGCAGCATGATCCCAGTCAAAGAAACCTCCGGATCAGATCTAGGGCCTTGTGGATTTTATCAACGTGAATTTGAGCTTCTGCGCGCATATTATTCTCTCTATCGCTAATGGCCCATCGCATCAAAGTGCAAATAAGCGAAAAATTCAGTCCCTCTTGCCTGAAGATGCAACATCGGGTTTCGACCCAAGCCTGTCAACCCAGGTCTTCGACGCCGCAGCAACAAAAGGACCATTCAAATGGTCGGGCTTACCGTAATGCAGGACCTGTCCCTGCCCGTCGCAGACTAATCCACCGGCTGCAAGCAAAACTGCATGGCCCGCAGCCGTGTCCCATTCCGACGTCTGCCCCACGCGAGGATAGACCTGAGCCAGGCCTTCGGCAATCATACAAATTTTCAGCGAAGAGCTAAAACTTTGACGATCATGCTTGCCCAAGCGCTTGATCCATTCCTTGGTTAGAGGGTCGCGACTCCTGCGGCTGGTGAGGACGACTGGTGGTTTATTCTCCTGCGGCTTTACATAAAGCGGCGTTCTTACTCCTGCCCGGTTCTGGGCAAAAGCCAGCCGCCCCAACGATGATCCGGCCCAAAGCTTACCCGTAGGTGGCTGCATCACCAAGCCCAGGATGGGGTTGCCATCTTGCACCAAGGCTGCATTGACCGTATATTCTTCGCCTCCGTTGACAAATTCCCGGGTGCCATCCAGCGGATCCAGAAGCCAGAAACTGGTCGCCGGTCTATTCCTGGAATCCTGCTGATAGCTTTCCTCCCCCACCACGACTGCATCCTTGTCCAACTCTTCAATCGCAGCCTTGAGAATTGCCTCTGCCTTGATATCCGCTTCCGTTACGACGCTTCCATCGCTTTTTGTATCAACGTCATATCCCCGGTCTCGAATGGCCTCAATCGCCGCACCGGCCTCTAAAACTGGCGCAATCATGGACTCTACAAGGGCGCTCAAGGAAGATTCATGATCTGTCATTATATCGTTTCCTCAAAAACTTCCCGCCCGATCAGCATACGCCTGATTTCCGATGTCCCAGCTCCGATTTCATAAAGCTTGGCATCGCGCAGCAGGCGTCCAGTGGCATAATCATTGATATAACCATTTCCGCCCAGCATCTGGATCGCTTGCAGCGCCATTTCTGTCGCGCGTTCTGCAGTGTAGAGAATACACCCAGCCGCATCCTTGCGAGTCGTTTCCCCACGATCGCACGCCTGAGCAACCGCATAGGCATAAGCACGACTGGACGAAAAACTGACATACATATCCGCAAGCTTACCCTGCATGAGTTGAAAAGTCCCGATAGGTGATCCGAATTGCTCACGTTCATGAACATAGGGAAGGACAATATCCAGACAAGCAGCCATCAACCCGATCGGGCCACCGGAAAGGACGACACGCTCATAATCAAGACCGCTCATCAAAACTTCCACACCCTGCCCTTCTTCACCAAGGCGGTTTTCATAGGAAAGTTCGCAATCTTCAAAAACAAGTTCGCAAGTATCGGAACCCCGCATGCCCAGCTTGTCAAGCTTCTGCCCCGTTGAGAAACCCTTGAACCCACGCTCTACGATAAAGGCTGTAATCCCCCGAGAGCCTGCACTTGGATCGGTTTTCGCATAAACCACCAATGTATCCGCAATCGGCCCATTGGTAATCCACATTTTGTGTCCGTTCAGGATATAGCGATCATTGCGCTTCTCAGCCCGGAGTTTCATGGACACGACATCGGATCCAGAGCCGGACTCAGACATGGCGAGCGCTCCTACAGATTCACCGGAAATCAATTTGGGAAGATAGCGCTGTTTTTGCTTTGGATTCGCCCATCGACAAATCTGGTTGATGCACAGATTCGAATGTGCCCCATAGGACAGACCAAGAGCCCCCGAACCCCTGGAAATTTCCTCCATCACGATTATATGCGCCAAATAGCCAAGACCAAGGCCGCCATCCTCTTCGGGAACGGTGATCCCATGTACACCAATCCGGCCGAGTTTTTCCCAGATCTCCTTGGGTGCCGTATTGCTACGGTCGATCTCATTGGCTATCGGTGTGATCTCTTCGGCCACGAACCGGCCTACGCTAGCACGTATCACATCGATGGCTTCGCCATGGTTGAAATTGAGCAATGACAACATATCGCTTTTCCTAACCCCGAGCAGAACTTGGCTTACATGAATCGATCCGGGGGTCAAGATTTTTAAAGCCGATTTCTCTTGACGGGAACATGGTTTGGATCCTAGTTTTACGCGGCGTTTAATACTGGCCTATGCGGGTGTAGCTCAATGGTAGAGCCCCAGCCTTCCAAGCTGGTTACGAGGGTTCGATTCCCTTCACCCGCTCCAGCCCCTGCCGTACAGCCATGCCACAAAGCATAGACCAAAACAACCCAAGGGCGAATAAAGAAGACCGTGGCGATTGCTACTATTCTTGAAGGCCGGTTCTCTACACGGGCCTTTCTGCCGGATCCCGTGCCTCAGGATATTCTACATTCCCTGTTCGAGGCTGCGCAACGATCCCCTTCAAATTGTAATGTACAGCCCTGGCAAAGCCTGGTTGTTTCTGAGAAAGCCAAGGATAAATTGAGCCAGGCGCTTTTAGAGGAAATCTTATCCGGCAAAGAGCCTTATCCGGATTTTGACTGGAACGTTAAATATCAGGGCGTCCACCGAGAGCGTCAAATCGGAGCCGCAAACGCATTATATACGGCAATGGGAATCGCCAGGGATAACAAGCCAGCGCGACAAATGGCCATGGGCCGTAACTGGTTGTTTTTTGATGCGCCGCATGCGGTCTTTTTCGCCATGGATCTCTCCTTAGGGATTATGGGCGCTGTGGATCTTGGAATCTATGCCCAGACCCTAAGCCTGGCGATGGCAGAACAGGACATTTCAAGCTGTATGCAAGGAGCGCTTGGTCAGTTTCCGGGCCCGATAAAACAGGCCTTTAACCTACCAGAAGGGTGCGGGATTTTGTTCGGGATGTCTTTTGGCTACGCAGACCAGAATAATCCAGTCAACGATGTACGAACCAGCCGCGAAGATATCAGCAAGTCCGTTATCTTCAAAAGCTGACACGACTGGATTTCAATGGGCAATTAGTTTTTCCCAGATCATAAATAACTACAGCGACGATCTTTTGACATTGATATCGGCCAAATATGTACCATAGCCATCAGCTCTACCGGTTTCACGGAAGGTAAGGATATTGCTGCCATCACCGGAGCCTGCCCGTAATTTATAATTGTGGTTTCCAAGTGACCCTCTTGCAGAAGTTGTCGATCCGACCTTTTGCCCACCGAAATAAACATCCATTGCAGCCGTGTATCTATAGGATGTTGTTTTAAAAGATAGCGTATATTCCGATCCTTTGTTCATCTTCAATTTTTTGGACAGCGTTAAATTCTGTCTTCGACGGGCACTCATATCCAGCCAATATCCACTTTTGGATCTAAAGCGGGCATATCTGTTCCGAACATGTTGGGCGCGCCCTCCCCGCACTTGCCAACCTCTTACCCCCCTCGAAATATAACCCCAGCCAACTCGGCGTGGCCGGATCCATGTTGACCGACCAAAGTTAAAGCCATCCTGACTGTCGGTCAGTATATTATCTTTTGAGAAGTCCGACAAACTAACCGCCTCGCCTTGAGCGTCCGTAGCGCTAGTAAAGACTTGCTTCAGCCTATCCCCATTGAAGGCTATCGCCGATACTGCCCCTAACGAGAACACTGCTGCCAACAGGCTGTATTCAACGCTAACAGCGCCGGTTTCGTCGTTTTTCATATTACAGTTCACCATGTAAAAAATCCAAATCTCTCATAACAGGGCACTAACTGGCACTCAGTCCAATCAAAGGATTGTGACAACAATAACATGGAAAAATAACATTATTCTTAAACAATAGGGTGACTTGTATTCCCTATTCACATTTTCATGTCTTTATCAACATGATACAAAGAATATAGTGGTGCCCCTGGCCGGATTCGAACCAGCACGATCTAAAGATCACTTGATTTTGAGTCAAGCGCGTCTACCAATTTCGCCACAGAGGCTAGCCTTCGTCATAGAAATATCGCAAAAACTTTGCAATAAAATCTTTGGCATAAATACAGCATAAGTACAGTGGGCCCGCACAAAATACCCGATCTGCAACTATTTGCTTTGGAAAAATTGCCATAATTGCTATCTTGGCCCCCAATAACCATATCAACTTCGTAAGCCTAAGGAGGCTGTAATGGCGACAGCTCATGAAACCGCTGAAGCGCCAGCGCAAACCGAACGGTACAGTTTAAACATGATGAATGCTTGCCTTGGCAAAATGAAGGAAGCACATCAGACAAATCTCCCGGTATCCAGTGATCAGCGCAAGGACCGTATTGATCGTGCGATTCACCTTCTTC
>Ga0056124_1000989_pt1 | contig 10063 bp, 6 predicted proteins | sample WorMetHEROISLAND_2_FD_70069 | JGI IMG/M metagenome (GOLD analysis project Ga0056124, IMG submission 70069) | Marine gutless worms symbiont microbial communities from Max Planck institute for Marine Microbiology, Germany - Olavius sp. 4 HERON ISLAND | ecosystem: Host-associated > Annelida >... | reverse complement strand
CTTTTTGGCTTAAGTAGGTACTTAGACCGAACTTTCGCTCAGCGAATTGGCTCAGCGAAGGTTAAGTCAAAAAGTGAAGTCACCCAGTGTCATTAGTGAATTTTTATAGCACAGTTTCATGCAGCACATCTATTACGTTGAGTGCTCTAGTATCTATTACGAATCTGTCTGTACTTATTGGTTTTATATGGACTGTTGTAGCTAACGACTGAGATATGGCGATGTCGTCAGTGGTAACGCAGCAGCAGCCTGATGCATGGTACGCTGCTTTGCTGGGCCTGGCCGAACATTTCCGCACATCCAATCCACCCAACGTCAAGCACTGTGTACACTGTCTTCAGACGGTTTTTGCGTTCAAACCACCTCCAAGCATAGAGGCTCGCACGCACCTTCAGATCGGCACTGTCTTGTCAAATCACACAAAGAATATTGATCTTGCATTGTCACACCTCGACCGTGCTGTAAGTGTTTCTCACTGTTGTTATTCTGTCGAGTTTTTTTCTTTATTTGTCACAGTCAGCTGACATTGATGATGTGAACCTATGTAATGCATACAGTGTCATGCAGGAGACAAACAGTAGTTATTTTTAAACTACAGTACAATAGCAATTAGTTTAGATGTACAATCAGAAAATTATAAGATAGTTATGTAACGATCTACTTGCAAGTATCAACCAGTTATTTTCGTTGTTGTTGTCGTCAAACTGGCTACGATATATATTAGCAGAAGTAAATTATATATGATATTTGTTGCAATATCGACAGTAATATCATTGTTTGTTGTCTACGTGTGCACTTTATTGAGACTACATCCTAGCTGTCATTTGACTGAGTAGTAACACGTTGTACTTAAATAAAGCTGTCAAATGGTTCTGTCACAGTTTGACTTGGTAGCTTAGATTTCTGGCATAGATGTATGCAAGAGAGATCTTTGTTTGCAAACTGGTTGAAAGACTGGATCTGAGAGAATGGAACTGTTTTTTGTAGAATTATGTAAATCGACAGCTCATCTTTGGATTCTTGTGACTATGGAAATGTCTGATTGACATTGAATGACTTTAACTGTAACTGGTGTTATACGTGTATAATTTTATGTGTACAAAAATATTTGTCTGTGTTTTGTGTAGTGGACGATATCACAGAGTGTATCCTTATGCATCATTATTTTGTTGTGTTTGGAGTTGTGTGGGTAATTGTGTAGCTGACGTTAATAGTAGTTTTACATGTATTAATGTAGCTGCAGTCTGCTTAGTGAATCTGGTCTAATAATAATAACAGACACAATCAATCACTTAGTGACAGTTAATCAAGCAGTAATACACACAAACACAGACTTTCAAACATTTAGTGCAGTGAGTGTGGGGAAGTGCTTTAAACTAGCTAGCTGATTCTGCATTATTAAAAATACGGAGCTTTAACAATCTCCAGAGTTTTTTCTTGGAGACTTTTTGATGACTGTTGTCTGATGATAGATAACAGGAAAATGACTATTAAATGTGCAGGTACGTCATATTTGTGGAAACTTTGATCAAAGCATTTCTAAGTGTTTCTGTGTATCGTGCCAGAATGACTTTAACTGTATCTAGATCCAATCTTATGAGGATGTGCGCTATGAAGCAGCAAGTGTGCTAGGTCAACTTTATGAGAAGCAGGTTTGTGGTCATCTGCCTTTTGTTGATCTACATATTGCTGATTGCCAGTCACTGTGGAATAAAATGAAAATAGATATTGAGATGAGTGAGATTTAATAACATAAAATGTCATGCACAGCAAACACACTCATACACTATTTTAATGGCCATTTTCAGTTTCTTCCTTCATTTTTAGTCTCCATCATAAACTCTCCATATATCCCCTGTGATGCAGTCCAACCAAGTCTTTATTGGATGTCCTCTGCCTAATTCCCTCAGTCTCCGACATACATCACTTTACCTAGTTCAAATCGTCTTCACTTTCAACATGTCCAAACAACCATAGTCTGTCTCTCCTAATCAACAAGCTTTCTGTCCCTAGTCTTGATAATTATCTTTAGCTCACATCAGGTTTTACACAGAGTTGAAGAGTGACTGTTGCACATTTTGCATGTAATTATGCTTGTATCTTTAGAGTCGTGTTCACGAAGCGACAGTGGTTCTTCGGAATGCAGTTGACAGTTCTCAGCCGTTCCCATACTGGCATTGTCGCCTGCTGTTCCAACTTGCGGTATGTTATTACTGGAGTCCTCTATACTGTGCCTGACAGTAGGTATATTAAGATAATGAAGGTTATTGTTTGCAGGATTTTCATGCCTCTCAGAAGTCCGGGAATTTTACACTTGAAATTGCCAGTTTTTGGAAGTCCCTCAAAAAAATCCTTGAATTGATATTTTAATGCCAGAATTTCAGTGTGTTTTGATAGTCGAAAAGGTCCAAGGTTAGGGCAGTGCAGTGCAGTGTATAGGCAGACGGCTGCTATCATGTCAACGCTGGGCTGATGTCTTCACTTGTTAATGTAATGTCTTATCGGAACAAAACGCCAACATTTCGGTACATTTATATGCCGGTAGTTATTTACAAGTATATAGCGTAAATCTTCATGTTGTTGTGTTGTGTTTTGACAGCAACTACACATGCAAGAGGGTGATTACATGTCGGCCACTGCACTTCTCAGTCGAGGAGCCGATTATGCTGCAGCTAATCGTTCCGAGTACACCAAGATCCTGTTTCTGCTGAGCAAGGGCATGGTATGATTTGCTCTTTACATTCCTACTGTGCTTTGTTGGACATGCTTGCAACAGCAGAACACGTTATGAAAACCTGAAAAAAGAATCCAAGACAATAGAACAGTTACGAAACATGGATACAAGATAATGCGGCCAGTAAGTGAATAACTACGTAAGTTGGTTTTAATCGGCAATTGACAGTCACACAATTATTACATGGAAATAGAGAAAAAAGACAACTGATAGATAATACACACATATCTAAAGCTATAATATAACAGCTACCAGTACTTGTAATTAAAAAGAGCCTCTATAGTAAAAGTTTTTGTTATATTGGATGCCTTGACTGATAGCAGAAAATGCATGTGACTTTGAGGTTACAAGTTATAAACATGACAGGCAGAGCTTGTAGGGGGCAGTAGTTCATTCGTGCAGTGGTGGCTTAACAATGCTTAAAGTCACGGCAATTGAAAATATATGTAACACAATCTAAATATAGTTATACCGAGCTTGGATGATAAAGTTCTTATTAAAGTCTTACCCGACAAATGGCAGTATAGTTTGATGGCCTCGTGTTTGTAATGTTACAGGTGCTACTGGTAGAGAAGAAGCTATCCGATGTTCATGTGGTGTTGGGTCAGGCCAGCACTGCTATTGAGCAGTGGCCAGCACCGAGCGTACATCAGAAGGAATCTCTCAAGGTCTTCTTCCTCGTACTGCAAGTCTGCCACTATCTCATGTGTGGCCAGGTATGTACTCACAGTTCACTAGTCACTACCGGTACTCGTTATACTAGCTTTGCACGCTAGAATAGACTTGCGCAGTAGCTTTTCCCAGTGAAACCTGTGGAGTGGATCAAGCAGTAGTTTGTATTGCTTAGGCCACTTTAAAAATCCTGGATTGATTGATTGATTGAATGTGGCTGATTATGCATGTGTTTGTGTGTATATGGTATTTATTGTGAACAAGTGTGTCTTCATTCGTGACGTATAGTGCTATATAAATGTGGATTGATGGATTAGTTGATTAATTGAAAATACTCCACAAAAGTGATGAACAGATTTCAGTGAAATTTTTCGAAGGTGGGGCATTGCCAGAGGACCAGTTGACTATGTTTTGGAGGTGATCTGATAATCTGATTGCAGATTGAGAATTTGTTTAGACTAAGTTAGTTGACTGTCAATGACATGTCTAGTTAGAGGTGCGTCTATTTGTATTATTACTTGAAGGTGAAGACTGTGAAGCCAGCACTGAAGCAGTTACAGCAGAGTATACAAACAATTACCTCGTTACACCTCGATGATGGTGAGTGCTACTTAGTACAAACCTGCTCTCTACCCATGCACAAAGAAGATGTTTTGTCATACACATGTACACATACACACACATCGTTTTAATGGTCCTCTTCCTGCCCCCCCCCCTGAAGAAGAAGATTTTGCATAGACAGCTAGGTCCACTGCAAGGGAGCTCATCCCTTTTTATACCGCTTTGATTAACCGCAAGGGTTAAGCCCAATTAAGCTGGCATACAGCCAAAGTCGGTCGGATGGCCCGGCTCTATTAACAGCCAGCGCCTTTAACCGACTGGGTCAGTGTGCCAGCAGTCCTGGTAATAGGGCCTGCTGTTACATAGAACTCGCCGTTTCTTCCCTAGATGTGGCCGTAACTATCGCCAGCACTCATTGTGCCTACGAAGGAATGGCCAGGCTGAGTTAACCTGGGTGGCTTGGTTGAATACGAAGACGGTATACCTGCAAGTGGTCACCCATCTCAGTACTAACCCAGCTCAACGTTGAGTAACCTCATTGATGAGACCAACGATGTTACTGCTAGGCTAAGCTGCCACCATCCCTCGGGTCTTCTTCCAGTTTGCTATCTCCACAGATTCTGAGCATCTTCGTGTGACAGGCCAAAGCTCTCCACGTCCACTTTGACATTCCCTCTGTTGACTTGTTCAATCTTTATCAACATGCATCGCTTGGTTAATCATAACATCTGTTACTTCTTCCATAATTCATTATTTCATAACATTTTGATGTGGTTTGTGGTCATAGTTTTGCTGTTTAGTACATTATTATATTGTATGCTTTTCAGTGGCTCTGAAATACTGTGTACTGGGATGTTTTATGTCCAGTCTTGGCATGTAATGTAAAATTCCGTTTCAAATTTTGGGATCAGATGAGTGAGTTATTGTGGCAGACCTCACATCATTGCATCAAAGAGTTGATGTTTCGTGTTTACCTACACGTGTGGCCGGCCGTGTGTTGCAGAGCCGATGCAGTCATCAAATCCTATTGAGCTGTTTCACTGGCTACCCAAGGAGCACATGTGCATCCTCGTCTATTTGGTACGACTCTTCGCGAGTTTGTCTCATTGTAACTGATCGAGTCACAGTCATAACTTGTGTGTCTTGATGCTTCCTTCGACCATTCTCGCTGTTCTCAGGTTTCACTGCATCCGGTTTAATGGCTGAAAAGCCTTTCCTGTTTCCCAGTTAGTGTCATCAGTGCACTGACTGAAACTGTTTTTAAGTTTGTTACAATATCTAAAGCAAATAAATTGTAAACTGTAGAACACTTGGTAGAGTGAGGTTTGTCATGTTTTGCGGTTGACTGTCTATAGGAATTACCAATATCTCCTGTAATTTTCGGTCACTTCCATCTAACTTGCCAATATATGCAGCGGTCAATTTGTGCCCTATATGCTAATGGTAAAGAATCCGGAAATCATCCAAGATCCACAAAAGTAATCTGTAGGCCCCATCCTCTCTAAAAGCTTATCATTTTCTCGATTGCTTATAAGTATTCTTTCTGAGAAAATATCATCAAAATTCGTTCAGAGCTTTCTAAAAGATCATTTGTGTCATCTGCTGTTACTTTTAAGTTTCAGTTGCCTACGATTGGCAGCTGCGGAACATTTTGCTTACTGAATATGAAGCCCGGAGTAATGTGTGTCATCAGTTGGCAGACTGGCAGACTGTTGTATGCTGTGACTGATGTAGGTGACGGTGATGCACTCAATGCAGGCCGGGTACATGGAGAAGGCACAGAAGTACACCGACAAAGCATTCATGCAGATTGAGAAACTCCGCAGTATGTACTCTACTGCCTGCCTGTCGTATTCTACTCTGCTAAAACCAGTGACCTAATGGCTCTTGACTCGAGAGACTGTGTGAAAATTAACTGCCGACTTGCGTTAAATCGGTCTCTAAAGACGGGTTATTTTAATGCAGAGTTTGATTGTGAGTTTAACATTCTTTGCTGAACTTATTTCACTAGTCAGAGTTTGGCTTCTTAATACAATATGGTAAAGTTTAATAGCCCCTATCAGATGTGCTGAACACTATGAGCATAGTAAAGTAAATGGTAAAAAAGTAACAATGTTACGCATATTACGTGATAAAAGAATTGTGCATAAATAACTGCACGTCATACTTTGGCATTTCAAACAAATCACTGCATTGTCGCAGATGAGATCAGTTTAATAAAACTGTGATTTAAAAGGAAAGTCTCGTCAAAAATGAGCTATAATTTTTATTGGCCAGATCGAATCAGCATATTTTTTGAAAACTTTTTGTAATTTACTTCATTTAAAAAATTTTAAGTTTGAAGCTATTAGTGTTTATTTTTACGGTAACCAAGTCAACACAGACACTACATGCCACACCCACTTTTTCCAAGTGACTTCCGGTCTCATGGTCTCATTAGGCCCAACTAAACACCGACTTTTACTCAATCATTTCTAGCTTCAAACTTCACTTTTAAGTGAAAAATTTTTAATGAAGTAAATTACAAAAAGTTTTCGAAAAAAATATGCTGATTCGATCTGGCCAATAAAAATTATAGGTTATTTTTGACGAGACTTTCCCTTTAAGCAGTGACACGTTTTTGGCTGGTAATTAGCTGTCGGTCTGTCTGCAGTGCTTGACAGTCATCCGCTGCTGGCTGCATTTCAAGTCATGTTGTTCGAACACATCATCATGTGTCGACTTATCACTGGCAACAAAACCGCTGCCATACAAGAGGTATTTAGCTGACATTCTTCTGACTTCTGTTTATAGCTGCCACTTCCTAGTTGCCCGTGGCTGAGTAAAATGTCACCTGCTGATCGTAAGTGGTGGATATCCAGATAGCTTGGCAAAGCCGGCCGAAGTCTGCGTGAAAATTTAGGAGATTTTATGCATGCTTTTGCTGATTGAGGTGCCAGTCTTGCTGTTGATACACTTCCGACGGTATTTATACCTTCTGTGCTGTGACACCGTTGGTTTGGCAACAGAAGGCCTTTAAGAAGTTTTATTTCAACAATTCCTAAAAAAATTTTTAACTGCCTTGCAGTCACTCAAGAAACAGACGTGTTAAAGAAATTCTAAAAATGAGTGTCTTGTAGTGTTCGTGTATGACTGTTGGATGTAGCCTAATGTGTGAAATTCATTTTACTCTGACTTCACGCACACGCGCACATAGAACTTTTAACAGCCGTTTACCAGGTGAGCTCGATGATCGTGGTTGTAGATATTCCAAGTGTGTCAGATCTGTCAGCAGCAGCCTCGGCTGATGAAGGCACATCGTCTACAGATCCATGCTCTACTTGTAAGTCATTATGTCCCTCTGTTAGACAGATCCACGCTCTACTTGTGAGTCACTGTGTCCATCTGTTAGACAGATTTACGCTCTATCTGTAAGTCGTTGTGTCTGTTTGTTAGCTTGGCTGATGTTGCTGTGTGGAATGGATGGGGTTAGGAAAATAAACAGAAAATAATTTGCTGCTCTGTTTGATAGCCCAGATAGGTTGATACATTGTTTGGTGTGATCCATAGTTTGTCCGTCGTCACATTTTTTACTGTTTTCGTTTATGTTCCATTATCAGGCAGCACTGCACTGGTTCATATTATTTGTCGTGTTGTTATCAGGGTTTGTATGCAATGTCCATCAACTGCATGGAAGCTGCAGAAGCTCAGTTCAAAACCGCTCTCATGGTGAGCATTTCATTGATGCATATTCTAACAAAAACAATTGTACACGGAATACCTGGTACGTTTTTGTTTTTTTCATGTTATTGCGTTGCAGCAAACAGTGGTCAATGTGAGCCCCTGATCTGGTTTTGCCTTCTGTTGGAGTCTAAACCAACCCTGGCCAATAGTACTGCATATTTAAGATTGTTTTGTCTGCATGTGGTTTCTTGTGAGTGAATACTCTGTAGCTTATTTGTTACGATAAAAAAATTGAAGCTTGATTTCCGTATATGTCATTTTGCCGATAACAGTTCTGTTATCACTGTCTGGCCTGCAGTAACTTCAAGACCATGTTTTGTGGCTATCGACTGAGAAGAATTTGTGCACGATTTTTGAATGATTGATTGATTGATTGATGGTGTAAATATTGTATTCAGACGTCTGATCATGAGCTGTGGACGTTTGTGAGTCTGAACCTGGCCCTGGTTTACCTGAGAACAAACAGACAAGAAGAGTTTATGGCCGTTCTCAGCCAGGTCGAGCCGGAAAGACTTAGCAACACTTCGTACGTTCTCACTACTCTGGAAATTTCGTCATTGCTTCGACCATTGTTACCATTTAGAAACTTCGAAGTCGCTGTACTGTGAGTTAATGCTATCTTAAAGTTGTTGCTGTTACTGAGTAAAAACATGCCAGAAATTTTTTGTAACGATCCCACACCACACATTGTTACAGTACCTTGTGATATATCAGCGTAGTTGTGGTAAAATGTATTTTGTTGCAAATTTTCTAAACGGTGCCAGTGAAAGAGCATTGAAAATCGGTCACTATTTAATATCAAGTTGTCATGACAGAAATTCTGTGTATACAGCTGTGTGAGTGACGTGTTGTGTTTGAACTGCAGGTCATACAGCCTGTGTGCATCTGGTTTCTATGTGAAAGGCTTGCAGGCATTCTTCCAGTCAAGACACCATGATGCCAAGTCAGTATCAACTGCTCCTCGGCTATTTACAGTTTACCCCACTTAGGCACTTTGAACACTTGTACGATGAACTTTTTCCATTTCCCGTCAGCTGGTTTTGAGTTTTATTAGTTTTTGTGCATATTATGTAGTGTTTTTATATTAAACTTTCTGCATAATAATTTGTTAGCTTTTTCTGCATGTGGCAGGTTTTTCCTTTGCCTGTTTGTTCTGCTGTGATTTCACTTGTCATAAATGATATAGTACTCGGACAGCATCAGAACAAGAGTGATTTTGTAATTATGTACAGTAAAATAAATCGTGGTTAGCATTCAGCAAACATGCACTAAAAGAAACATATAACTACAGGAATGTTTAAAACATCTATCAAGTGTTGTGTTTGCCAGGCTGCCATTCCATTGGTCAGTGTATGTGTTATGTGTGTTGAGGCGTTACTTGCGGGAGACGTTGAAGATGGCTAATGCAGAGGACCTCAACCGTCTGACTGCCTGCTCACTTGTGCTTCTTGGTCATATCTTCCTCTCACTCGGCAACAGTCAGGTCTGACGTCAGTCGCTCACTCACTGCCTGCACACATTGTCATAACTAGAATGCACTCAGATATCACAACCTCTGCTGACCACCGTCTTCAATTCCTTGATGTCTGTGTTTATTCTTTTGTTTGTAGTAGTTGCAGTAGTAAAAGATTTCATCGACAACTCGTTGACAGTTTTCATCAAAATCCGTTCGTAAAATGCTTATGCAAATTGTCACTTTGTGCGCTGTTTCCTGATGGTCAAATTGGTCATGTATCCCGAATTGTGATCCGGAATGCACGAAGGGCTCCTGATTGCCACCAAAATCTAACCAGTTCCTCCCTGAGCCATAATCAACTCTCTCAAGATTTCATCAAAATGTATTCATAACGTTTTGAGTTATCCAGCCAACTGACAGATGGGCAGACCATATCTTGTCACGTCACCTCTGCCTTCAGCGGATGTAACAGCAGTAGTTACGTACTGTATGTCGTTTACTAACTGTCCACATACCTTACAATGATGGTAATCAAGTTTCTGACTGCTATTTTCTCTGCAAACCGTATCATCGCTCTGTTTAATACACTGTTAATATTAGTAACAGCATACAAAGTAGTACCATTCTCGTCTGCGGTATGAGATCTCTCATAGCAGCCAGTTGTAGTGCAGGCTTTGCTGCAGCCTCACGTGTGAATAGAATCGTAACTATTGGCAGTTTTTGCCATGGCGTGTTTATCAACGTATGTAACTGTCATGCTGTCGTACAGGAAGCGCTGAATATGGTGATTCCTGCAATGCAGTTGGCTGGTAAGATACCCGACGTCCACGTTCAGCTGTGGGCCTCCGCACTTCTGAAAGGTCTGACTTATTCTGCACTTTATATGTACATCTTTATTCACCAGATACAGGTAGTGC
>Ga0056124_1000988_pt1 | contig 10065 bp, 7 predicted proteins | sample WorMetHEROISLAND_2_FD_70069 | JGI IMG/M metagenome (GOLD analysis project Ga0056124, IMG submission 70069) | Marine gutless worms symbiont microbial communities from Max Planck institute for Marine Microbiology, Germany - Olavius sp. 4 HERON ISLAND | ecosystem: Host-associated > Annelida >... | reverse complement strand
ACTCTTGGCTAAATTCATACAGAAATGTTTCAAAATGAGCTCTCTGTAGCTGTTTTGCACTATAACACAATATCTCCGCCAAATGAACGTAGTGAACGGCGGAGATAAAGCGTTCATTCGATGTATGTCTGTCTCTGTGTCTCTGTGTGCCTGCGCCGGCGTGACGTCATAATAGTAATGACGTCACCCACAGATTGTGTATTGTCTGTGACGCCAACAGCAGCAACGCCCACAGCTTTAGTTGATACCACAGGGGCAGCACTGGCAGCCAATCCGCGACCCCTTCAAACTCACCTCTCCTGCCCAGCATGCATTGCGTCAGGTAATTTCATTCGGGAATTTCCTAGCATAAACTCGTGGTCTCGCCTATTCTCACGGTGGCGCATGCACGCGAGGTCTGTGGAGCAGATGACAAGTTTGGCGCGCGCATGCGTCAACGTGAGAATAGGTGAGTTTATGATAGGAAATTCCAGAACGAAATTACCCATGCAATGCATGCTGGGCAGAAGAGGTCAGTTTGAAGAGGTCGCCATTTGCAATGCTGAGAGATGCCAGCCCTGTATCTAGGTTATTTATATATAGATCTGTGGTTGATACAATGTAGTTATAGCTACTAACGTTAGGGAGAGAAGAAATCTAGTTTTTTTAGTCAACAAACTCAACAAAAAATGCGTTTAAATTGATATTTTGTAAAAATTCACTTGGCTGAGACATGCACTATCACAAGCGCCTTTTAGTTCTATTAATTTGTTAGAGAGGGGTCTCCAGCTATTTCCAAGAACTGTACCAGAGGTGTGGAGACACTGTTACCGAACTTAGTCGAATACGGGATAGAGGGGGGGGGCGCCGCCCACTTTTGTCCTACTTGTCCCTTTGTCTATTTTTATTAGTTTGGCCAACACTGGCCATGTACACTGCACCGTACAGCAGCAGCTAGTGTACACTGCCAGAAGCAAAGTAAACTATTAATTTATTACAGAGAAATATCTCAAAGCTTTAACAACAGATTAGAAGAGCACACAATTTGCGAAACAAAATAATAGATTAAATGCCATGATATGCTGAGCTGTTTTCTAGCAATAAAGCACCAATACAGGACCGATCATTTGATCAAAACACAATAAAAATTCTACTGGAAAAAAATGAAACTGTCATATGGTGTTGAATCTACGCTGCTGAGCCATGGTAAATTATTAAACACATAAAAGCACTGTATTAATGTCATGCTGCTCAGATTACCTAGCAGTGCTATGAATGTTTTGCACGAGACATAAGTACCGACAACATATTGTAGTAATGTCAATAATAATGACAATATGCTAGTCAGTATGAAGTAGCAAACCTCATCACAATTAGTGAAGCTGTCGTGATCAACATATGAAAACAGTCGATGTGTCGGCCGTCCATTACTACCACACAAACAACAACACATGTTCACAGCACTGCACAAACTAGATACGGGCACTTATCAAGAATGGGAAGCGAATGGCTGCCAGCAAAATCATTACACTGCTATATCAATGGGGAAAGAAACCAAGGAAGACAACCGAAGAAATGGATGGACAATGTAAACGAAGATATGGAAGCAAAGAAGTTCAATGTACAACAAGCAATGGTTCTGGTGTGGGATAGAAACAAATGGAAACATCAAGTAGCAGCCTCATCATCATTGCAATGATGGAAGAGAGCAGAAGAAGAGACTAACTAGAGGCTCTCGGCTTCTGCTGTGATTCAAGCATTCATCCATCACCACGATCCACTTTACATTTTTGTTCAGCTGGCCAATTTTTCCACAGATATATTGAACACTGAGAATAACACGGGAACTGTGGAAGAGCACATGTTAAAGTCTCGATGCTGTTTATTCTAGCCAAGCCACAGCAGCAGCATATTGTTACTCCTTCATTACCCAGTGACTGTATGCGTTTGCAAAAATTGCATATTTTTAGTTTTTACTTTTTTTCACTTCACTTTTTATTGGTTTTTTGACCCGCAGTACTCAGTTCCCGAGGGAAAAAAATATTGAAAACTATGCAAGTAGACCACAGCGGCGTTTAGTCGTTGGTGAAAGTGCTGTGGAAGGAGACCGCATTACCCCGCTGTAGAGCCACTGACAGCCGCTGGAACAGGTCAGTTGCATCCCTGGTGTCTTCAGTGACGGCTGTCATTCGTCAGCCCAGCTCCTGTACTAACTCCACTGCTTGGTGGTTCCAGGTCCCGGCTGACTCTATGGCAACTGGTACAAAGATGTGGCTGTCGGCCAGCTGCCTGTATTTGGCCTCCCTGTTAACTGCTGCCTTGTCACCAGCCCCCTTTGCTTGTTGTTATTTTCATTAACTTTTCTGTACTTCATGTTGGACTTACGAGATTGTGTCCTAAAAAAGATCCCCAACCTTTTAGATTGTAACTTAAAGAAGGATTATCAGATTTTAATAGTCTTCAGTGAAAATATACCTGACACAACTGGTAAACAAATGACTGTTCAAAAGTGTTCATGTTCCCACCTCACCCAGCGTCTGTTCCTGCACTACCTGGGGAAATTGGAACAAGCGGAATATTACATTTCTATTCAAGGTAGTATAATTATTTAATTAAAATAACACACATACACATATTTTTCCAGATTTCTGTCACTTTGGCTAACAGTTTATCCAACTGTACTGTTGTTCAACTGCTTACAGAATTTTTCATTGATAGCAGTGCCAGTAATGTTCTGCTCCAGTTTAATCAGTTGCTTCTTGATTTCATCAACATTTCTAAATAGACTTGCTGCTGCATGACATGGCAAACATTGTGAGTGAATGGACTGAGGTCAGGGCTGTTGGGGGCCACAGATCTGGAGAGATGAATTTTATTGGCGTTTTTTGTTCATTTCAACACATATTTCGCTTGTTCAGATTTTTCCAGGTAGTGCAGGAACAAACGTTGGGTGAGGTGGGCACTTAAACGATCATTTGGTGGCCAGTTGTGTCAAGAATACTTGTACCAAAAACTGTTAAAATCTGTTTGTCTTTTTTCAAGTTAAAATCGATAATGTCAGGGATGTTTTTTGATGTTTTTAATGAACATTTCAATGCCTATTTCATGTGTTCCGATTTCCCCAGGTAGTGCAGAAGCAGACATTTGGTGCGGTGGAAACTTGTGCGGTCATTCGATGGCCAGTTGTGTCAACCGAAAACTATTAAAACCTGGTCATACTTCTTCAAGTTACAATCGATAATGTCGGGGATCCTTTCTTTTGGGACATGGTGTAGATAGATAAATATATAAAATCGTAAGTGAAACATAAGTGTGTAACTTACACTAAAGACTGAACATCATTGTGGTATTTTCTCTCCAGCACCGTGTTACAGTTCTGCATCTCCTCGTACCTGTGAACCTCACGCTAGCAAAGAGACACACGCCACAAACTTTATTTCTACGCCGTCAGCCATAAATAGTGATTGGCATTATTTCTACGATAACTTTGCAAACTTCTGTTCAGATATGCAGCATATGGCAAACTTAAAAAATCTACAAGAGTACAAAAATACTAGCAACACTACGGTGAGATTTTGGCTCACATGCTTTATGAAAAATAGCAATAGACAACAAAACTGTGCTGCACAAAAACTATGACAGTGCCACGATGAGAAATAACATCATTGTGGAAATATCAAGGCATTTTTTTCTCAGTACACACAAAAATTCCTATAAGTATTTGACTTAATATGCTTATAACTGTAGTCTACTGTCTTCACAATCGATTGCAATCTGAATGTCCTTCACATCACCGAATCAACAAGGGTTGCAAAAAAAAACAGGTTTGAAAAAGCCTAACCTGGTGCTAGTTTTATTGGGTTTTTGTTTTTTTTGGTTATACATGGGCTTTGTAAAGGCCCAACTACCCCAAACTTAATCCAATTTCAGTTTCTGTGATTTCTATGGGTTTTCAGTTATTAGAATGAGCACTGCTAGGTAGATACTCTCCACAACAAATAAACATAACTGCAGTTTTATTGTTTGTTTTATTGCTAGTTAACAACAATTATAATTTTTGTACATGCTCTGATTACAATATTTAATTAACCGTAATAAAATATTTCATTATTAGTGGAACAACTAACTAAAATTGGATTAAGTTTGGGGTAGCTTTGTTGGGGTAAGTTTTTAGCAGGTTTTTAAGTGGGTTTACCAAATTATGTTTTTGGGTATCCGCCCGAATGTCTCAACCCTGCAACCGACAGCACCTGAGCACTGAAGGACAATAATATATGCAATGTGAACAGCAAGAAACAATGATCAATGGCAAATCTGTACCTGACAGAAAACTTTTTCCTGCCACTGGAATTCGTATGTTTCCGACTCTTCATTCTGTGCCTCATCTGTTTCCAGTCTCTGCAGCTCAACGTTGTCCTTTGGTTTGCCTATGACCAGCTGTGGTATCAGCGCATTGGTTGCAGCCTTCTCCAAGTGCATTCTACATGCAACATAGCAACAACAGCTGTTAGATCTTCATAAACACACTGTTAATAAGGTTATATGCATGCAGTTAACTGACATACAATATACTGCAATTCAATTTTATTCAAGTTTATTCTGTTGCATGTTACAGCAACATTGGATAATGGATATGGACATAAAGGCGTTATGCATCAGCAACCATCTTCTTACCTTATCTTACATTCATCATAATGCTTGCAAAAAACAGTCTGCACTGAGATAATAACTCACCAGGCGAGGCTGAATTAACAGCCTCTAGGGTCGAGGAACACAAATGTCCATAGACCGACCCATCAGACTTCGGAATCTCAGCAGATTATTCTTGAAGGAATATAATATAATAATATAATACTATTATAATAATATAATACTATTAATATAATAATATAATACTAACACAAAAAGAAAACAAGATCAACGACTGATATGGCAATGCACAAGAACTTATGCTTACCGTAAAACTTCGAACTGAAGCCAGGTCTCGCATAAATACCAAGTCCCGGATACAGGCCGGGGGTCATTAACTTGTAGTGATAGAAGCCAAGGGCTTCTATTCGAAATTTTACGGTAACAGCTTTGTCAAATGCAGAAAGGCAAGTCAAGTCAATAATGTAAACGGATGCAAACACAATGTTCAGTTCAGTTCAGTTTATTGATTCCATGCAGCAGTTACACCATGACAGAATTATAGCACAAATACGAACATGATGGAAAAGGACTAAAAGGCACCAGAGTGCACTAACAATAGCCCCGAAACTAGGCCTTGAAAAAACAGTAATAACAATGTAAGAATGGACTAGGCTAGGAGCCAGAGACATCCATCTGTATTTTAATCTGCACTATAGTTCTGCACTTGGACATTTTTTTTATCCACTGAGCACTGCAGGCACGTCAACAGCCACTGGTCAGGAGTGTTCAGTTTGTGATGAAGTTCGAAAGAAAGAGTTGCAGTAGTAGTCTTTATGCATATCAACATACGTATATACTCTCAAAAACTCGACTAACAAACTCAAAACTGCGACGAAAACAACTAAACTAAAAACCACATATGAACTTCAGTTATACATGTTCGCACCGCATGGGTATCCATGCTGCTACGTGGTTTTACTTTATTTCTCAGACTAAATAAATTGTTAATGCATAAATATACTTTAAATACCTAATACGAAAGTTTTTAATCGGATCTCTAGATCTGTAATATGCTGTTCCATAATCAGCCTCACAAACGTCAGCCATCTTTGTTTACACTGAGTTGCCAAGTGATTAAGGTGGTACTCGATTTGACTTACTTCCGTCCTTGATTTCGTTCTTTTTGTGAGCTTGATTATAATACTTCTGACTATAGGTATTCTTTGTTTTTTCGCATTTGCTTTTTCCAACCATAATAAGGACAACTGGCTATTTATGACTGTGAAGTACCTACACCACTTTTGTGAGGTCTGGTAGATATTTCAAAATATTGCTATGGCGTTTTGTTATCGATATCGTGTCGATATTGCCATATTTGGTCAATGTATCGAAATTGAAATCGTTGATTTGACACATCGCTTATCTCGCTTATGTCCCAAACACTGTTGCAAAAAGAAACAGCGATGAGCGCGGCGATTGTTGACAATGTTTTGTAAACAGTTTCATATTTTCCTGACTTATTTTCTATTTTAACCAAGAAATATTTTGAAAGTCAAGACGTGGAAATTAAGTGTCATAATATCTAGCTTTGAAACCTGTTGATTCTCGAACGGTAATGATCGATATGACATTCCAAGTTAGCACTATTCTACCGGCAGTAATATCGGGTCTTGATAGTGTTAGGGGCAGAGACGGAAAACAGCGTAATTTCTACACGACGGAAAACTAAGCCCAAATCTGTCCCTATCTATAATCAGCTGTAGCCGGACAACCTCACCGATACTGAAGTATGCCACCACTACTGCTGAAGGGGACTCCACTGCCATGCAGTGAATAGGAGTCGCGTACCTTCCCAGATGAGCCAGAGGTTCGCCTGTGTCTTTGGCAACTGCACAAGACTGCACCATTGCTGACTATTACAGTATGTCATTGTGAAGCCAACTCACAGCTTGCCACGCACACCCAATCTGCAAGTGCTGGAGCCTTCAGCTTATTGAAGTTTGCATTTTAACCCGAAGAAGGGTCACGACTCTTCAGTGAGGAGCCAGAGACATTTATTTTTATATTATCAGTGCTGGAGTTCTGCAGCTGGACATTTTGCACTAGGTGCACTCAGCACGGCCACTGGTTAGGAGTCGTCAACTTACTCGTAATTACTCGGAAGAAAGAATATATAAAGCCCTGTAACTAGTTTTAACCCCAAACCTATGCTTTCTTATTGTATTTTGTACTTTACAGGTTATGTTAGCCATTTGCTTTTTTATTTTATTACTCGTATTTGTTTTATCACACTTCTTAGAATTCTTAACTGATAGCACTAAAATTTGTGCTAAATTGCCTTTCCATGAAATTTTTATTTCTTGGTGGTCTAAACGAATCAATCCGTGGCTGTGTAATACGGTGTCCACTCATTTTGCCTACTTCTATTTCGCCTAATCCTGGGCACCACCTAAAACTGTTGCCTACGGTTACCATTAGGGACATTAAGGGAGAAAAATGAGCTATAAGCACAACACACTGTACCGGAGTTGTGAAAAACTGTAAACAGACTTTTAGTCTCCTTGACTTTATTTTATTCACTAACTGACTGTTTTTATTTGTAGATTTTAGTTGCCATATCGTAACACATGCATAAAACTATTTGTTCGTTACATGCAAACATCGATTTTCACCGTATTGTGCATGTGTATCAAGTAATACTAGGAAACCCATGATGCCATGAATTTGCCATGAATTCTGCATTTTCTGCCACGATTGACCTGCACATTTTAGAAGTTTTTGCCGTGAAAAATTTACAGCTTTACGTATTGTGTCTGCTGATGTGTGTAAACAGCGATGAAGCGTCGAGCTGCGGAGGTTGCAGCCATTAAACTGTGCAAAGCGTCGTTTGAGAGCCGGCCTTTCAGCGCTCGCAGCCGAGACAGCCGATCTTCATCAACAGCCGATAAGAAACCTGACTCATCACCTGGAGATAAACCGCCGAGTAGCAGAGATGACGAAAAAACACGTGACAGGAAAGTTGAGTCGTCGTCGTCTAGAGATAAACCCGACAGCAAGAAGGATGCAGAAAAAGCACCGGACAAGACAGACGATGTTACGATGCAGCCTCGCAGCCAACAAGCAGCGAAATGCAAGTCTGTCGGTTCTGACGACAGTGTGCATGGTAACAGAAGATCAAGCTTGAGAAGCAGTCATCCTGCAACACAACAGGACACTAGATCTGCTGGTAGGAAAGCTGACACTGGGAAGAAGACGAAGAAGAATGACGTTGCTTCTGCTGGGCATTCTGAATCATCGTCATCATCAGAGGCCGATGGTGATGATGATGATGGTAACACTAGCAGTGGCACTGAGATCAGCCAGCCTGTGAAGCAACGCAAACTAGGTATCCGCTGTCGTTTTGCTTGTGTGTAAGAAACAACTTTTTATCTTTCCACTGTAGTCACGTGGTGCCAGAGGTATTGCGTTTTCATGTTGCCTTTCCGTTTATGATGTTTCCATGATATCTGTGTCATGCATGGGTTTTCGCAATGACTTCTGTCATTGTGCATGGGACAAAGATGAACTTTTTGGCCTCGGGAGTCATAAGGTCATTTTTAAGGTTGCTGCATGACCAGATGTGCGCAAGTACCAGTGTGGGGTTTGTTTTTGCAAATCCAAAATATTTCTGATTGATGGATTTTGGACAGTGGCTGATACTTGAGAATTTACTACTACTGATTTTGCTACTACTGCTGGTCATACTATTACTACCACTTTTATGCTGCTTCTGCAGTCATTTTTAATGAGCCAGCCCAGCTTTTGTGGAGTTACGAACTTGCTACAGGTTAGACGGAGTCCCCAAAGTCTAATTTGGAGATTGTTGGAGCAGAACTTTAGTTTATAAAGGCCAGATTTCCTTCTAGTTGCCTAACCACTGGCTGCCAAGGCAGATGCTCCCTTCACTGTAGTTTATAATTTCCTGTCACGTGACATTTCAAAAGTAGTTACATTTTTTTTGTAATCTTGTTCCACTAGACTGGTTCGCATATGCATTGATGAGGTCATGGAGTGGCCATGCTTTGTAGCTGAATAGCTTACACAGTGATTGGCAGTATGCAGATGTATTGGTTCTGGTCTAACGTTGTAGCTAATACATCTGATAAGCGTGAGCAGCATACAGCCAGGTGGGTTACTGATTATTTACTTTTATCGTACTGTGTATAATGCCAAGTAGACATGTAGTGCAGAGTAGGTCTGTTTTTGTTTAAATTTTTAAAACTTTTTTATGCTGAAATGTTCATCATTGGCAAGCAGTAATTAAAATGAACCAGTTTGTTTTACTTGATAGTCAGATTTGATATATTATTTCCACTTTGGATCTGTATGTCCGATTGTATTATGTATAAACCGAGTTAATGCACATTGCTGTTGTTATTTTAACTTAATAATCTGTGCAAACCAGCGTCACTTTGATCTATAATGTAAACTGAAGGCCTGATTTGTTGGTGCTATAACATATATAGCATTTTATGTCAGCCTGCCGAATTGTTGCTTTTGTGGCTGTGGTAAGCAAATAATGAAGAAATAAGCTGTTTTTGCTGTTCTTATAGCAGTCAGGGACAAAATCAGCCTCGAGGCAAAATCAAGAATTCCATGGGCTTATATAACGAACTAATATCCTTTGAAAATGATTTAATGGCCATCTAGTCGATTAAAATCTGTTTTTCGAGCAAACTTGAGTGTGTGAAAATTTTTGATCTCAGTTTGGCTCCAGCTGTTTCAAGTATACTGTCAATCTCATTGTTATAACATAACCATCATCATTTACATCAGCAAATATTTCGAGCCATCATAGCCAGTAAGCGCATACCAGCTGAACACCAGGCTTGTATTAGGGCCTGAGCTTGTGTTAAAACATGTGGCCTAGATCTTTGTTGCACGTAATTGCCTAAAACTGTGTTTTTGTTAGTTATGTGTGCCATTCAGTGCTTTGACACATCTTGCCTTGGTGTCAAGCCTGTCAGAAGTTTCAACTTTCAAGGTCTTGATTGCTGAGCGATGTTGTTTACTTAGTGGACGGAAGAAGTCGGGACGTGATCAGCAGCAGAGCAGGAAGACCCGCAGTGCTGCCAGAGCACCTGCTGCTGCTGCTGCTGCTGATGATGATGATGATGATGATGGTGACCATACTGATGATGAAAGGTACTACCATCTTCGTAATCTTTCTTGGACGTAATTGACTAAAACTGTGTTTTTGTTAGTTATATGTGTTATTCAACGCTTTGACACATCTGACTTGGTGTCAAAGCCTGTCCGCATCAGAAAATGATGAAATATGTGCAGACATTTGAGTGTGAAACACGTCATTTAATATCATCTTTTTTAACATTCTGATTGACGGTAGAGTCTCAGTCTCTCTCTCTCTCTCTCTCTCTCTCTCTCTCTCTCTCTCTCTCTCTCTCTCTCACTCTC
>Ga0056124_1000987_pt1 | contig 10065 bp, 5 predicted proteins | sample WorMetHEROISLAND_2_FD_70069 | JGI IMG/M metagenome (GOLD analysis project Ga0056124, IMG submission 70069) | Marine gutless worms symbiont microbial communities from Max Planck institute for Marine Microbiology, Germany - Olavius sp. 4 HERON ISLAND | ecosystem: Host-associated > Annelida >... | reverse complement strand
GTCCTACTAAAATAAAAAAAAACTAGAAAAAACTTGTATGTTACCTGAAAAGAATGATTTTAATAGCTCAGTACTATTGTAGATAACAGCAGTAATACCAAAGAATCTGAACTAATACTCATGAAACGCGCGACAACATCAGTTTAATCGCGTACGCAAGTTGTCTTCGTCTACCTCCAGTAATTTCGGCAAAATTCACTCTTTAAATGTGCGTCGCAGCCTGAAATCGCGACAAATTCACTAAAACCCGCTATTTTTCGATATCAAAATCGTTCAAAGTCGTCCATGTTGGCAAAGCTGGTCAGCAGTGCTTGTCCTACCGTTGTGTAGGAACGTGCGTATAACAGCACCAGACAGTCGCGCACCCAGAACAACCGAAGCGTGGTTCAACTCATCACTCAGTATCAGTGACCCCTGCATAAACAATCATACACCCTATAATGAAACGAGCAGAACAGGAAAATGGTCCAACGTAGTGCAATAAACCGTATTCTCTCTGCCTGAGTGAGTGAGTAGTTTCTTAACGGCACATCAGCACAAAATAGGCCATTCAGTGCCATAAACGGTTAAAAGCATTTAATATATGTTATAAAAGAAAAAAAACAGAAACTTGGTTGCACTCGCAAAATTAGTCAAAAACGGACTGTAGAACTCGATGGCGGCACCGAAGAAGAGTAGACGACAAAGTCTGTCAATCAATCAATGCGTTTATTTTAGGTTAAACATACCCACTATACAAGACAGCACAAATGGGGAGAGACAGAGTCAGAACAAAAAAAACACGCAAACAGTCGACAAATACAAACACGCACAAAAACGCACAGCAAAAGCTGCTGTCCCTGCTTTGAACTTGGTCTGCTCATTCGGCCTCTGAGTTCTGCGGGACTGGCCGTATAGGCCTAAGCCACGGGCGGTCGAGGGCCGCTGAAGCAATTTACGAACGTCTAGTGTTCTACATTGTAAACCCGCGGCCTATGACAAACCGGGGCAGACACAACGTCATGATCGCTATGTGAGCAACAGCAACTATTGCCCTGAGGCTGAGAATGTACTAACAGCTATAAGCTATTAACAACCGCCAGTGTCCGTCACAGCCGGCTGAGCATGACTTTGGCTGTTTTGCATAGCAGCCTTTAGTTATAATATATCATTACAAAGACTGTCGTCGTCTTGCATTCCTGCACACAGGCCGCGCTATGCTACGCTGCCTGTTCGGTGTCGACCGCCAGCTTTCACCTAATCATGCATTCAATCTGTTCGTTAAGTTTTTAACAGCCTCACGAGAAGTTGCCGCAGATCCCCTGCAGCGGCTGTTTGAGTTCAGCGACGCATACTTCGGTTGTGGCGAGAACTTGCGTTTTTAAACGTGCAAAATCACGATGTTGTTTCCGAAAAAATGTAACTTTGCTTCGTAACAGTGCGAGAATATTAAATGCGGCTTGGCCTTTTAATGCACGTAAAAAGTAAAGTTAGGTTATATTATAGTGCGCTCTAAAGCTTAGTTTAAAGCTTACGAGTAGCTTAATCTAGCGCACTTAATCACCATAAGCACTTAAGCGCTGAAAACACCCAGCTAAGAAACTGGGGAGGCAATGTGTGTAAACAACTTGCCCAAGGCTGCTGCTACCCAATGGAATAGAGGCACGACCCGGGAATCGAACCGGGGTCACCGAGTTTGAATTCAAAGTGCGCTAACCACTAAGCCATTGAGCCACACATGGACAAGTAATCAGTGTGTCAAATTTCGCCCCTAAACTTCTAAGCGGTTGTTCAGTGAATAGCAAACAGCTTTAAGGGATACGTCCTGCCGCACTTGTAGCTGTAGACATTAACGTAACGAAGACAGTAAACTTACCTTGCCGATGAGTGTCGGAATGTTCATGGAATTCGTCGCAAAACCCATCGCAAACGTTATTGCAGCTTCGGCGCCGATAAACTCAGCCACGACTTGTTCCAGTTCTTTGTGTATCTCCATGCTTCCTATAATGAGACATTGAGACAACAGCATACCAACGCAACGCCGGTAAATGTCTGTCTATTTGTACACAAGTGCACTAGTCATTTAAATGCCACTGTAAAATCTACGGTCAATACATGAAAATCACATTTTAGGCGTTGGGCCACATTCTTTATGCCTACATGCAGCCCTACTTATGAAACTGATTATTTTTACTCATCGCACGCTACGTTTACTAACACAGCGAAGAGGAATATAATGACCTCAATATAATGAATATTGAGGACCGACGCACGCCGGACCTCACGTCTCAAATGGGTCATCCGATCCACTTCATGTTTGGTTCTCGGTATCGGCGGATAATACATGAGGAGTAAAAAAAGTAAAGTTAGGTTATATACTGCGCTCTAAAGCTTAGCTTAAAACTTAGCTTAATCTAGCGCACATAATCACCATAACCACTTAGGCGCCGAAAACTCCTTTTTGTACCCCAGTTTCTTGGAGCTGAGAAACTGCGGAGACAATGGGCGACTTCACTTTTTGACTTGACTTAAGTCTAGCCGCCTTGACTTAAGTCAAGTCCGTTCACTTCGGTCTAAGTACCTACTTAGACCAGAGTTCAACTAAACTTCGGTCTAAGTATGTACTTTGACCATACTCTTGCACGTAAAACTTTCGCTCAGCGAATTGGCCCAGCGAAAGTTAAGTCAAAAAGTGAAGTCACCCAATGTATGTGAACAACTCGCCCAAGGTTGCTACCCAATGAAATACACAACAGCCGTATTATTTTCTTGCGGACTTGGACGAATGGCCCTAATATGTTGGTGTCGCACCTTCGTCAGCTAGGTTTATGTTTTTAATGTACAGTTTCTTAGCTTTTTATGTTTAATGTCTCTGTGTATTATGTGTGTGTTTTATGGGCCTAGTGCCTGAGTCAAATAGATGATTGATAGTAGAAGAAGCGCCATGCATGTAGACGTAACCTACCGTACCGAGTTCATGTCGACTGCTGCAGACGCTGACGCCTGACTGACGCGTCGTCCGTTCAGCGTCATCAGCACACGCACCTGTCGGCTGAGCGAAGCCGAGGTAATTGTACGAGCCCATGTTCATTGCTCGTGTGCACTTACCCGTCAACCTGACAATCAACGCATTGATCGATCAATCAGGCCTAAAAAATCCTTGGTTGCTGTCTGGCACAAGAGTAGAGACGGAGGTGGCGGAAATTTATTTTTATTTTTATTTGATGACATGTTGTGTAATATTACGCAACAACTCATAATAACAAATTGGCACACTGCATAGTGGCAATGAGAACTAAAGTAAAGATGCTGTAGCATAACAGACTAAAATGCAAATAGCTTTTCCAGTAAAACTTTGAAAAGCAAACTAAAAACTGCACCAATATTTTTCAGGATACAGTAAAATTTTTAAGGGTGGAGGTTTTTTAGGGACGGACCGAAACCGGAAACACAATTTTGTTATCAATGAATCAATTCAGCGGCGTCGAAGGCCAGCGTGGAATATCTTTGGTCTTCTGCAGTGCCGTATGGCAGGTTTATGACAAACTCTTCCTCCAGCAGCTTCAGTCTTCGGCATCGCTCTTCAAAGTGACGTAGTCTTTGTTTGTGATGTCACTGAGCATTTGCAGGTGTTTTTGCTTTTATCCTCCCGTTGCTTTGCCCAACATCCTGCCCTCCACTATGTCCCGTAGCAGTGAGTCATGCCTCGAGATGTGTTCTATTCACCTGAGTTTGCGCTGCTGTACCGTGTCTAAGATCCAAGATATTCCTGTTTTCTTCATTCGATACCCTGTCAACCCAGCTGATCTTCCCCACTTTCCTCCAGACCCACATTTCAAAAGCTGGTAATCTTGCTCCGTCAGCTTGTGTCGTTGTCCATGTCTCAGCACCATAAAGATCAATGCTCCACGCTGTACATTTTAGTATCCTTTTCTCCAGTTCTGCATCCCGTTTTCGGTTAGCAACCGTTTTATGTTCATAAAGGCTTGCTTTGCTACGGCAAGCGTGGAATAAGGGCAGTTAAACAAAAACCGAAAGCACTAATTATGCCAACAGATGGCCACAGTCACGCGACAAGCGTGCAAACTGCGAATAACGCGACGCGGTTTAGATTAGATTTTCATCTTTGTTGCAGGTTTATGTCATGTGCCAGGACGGGTACAAACTAATAAATAATGAAACAATTTATTCAAGTACTAATAGTGACTAATCAACAAAATATACAGAAGCTCACCTGAAGGTCCATCCATGGTCGGGCGTCTGCCTGTCCATGATATCAAACTCGGCACCGGGCACGCTGCATATCGGACGGTTCCAGCAGTCGCGAATGCGCCGGTACAGGTTACGTGTGTAAAAACTCTCAAAGCTCTGATACAGTGGAACCAGCCCCTGTACAACCATTCCAATAACTTCGTTAATATACTACATAGGTGTGGCAACAAACAACACCTGTATTGCTTACTGTGCCGCCGAAAGCAGGAGGTAATGCAATCACGTGATTCTGTTTTCCTGTCGGTCTGTTGCTTAAGTATGTTATTGAAAAGTTATAAACGAATTATGAAGAAATGTTAACTTGCATAGTAGTTTGGGGGCAATAAAAGAAAAAGAACTGTGTTAGAGGGTCAAATCTGGTAACATTTCCCTTAGTTTGCCCCCCAATTTGTTGAACCACAGTGCATATTCATTTAATGGTATATCTGGCACGTACTATAACAACGACCAAAGTAATTTGACAAAAGGCGGAATCGCTGTGGCAAGTCCACCCAACTCCTCGCTTGTATTCGCCAGGTGGCAGCATAGGACTGACGGTTTAGCTGCAATTTGCAGTAGCATGTTTCGCTGAGGTTCGACCCCAAATTTCCCTTTCGCCTTCTCTGCTTTGAAACACGACGACAGAAAACTGGTTTCATACACGGCAGCAGCGCTGGCGCCAGAGCAGTTCGATATGTTTCTACCCATTATCAGAAAAGGCTGGAAAATTGTACAAGCTCGAAAGAAAACAGTTACAACATAATTATCACCTCTTTGAGAGGTTCGGCTGCCATCGGGACTTTCTCGATGTTCCAGTTGCGCATGAAGTCTCGTATGTGTCCAACTATGATGAGCACGGCGTAGCCGAGGTAAGTCAGCACAGCAATGAGTAACGGTGTCTCCTCGAACAGTTCCAAGTGTCGACTGTCCGGGGCCGCGGCCGCTGAAGGACGATCTTTTGAGCTTTTCTTCACACCAAACACGACGTGCAGTTACCTCACAAAGCCGGAATTACACCCAATTAAGTCCTGTTCGGTAAAAATGCGAGGGCCCTCCCATACATTTTCCGACAGTAATGTACCGAAGCTAACCATTAATTCAGCGAGATCATAAAGCTATAGGCACATTCCAGACAAATAAACACATCGTTAAATGTTGACTCGGGTTGATTACTTAACGCTTATCACTGCCAGCATTACATACAGAAATCACTCGTTTAAACGGGTTAAGGGTTTATGGGAAACCAGTTGCAGAGCCACGGAGCGTCATCTGCCATATGTGATCACACTGCAGTGCTACCTGCCACGTGAACGCTTTAACCCCAGCCAAGCAGGCAGGTACTCGATTTACCTACCCCGGAGGGACGGAAGGCTGAGTTGACCTTGGTAGTTGGTTATACACCGAGATAGTTTACCATGGTTTACATGTCTACAGACAGTCACTCATCCGTTACTTCTGTACGCATTTTTGCTGCTATTACCTGATTTGAGATACGACTATCTGAATTCGGAACCTTGTATACAAGTATCACCTACGCGTCAAGTTTAACACAAACCCAGCTACTACTGAGATGGTCGCCCTTCCCCAATTAACGATAAGCATAAACGTAGCCTAGCGGTAAACAATTAAAACGACGTGCGTACGACATTAAGTTAACAATCGTGTAACATTTCTGACCTGCGTTGGGTAGCCATTAGCAACCGTCCGGTCATTTCGTTGCGTGTTCGCCCGCTGCAATTTGTCCCTAAATCCCGTTTCGTTTTGCGTCATGACGACGTGACCGTTACTAACGCGATTCAGAGTCTCCATGTTCAATTAGTCTGCATGCAGCTTGACTTAGTCCAAATAAGCTTACTACATAGGTGTGGCGGCGTCACCTGTATTGCTTATTGTGCCGCCGTGTGCCGTTGCCTGGCAACAAGCCAGACGGCTCCCGGCCAATCAATTGCTTGCTAATTCAGACCGTCCCTCCCCCAGCCGCAAACCGCAGTGAGTGAATGAATGAATGAATGAAGGCGTGCGTGTGTGTATGAATGGAGCAAACGTTGCTCGTCTTTTCAGCCCAGCCGCTTCGCAATCTTGATAAGTCAAATGTCACGCCGGGTATCCCACCCGACTGAGTTACGACCATGCGTGACAGTTGAATTAGCCCAGGTATACTCGGTCGGTAGCGAGTAGTAGTAAAAGAGCACCTGTAGCGGTAATTGATCTTAAGTTGGCCCGCTATGGCTGCGTGCCTGCGTGCGTGCGCTATGCATACTCACGCAGGTGACATCATAGGCAACGCCTGGCGACCTACTAACGGTATAGGCTACGAGGTCAATAAACCGGTCATGTTCCATTTATTATGCGGCGCCGTCATGACAGGCCGCATTACGGGTCTTGCTCGTCCGTCTGCCTGTCCGTTCGTCTATCCGTCTAACCCGTACGGGCTCCTAGCTCGATAACAACAAAAACGTAGAAGACCAAAATTTGTGTGAACATTCACTGGAACAGGAGTTCGAGGCCAACAGACGTCAATAACGCGACGAAGATGACGCGTATCTCCTATAAATGTTTACTGGCGGCAGCGCGCGCACTGCTAGTCCACGGCACACTACCTAGCCCAGCGCTGGCAATGTAGAAGTGGACTTGTAATTGAAATTTAGAAAATAAACAACTAAGCGCTACATGACAGTCTGCAGGAAAGAAAGGCGAGAATCAAAGGTAGCTGAGTAATAGAGCTTCGCTGTAGTTGTCGCCACGACGCCCATGCATCAATTTACCATCAAAGGACTGCGTAAGAAATATGTGCGACGTGCAGCCTTTGGACGTAATGAGATGCCATTTGGCAATACTTGGCACGAACACTCGTGTGGCCCCGCCCAAGTAACAAAGGATGAAGCATGGCTAAAGGATCATGATCAGGATCCAGGAATTGAAATTATACTTTGCTAAAGTCAGTTCGATTCACCGCATGTCAGCACTATCTCGGTGGGGTTGTTTCACTGTTTCAGGGGAATAGATTATGTCAATTTCTCTCGAATTTAGTACAATAACCAAAAGACGCAGATAAAATAGTATACAATACTAAAATCCCGACTGTTTTGGTACAAAAATTGGAATAGCACGCTGCAGACCTGTAGTTAATGTAAATGGTTATTTCAAAAACAGTAATACAGTGATATTATTGTCCGGAAAGGTTTCTGAAAAAAGGTTACGCTGTAATCACTTTGTATCGATCGTCCCCGGCTACAAGTTGTAGGCTTGGGAGATTGAAGTAACAAAAATAACACATGAATAGGCATGTATTGTACAAGCAAGAAGATTTCAAGACAAATTTGCAAACAGGGCGGACTCAAAGCAACTAGGAAAGTATCGTGCCAGTTGCTGATTTAGGTTAATTCTGGGTTATTTCAGTTAATCCACGCCAGGATCTGACATGAACGGACGGTTAGGGGTCTACGGACATCTTATTAGGAGAAATCGCTCTAGCACTAGTGCGATTTCGCCTCCTATATAACTATATTCATTTGGCAAATAAATCTTCTTCTTCTTCTTCTATTAGCTACCCATTTCTCAGCTGCGTAGTCTGTCGATCGTCTGTCTGTCGTCTGTCACACTCGTGCACTCTGCTTAAACCGTTCGACGGATTTACATGCCATTTACATGGCAGGTACACTTGTGGGGTTCAATGACACACTGTGTCAGATGGCGCCCTTGTCCTCCAGGAGAAGGGGAGATTTGGGGGTCGAACCCCCAACCAAAACATGCAATTGCAAATTGCTGCTGCCACCTAGCGAACATAAATGAGAAGTTGCTAGAAACGAGGAGTTGCGTGGACTGGTGAGCGATTACGCGCCTCTTTCAAATTAAATCACCTTGGACTTGTCATTACTGCAATATACTCTTGAAGCGACCTGGTTTATGATGACTTGTGTCGATGTAGTAGTTATAATAACCTTCCTACTGATCATTAGTCGCAGTTAGCGCGCGATTAACTCGTTAAGAATTGGGATTAAACCAATTAACGACCAATGTAATTTGGTAAAAGGCGGAATCGCTGATCATACATTATCCTTTTCGCATGTCTCGAGCAATTGCATGTTTTGGCTGCGGGGTCCGACCCCAAAATCTTCTCTTCCCCTGGGTGTCAGGGACTCGCATCTGACACAATGTGTCCTTGGACCCCACAGGTGTATTTGCCAAATGGCATCGAAATCCGTCCAACGGTTCAAGCAGCCGGCACGAATGCGACAGACGACAGACAGACAGACCACGCTACGGAGAAATCTGTAGAAATAGGCGGAATCGCTTGCGCTGCAAGAGCGATCCCACCTAATAATTGATCGCGGTCAAAAATCTAATCGCATTACGCATTCTCTTACTTACTTGGTGCTTGCAGTCTTGAATTCTGTGCCCACGGACAGCGACGTCGTCACGTGAGTCTTCAGTCGGCATCTCTCGAGTCATCCAGACCAGATAGCCTGTACTTTTGATCTAAACCGGCATGGCTAACAAGTAACGTCGACTGTATGATTTCTCCTCAGACTGGCGATAATTCCGAACACAATTCACGGCAAGCCTTAGGCCTACTGCTTCTCGGTAGAGATCTGAAAGTCAGATTGACGACCATTATTGTCCTATTCAGTGTTCGGTGAAAGGCTCACGGGGGTGCTTATCCAAAACTGACTGCACTGGCGCGCAAATATCTTAACCAGGCCTACCGGTGCCGCAAGTTGCCACAACTGTCTGCTGTATGATTTCAGTGTCTGTGAACATCGTCAGCAAAGAGACGGAGCGACGGGTCTCGCTGTCGCCAAATCACATTAACAAACTCGTCTGTCTGAACAATCGGCCGACGAAAGCTGGTGGAGTTAAACTATGTAGGTCTATGCGAAGTGCAACTTTTGAGTTTAGGCCTATACTGAACGTATTGAACTTAGTGTTTCTGAACGCGATTGAAAAGTATTAGTAGCAAACTAGTACGCTGGCGCAATGCAGTGTCAGTGGGGCGAATGGAAATGCAGGACGTGTCAAATGCACGGATGACGAAAATAACGGACCAAATGGCATGGGCTGGAAAACGCAGGAAAAAGTCAGCTTTCAAGTAGCTATGTCAGTATTATTTTGTACAGCAATAAACTCATACAACAAAGTCTTCATTAGTGCCAAGAAGTTCGCGCGAAAGCAGAAATAACGAACGTGATCGATTAGCATAACACTGAATGGAATTAAATAAGGACAACGTGCAAAATTGCCAGTAGTATGTGGAGTTGATCAGTAGCCCATACTCACAATGACAGGTGCGCCATCTACGATTTGCAGAGTCATCGCCTATCCCGGCGTTGAAGTGTGCGACAGAACTCGACTCAGCGTCAGCCCTGCGTAACTACACTGTGTCTCAAAAAAAACGTCACCCTTTTTATTTTTGTGATATCTTCGTCAAATTTCATCCGACTCTGCTAATTTTTGGCAGAAACATGCCCCAGGAAATTTGAAACAAACACATGTACATGTACATGCTCTATTCATATCTCGTTTTATATGTTCGTACTGTACCTTGTAAAAACTAGCGACGCGTCAGAATGCATACAGCGACGTCGGACGCTTCTCGTTGTCTTCTCATTGAACCGGAATGTCGCACCTTCTTTGAAAGCTTACTTAAACTTTTGACATTACAACCTTTATCAGGAAATTCACGAATTAACTTATTACCCCCAAAAACATGAAATTTGTATAAATTTTCTGTCAGAATGCGAACTTCAGCGGCGCCTGGCTGCTGCGTGATCTGGTCTGGTCTGCATCAGCGTGTCATCGGCGAGGCAATCGACCACGTCGCGTGGACGGCTGAGC
>Ga0056124_1000986_pt1 | contig 10067 bp, 4 predicted proteins | sample WorMetHEROISLAND_2_FD_70069 | JGI IMG/M metagenome (GOLD analysis project Ga0056124, IMG submission 70069) | Marine gutless worms symbiont microbial communities from Max Planck institute for Marine Microbiology, Germany - Olavius sp. 4 HERON ISLAND | ecosystem: Host-associated > Annelida >... | reverse complement strand
CAGTTACATCTGAATAACTGAGCATCTTTAAAAAAATCCGGAAGGACTCAGACAATCAATAAGTTTGTTGGCAACTGACGTACTGAGGCTGATCCGGTCATCTAGTGAGGCCTCGTTCGGTGAGTTTCATGACATCGGCCGCGATACAACATAAAACTCTATAATACTCTAGACTATAACCGAACCACGTTTAATTGCTAGATAAACCAATAAACTACGCAATTCAAGCCCAACTCAATCCATCTGCAACACAGACAGTAACATAATAATGGCAACATTACACAGTACGGAATAGTTACGTGATTATCCGCACCTGTAGAAATAAAAACTAAGAACTAAATAAAATACGGAGACGTCATGTATAAAAAACCGCAATGTCGTAGTCATACATAAGCGAATCGTAATGAGACATTATCAGTTAAGTTTTCCTGGCAGTATATACGATCACAAGAAATCACGCAACGAAATACGCAGCTAATATTCGATATTGCTACACCACATACATTAAATATAAACAATACTGCAATGCAACTTTAGAACAAGTCACTTGGCACTATAGGCGGCATCGCTGCGACTCCAATACGGGTTTCGCAACTCACAGTAAAAATTATGAACGACTCCTGGAACCTCCCCTTCCCGTCCAATAGAATGTCACCTGCGGTCACGTGGGGGTCCTCCCTGCTAAATGTCATTTCTTTCAGTCCGACGGCTTTTAGCATAATGCAGGCACACCATAGCACACCATGCAGTGTCACGGACAGACAGACCGCACCACGCTGACATATGTCGCAATAAGCGGAATGGTTTTCAGCGACCGATGCCGCCTAATAACAACGCTCTACAAATGTGATACACAATTGCTTTGTAAATGATTATACGCAAAAATACTGTTTCAATACACTGTTATATCATTACGCCAATGGAATCGATTGCATTCACAGTCACTGAACCTTATTTACTGAACTTCCACCGCTCTAGCAGTGGCGTAACTAGGCCACTGCACAACTAACAAAATGGCGCCCCTTGCAAACCTCAGGCTCAGTCTATAAATTTATAGACTGTGTTGCAAACTCACTCTTCAAAATACTTATCGATTTTTGCTGGTCCGGTAGACAACCAAGATTATCATTTTTGAACTTGGTAGTGTTTTGCAGCACTCACTTAAATGTTGGTGATCGACGGTTTTTGACTTCAGATCATTTTTTCGATTAGTTAATTGGATTTGAAATGCTGTTCAGCATAAGAACGGCGCCAAGCAAAATTTGCATCCAACAATTTGTCATAGGCTAGCCTACCTGGCACAGCCTAGTTACGCCACTGCCTAACTGTGCTCCACTAGTATCTAATGGCAATGTTTGCTAACACAGAATATGACACATGCTGACAGCCATATTAGTTACACAAATGTTACGTACATACAGTATGAGCAATAATAAGTATACATGCATAGAAAATCAAAATTTTGGCCTGCAGTATGGTGTAAAAAACTGCATTGTCATATCAATCATGTTAATCGTTACTCATTAGCAAAAACTACAACATGATTATAGCCAACTGCACTTCTCGTATGCCGACAGTATCCATTCAAACCCGTATCATTTGATAACTTTCTCTCAGCGAATAACTTAAACTTTATAATATGTTGTGATCTATACACTGTTATGGAGTAATTTGTGCAAATGTATGTATGCTAGCTTTCTGACAGCCAGGTAAACGTATCAGCCGTTTCGACAATGAATTGTTTCTAGTGGACGTGCGCATTAATTATCACAATTCACAAATTAGCACAGATGTGACAAACGTTGGGAGAAATTAAAAAAAAACGTTAGAAACGCGTTTTTCTAGGTGTTGAATAAAAAAACATTTTCGGTCTGCCTTTATATTGGGTAAAAATTGCTTCAATATAGTTTTATTTACACTCATCAAATTTTTGTCATTATGTATAAGTAAGTAGGTTAAATATAATTACGAAATGCGTTATTTTATCAGTAATACTTTTGTACACAGACATTTTAAATCGCTGCCATTTTCACACTGACGTTCAAAAAAAAAACAAAAAAAATGAAAAATAAAAATAACGTTAAAACGCGCATTTTAATTGAATTTTTTTTATATATAAACGTTTATTACAACTATGCAAATTAGCACGTGGTGGGCGTGTGACGAGAAAGTCGGCTATGTCAGAGATCTTCTCCCTTGAGTTGGGACTTCTCGGGTGCGGATGCTATGTCGTCGGATCCCATGCGTCGCCGGTAGTTGTCCCACAGCGAACAGACAAACTCCGTCACCGTGATGGCGTTCGTGTTATGGCCAACCAGCCGCATCACGAACACGCCGTCCTGACGCAGGTAGTCCTCGACGAACTTGACCGCTCTGCTACGGTCCTCCTTGCGGTCCTGCAGTCGGTCCATCAGGCGCAGGTGCTTCTTCACGTAGCGGTGCCGGTCGACGCGGAATGCCACACGCATCGCCCACATGAGCAGCGACGCCACGGTCGCCGCCGCCACGAAGGCCATCCAGAACCAGACGAACAGAAAGATCTTCTCGTTGAACAGGTTGATCGGCAGGACGCACTGGACCGAGTAGCGCTGCACGTTGCCCAGTCGTCGGATCTTGAAGTCGCACATCGTGACTCGCGGGAAGCGCGGTGAAGTGGTCCAGTCATCGCCGGCTGCCAGCGAGCGCAGAACGTCGATGCCGTACAGGTGAAAACTCTGGCCGAGGAACGCGTTGAGAACGAACAGCTGACCGACGACGTTGAGCAGGTGAAGCAGCTTGACGAGCAGGTACAGTGAGACGAGGTAATTGCCGCGACGACGACCACACATGAAGCAGACGGTGCGCGACAGACAGTGCTTCATGCTGATCGTACAGCTCGTCTTCAGTTCACGCTGACTCTTCAGATATCTGACCAGACAACATTTAATTACATATGCTAACCCAAGAACGTATGACATATTCAACTAAAAGTCAGTTGGCCTACAATGACGCTGCCACCTGGCGAACACAAAGAACTCAATACAGCTCCAGTCGGTCACTTCGCCGGCTCAGGATTCGGAAACCCTGGATCCAGGTCCGAAACCAGATCGCCACCAAACTCTGAGTGGTTGGTCAGTAGGTCATTCTCCACCTCTATAACCCCCTACCCCCGTAGTTTCATCAAAATCCGTATAACTTGCTGAGATATGTTGCAAATTGTCAAAGTTTGCATCTTATTTCCTAACAGTAAATAGTCCTGCAGGCTGCTTAGTGATCGAGAATCGACAAGACTCCGGACCGCCACCAGAAACTAATCACTTCCTTACCGGGCCATGTGCAACCTGGTGACAGTTCATAACGTGTTGAGTAATCCAGCCTGCAGACACGTCACATAACATCCTTCCTCGGCGCAGATAATCAAGTCTACATGATAGCTGTGCTCTGTGTACAGAGCACGCTCCAAACAAGACAGCAAAAATATAAAACTAATAGCAGAAAATGACGCAGAGCATTAAACAGAGCATCTGAAACATGGGTAAACTGTCACCTCCTTGCCGCGGTCCGGTCGATCGCATCTACCACATGTAGAATATAGCACGGCCGTGTCGAGGCAACAATCTGTGTAAACAGGGTGGTATCTGTGACACAAACCAGTGAGGGGGATACAAAGTCAGGGGAGTCTAAGGGACGGAAGTCCCCCAGTGGGGTCACTCCAGGGGCAAAGCCCGGCACGGAGTCTGGGGGACAAAGTCCCCAGAAGCTGAAGCATTTTGTTAGTTTCTATGCAAATTGCTAACAATTCGCGCAATCTAAATTGGTTTTATCTTTCATCGATCCACCGTCGCAAACAGCATTTGTGAAAGGGAAGTTCTATGGCGAGTGCGTGGAGCGCGAGCCTATAACGGGGGTCTGGGGGCTCCGCCCCCAGCGGGGTCCAGGGGCAGAGCCCCTGGTCAGGGGGTCAGAGAGGCGAAGCCCTCCTGAAGCTGAAAGCCGTTTAGATTTCAGACGTCCCGTGGAAACGGCAAATTTGCCTTATTCTCTGTATTTTTTCATATGTTCGTCGTCGAGTCATGAGGGGTTTGCACCTCTGCCAATCCCTTGAATACGTTAACTGCTTATAGATCACATTTATTTTGGCATTTATTTTTCGTAATTTATTGTGCTTAATAATAAACAAATTACTCATCAACCTTCAGCTGTTTTGTATTGTTCCTTCCGCGGAGGAATGGAGTAAATGGACGTTCGGTCGTTGTCCCTCTATAACGTCTATACAAATACCACCCTGTGTAAAGTAAGTTATAAAATAAAGTAAAACGTAGATTTATAGAGCACATAACATAAAAATTAACCTCTAACGCGCTAGTCGCACTAGTAAAAGCTGAACAAGACTGTTTCAAAGAACTGTTTGAAGCTGTGAACATCACACGTCCTGAGTCATCTAGCTGAGTTCCAGACAGTCGGACCAGCAACCGGAGAAGCCCCACCGCCGTGTGTGGAGTCGACAGCGAGGCACAACGAGTGGTACAAGTGAGTGACCTATACACGGCACGGAGGAAGAGGGCGTGGGAGAAGCTATAATAATGGATCAGCCATAAAGTCTGCATTGCATGCCGCCAGTGTCGGTGATGGGGCAATAGGCCCGAACGAAACGTCCATTTAATACCCACCCGCATCGTTCTGCACAACCAACCACAAGCTGACCACACCAGTCGGTGCTCTGGCCGGTCACTTCGCTCAGTGGCTAGCGACGATATGAAGGATTGGTTCTCAGGGTACGGTGACGTCTGGGTACGCATTTAGTGAGCGCAAGAAGTGCGAGATCACTGGCGTGTCCGCATGCGCATCACGAAATTCAAACTGTCATCGGTTCACTAAAATTGCCGCAAATATTACGGCTGATTTAAAGGTACAGTAAAGTTCGTGCATATTCGTTCTTAGGATTTGAAAACATTCCGTCTGCACAACACTATAGTAACTGAACAGGCAGAGGTATTAGACGCTCTGATGATACTAGGCTACCTATAATATCCAGGTCGCCATAGGTCTTCGTTTGATTTTTACTTCATCTTGCCAAAGTACCACGTCGTCCCAAACAGAGCACAAAACAATCGACCCGTATGTCCGCACGGCCGATAACACCAGGCCTATACAACTGATGGGATAGCCAGCGCTAGTTGGTTGAACTGCCATGCTCGATAAATTAGCATGCAGTCGAGGACACATTATACATTATACTGCAGTCCATGGCTGGCGGACATGTCACAACTGGTCGCCTGCCCGCCAGACATGTCCATCTGGAACGGTCGTTGTCCGGGTTACGTTCAAACAGTCAGGTGTCGACGTGACGTCAGCCATCAAAGCGGTCTCAGTCGACGGTAAACAGCAATCACCAATTCACGACCAGACTCGCGCCACTAGCACCGGGGACCGGACAGCCAGTCAGCTTGCACTCGTTGATGTCATCCAGCAGAACATTCTCCTTCCAGCGAAGCTCATCAACGATTCAACACATCGGAGTCTGGAATGCCGGAAAATAGAATTCTAACTGCTAACAGTTCGCGCGCGTCATTCGCCACCATGCTTGCGCGTCGGCGGTCCAAGCGTGAATTTGAAACAGATTAAACTTAGACGCATCCTGTCAAAATTTTTTACCTGACTGTTCCTTGCAGCGATAAGCAAAATTAACAGTTTATAAAAAATAACGTAATATTATTCATTTTTTTTCTATACGACAAAGCTGTAATACAACCATAGACCTACTTAATATGATAAATGACAAACGAAAGCCAACTACAGTGTATACACCAGCCAGTCTATATTTTAACTGCGAATAGTGAAGTAATTCATTGACATCGCTCACCTGTCCATCTGTTTGGTCATCTTGTCGAGCGTGTCTTCTCGTTTCTCGATCTTGTCGGTGTTCGTGAACGTGTGTCCGGCCTGGACGACGCTACCGACGTCGACGCCTGCGTGGGCGTTCAACGTGCGCCAGACAAATATCGGCAGGTAGAACAGCAGAGCCTGGACGAGCAGGATCATCGGTATCCACTGGTAGTACGGTATCATGTGTCGCTTGTCCGACTCGTGCTCTTTGGGCACGTACTCGTCGTACGGCAGATAGTACGTGTTGCGGATCCAGCAGTAGTTGTTGGCGTACTCCTCGTGGTTGCCGGTGAAGTGCGCCGGCACCCAGCAGCTGATCGGGTCGCCGACGAACTGTTTGGTGGAGACGACCAGCGCAAAGACGACGAGGATGGCCGTCGTGTAGCGGTACGACAAGCGGTCCGAGAAGTCGTCGTCCTTGCGAGTCTTTACGTTCGGCACGCCGCCGATCACTCCCACTATCTTGTCCATTCCTGCACTCATTCACATACGCCCACACAAGCAATATAATAATCGTCATCATCGCTTGCCAGCTTTTAATGAAAACAATATCAAAAACCAACATTGAGCAAAATAATAAATACAAACGGTACAATCGCCGAACTGAAAATAGAATTAACGTTTTTTAAAGTATGAAAACATTGTTTTCGGACGTAGAAGGTAGTTGAAGTCGCCTATTACATACGCACCTGTGCGACTGTGAAATTGATGACGAAATCAGTCGACAGTGAACGCCAATTTTCTTATCCCAGTTGCTGTTCGTCTCTTTTGAGTCTTGTTAAAATTCAAACTCCTAGACCGATACTCAGTGAATTTCAGAGCTGTGCCAAGTAGACCAGACAGTGGACGGAGGACAGACCAGCGTTCGTCTATCCGCGGTAAACTCTGTAAACCTTTGTGCGTCGAGCAGCCGGGCGCCGGCTGCCGTCCGTCCTTTCAGCCAATAGCATTACTGCCGCTGTGCTGGTGGCCCGGCCGGACTCACAAAGAACTTGGCCGTCTAGGCTCGGCGTTACTGATGGAGCGGTGGACAGCGAGGCTGAGCGAGCGGTCAATCTGGTCGGCGTATATGACGATTCATACACTTCGTTCATGTCTGTATATTACGTTCCACGTATATGGGCTGCGGGTGGGAGCCAGGAGGGTATTTCAGTGCAGCCTAAGCCTTTAGTGTTGTCCCACTTTTGAGACTACGTACTGGCTTTTCATTTAGAGTTTTATTTTTAAAAAAAAAACAACCATTTCCAGCAGTATTTTACTACGGCTAAATCGACCACGATGCTCATTGGACCGATCACGGTTCACTGTTCTGCCTCCTGTAGCAGTGGCTACCTAGTACCCACTCCCTTGCCATGTACATAAATCGTCAACCGGAGCATTAAAGGCCGCGTAATGAGGGACAGGAACCGTCACACAATCGTCTGGTCGACGGTGCGCTTCGTGCCGTGCACGTGCTGCTTGCTCCAGTCGCGGTACGTCCGTCGTGGTCCTTCCGTTCAGTCCTGCAGTGACTCATCGGTTCACCGCTAACAACCAACGACACACATGAACGTGCTACAGATCATTAGACTGATCCTCGGCCCAGTTGCTTCCATCCAATCTCGCATCTCAATTATATCAGTAATTGTCTAGCACTGCTTTTCACTGTAATAACGTTACAGATTGACAGTTGATACTGAACCTATTGGTCGGTTCCCTAAGTCTCAATCGATATGATACCGATATAATATTGGCTTTAGACACTCACTGAAAAATGTGCATAAAGAAAATTGCGAAATAGGACAGAAGAACGAAAAGTATATATAGACAGCCTATGAGTAGCGCAACGAATAGGCCTACGTCGCATACCGACATACGGATAGAGAGAAAGTCTGTCGTGAGAGGAACGGTAGTCGGGCCAAAGTACAGTAACGGGCTCACCTTGTACCGTTCGAATAGATCTTCGTTCAACGCGAGGGACCGCAAACCAGTAGGGCTATTGTGCTATCGACGTCACGTGACTGAATACGGTGCTTGCTTTGTGAATGCGTCTCGCGAACTTTGACCGCGGCAAGTGGCTATAGGCGACCTGGTCCCGTTGATCTGAATCCACGATAAAATCCCCCCCATCCTGGACGAAATCACCCTCCGATGTAGACAAGAAAGCTGAGCTAATGCTCATGAGACGCGCGACAGCATCAGTTTAAATCCGTACGCAGGTAGTAAGGAGTAGTTGGTTAGGGCTTAAGCGTGTGATGTAAAACAGTCGTCTGTCTGGTCGTCAAGCAGTCAGCACGTAAAAGACTGAGCAATATGCTGAGATCAGTGAAAGACTGGAACGATGGACGCTCTGAGCCGAAGTTTTGCTATACATGTAAGAGGAACAGTGCCACTGCCATACACCACTGCGGCAAGTCCAAGTTGCTCAGAAAATCTGGAGCAATTAGCGCAGTCTGCTCTCGATAGTCGCCCCGCCCGAGTTCGTGGATATCTATTGAATTCAGCGTGCAGACAGAACATCAAACTGGTTTGTGTCGTTCAAAGTCAGTGAGCAGTTTGCTCAGACGAGCAACAGTCAACTAAATGTGTATAGCCTAATTGACGGTCTTGCGATCACAAGCCGTCACAGTCATAGTCGAGTACAGACTTTTGAGACTAAGAATAGCTAGGTACATTTTCATAAACTTGTTGAGACGCCTTTTAACGTTACTGACAATAATGTTCTGTCGTAAGTGGGGGGTTTGTCCTGCATATGGCCTTTAGGAGCGGGATTTTGTCCAGGGGGATTTTGTCCGTTCCGCCGTCGATCTGTATGTCGCTCAGCCGACGTGGCCATCTCGTCGAGTAAATAAAATCCAGGTCACACGTCTTCGATCTTTGCAATATTTATTTAATTGCCGTCAGAACATATGAATATTTGTAACACATCACAGTTAACACGTCTTTCTAACAATGATTACGGTGACTGGGTCGCTGCAGCAGCGGTTAACTTGTTTGATATATACTCGGAAATTCCCATTAAGCTTAACTATACATTCTGTAAAGTCGGATTCTGTTGTAGAAATACAAACGGAAATTATTATACAAAGACAGTTCTTTCCAAGACCACCGACAACTAGAAATGGCCATCCAAACGAGAAGTACTTATACGAAAGTATGACGAATATGACGGAATATCATAAAAATTCCAACAGTGAATCCAGGATTTTCGACCTCGGCGAGCTCGATCGGTGAATGTCGCTGAGGCTGAGGCCGCAACCCGCAACATACAACCGAAGATTGGCGCCCAAAACGGCAATATTACCGATGCTGTCTGTTATTGTTCGACTGGAGATTTAGCATTTCCGGTTTGGCGGTCACAGTACGACTTCCGGTTGTCCATTAATGTTGTTGTCTTGTTGTCAACTTTCTTCAAGTTTGCCCTGCATGGTCGAAGACTTTGCTTTTGCCCCAATAACTGTTATATATTTTATATTACTATGTTACTTTGGACGCATTCAATTGCGTCACTGAGCTCAGTGAGCTGAGCTCAATTTTCAACCAAAAATGTAAACCCCGAATGAACGTCGTTACTCGTTAACTATGACACAGATCTACATCATTAGCCTGTTATTGCCAACACGTCTCGTATATCATGTTAGGCCTAATTCGATTTTTTACCGCGAACCGTGACCGATTGTATGCAGATCGCGACAGTGACGCATGCTACAGGCCCGTGTTAACGTTAATTCTCTCGATCTGCCCGTCCATGCACTGCGTTGAAACCTCCAAACACCAAACCACCAAACACCCATCTCTTTCAGCATCTGATAGAACGTCATATGCTATATTGTCCCGCTGGACCGTTTCCTAACAATTATCTCGGAAAATGGACAATATAGGCTACGAGGTCATACATAGCTATCAGGAAGTCATTGCTACTGATCGAACTGTGTCAACTCGTGGGCTTATGATATGATCCTTTTTACGCGCGACAGCAGGAACTGCTATTATAGTGCTATGCTATAGCGCGTCTTAGCCATCGCAATTCTGTCCGTCTGTCCGTCTGTCCGTCCGTCCGTCACACGGGTGGATGAGGCAAAAACGGTGCAAGCTAGGATCATCAAATCTTCACGTCGGCTGCCCCAAAGACTCTAGTTTCAGGATCTGTAACGCTTTTCCAAAAATTCCATAGGGGTCACCCCAATCGAGGGCCCTAAATGAGAGGGGGTAGGAAAATTTTG